>Ga0209542_10013909_pt1 | contig 13769 bp, 15 predicted proteins | sample RifCSPhighO2_01_FD_184028 | JGI IMG/M metagenome (GOLD analysis project Ga0209542, IMG submission 184028) | Soil microbial communities from Rifle, Colorado - Rifle CSP2_plank highO2_0.1 (SPAdes) (version 2) | ecosystem: Environmental > Terrestrial > Deep subsurface > Rock core/Sediment ...
GTATATGGCTGACTTACCTGCGATGTCGGGGATTGGTTCAAGTTCTGCTTTCACGGTTGGTTTTTTGAATAGTTTATACGCCCTTCAAGGAAAAACGGTTGATAAAAGACAGTTGGCGCTTGATGCCATTCATGTAGAGCAAAATTTAATTAAGGAAAGTGTTGGTTCTCAAGATCAAGTCGCGGCCGCTTTTGGCGGGTTTAACCGTATCGACTTTGGTGGATTTGAAAAAATAAGCGTTAAGCCAATTATGATAAGTCCGCAAAGATTGCAGTCGCTGCAAGACCACTTGATGTTGTTTTTTACTGGGTTCTCAAGGAATGCTTCGCAGATAGCTGCTGAGCAAATTAATAAAACGCCCGATAAACATGTTGAACTTATGCAAATGAAACTGATGGTTGATAAGGCAACTGATATTTTATCTAGCGAATATACTTCATTGGAAGAATTTGGGAAACTATTAGGCGAATCTTGGAAAATCAAGAGAGGTCTTACTCACCTCATTTCAACCAGCCAGATTGATGCTATTTACGAGAGAGGATTAAAAGCTGGAGCTATTGGCGGAAAATTATGTGGAGCAGGAGCGGGCGGATTCATGTTATTTTTTGTTCCTCTTCAAAAACAAGCGCAGGTAAAGGAAGCTTTAAAAGACTTATTGCATGTTCCATTTCGTTTTGAAAACCAGGGTAGTCAGGTCATTTTTAATATTTCGCAAGATTTTTTGTAAATAGTATGGATAAAGAGGTACTCATCAAAAAAGCCATAAGAGACAGTATGGAAACAAAAAATAAGCTATTGGAAAGCGAAGAATTTTTATCTACTATAAAACAGGTTTCAGAAGAAATCATAAGGGTGTTTAACAAAGGCAATAAGGTTCTTTTGTGCGGTAATGGAGGAAGCGCCGCTGATGCCCAGCACATCGCCGCTGAATTTTCCGGAAGATTTTATATCGATAGAGAGCCTTTGTTTGCCGAAGCCTTGCACACCAACACATCTTTCTTAACAGCAGTGGCTAATGATTATTCTTATGATGAAGTTTTTTCAAGACTAGTAAGGGCCATGGGTAGGGAAGGCGATGTGCTGATTGGTATTTCTACCTCTGGAAATTCAAAAAATGTAGTGAAAGCTTTGGAAGTAGCAAATGATAAAAACATGATTACCGTGGGGTTTACCGGTCAGGGCGGAGGTAATATGAAAGGTGTGTGTCAGTATCTTTTTGAAGTTCCCTCAATAGATACTCCGCGCATCCAGGAATCTCATATTTTGATCGGTCACATTATTGCTGAAATTATCGAAAAAGAATTGTTTGGCGACACTAATCTACTAATCACACACTAATCTACTAATTCCTTTTTTCGTATTCTTAGATTCTAGTGTCATTCGTAGATTGGGGTCGCATATTATATGAAAGCTGTAATCGCCGTAGGTGGAATGGGCACTCGCTTGGCTCCAGTGGCTAAAGATATTCCAAAAGCTTTGGTGAAAATAGGAGATAAGCCCGTCATCGAACATCAGATTATATTGTTAAAAAAACATGGCATTGAAGAGATTCATCTGCTTTTAGGTTACTTGGGAAACCAAATAAAAGAATATTTAGGAAACGGTGAAAAGTGGGGCGTGAAGTTACACTATCACCAAGAAGTAGTTCCACTAGGAAGTGCCGGAGCGCTTTTACAGATTGCAGATAGATTACAAGAAGACTTTTTATTTTTGTCAGGAGACATTATGATGAATTTTAATATTGAAAAGTTTATTAACTGGCATCAACAAAAAAAGGATAGCGTCACTTCGTTGGTGGTCCATCCTTCAGACCATCCCTTTGACAGTGATTTGGTGCAAATCAGTCATGATGAAAAAATTGTCAAACTTTTTTTAAAACCACATGCCCAAAATTCAAATCCAGACGGATTGGGCATTTCTTCGGTTTCTATTCTTTCGCCAGCGGTGTTTGCCCATATTCCCAAGGGAATAAAGTCCAATTTTGAAAAAGATGTTTTGCCTTCACTGTTACATGCTAATAAAGTTATTTATGCACACAATACCGAAGAATATATTAAAGATATGGGTACCCCTGAAAGGTTAAAAAAAGTAAATAATGATTATGTTTCCGGCAAAATCCAAAATTCGTAAAGCAAGAGCAATTTTTTTAGACAGGGACGGGGTTATCAACAAGGAAATTGGTCAGCTCTCAGACATAAAAGATTTTTTGCTGTATAGTTTTTCCCCACATGCCATTAAAAAAATCAACCAATCGGGATACTTAGCTGTTATTATCACTAATCAGCCGATGATTGCCAAAGGATTTATGACAAAAAAGGATTTACGCGCCATCCACCAAAAAATGAAAACAGAGTTGGGTTTTCAGGATGCCAAAATTGATGCCATATACTATTGTCCACATCATCCAGAAAAAGGGTTTCCCGGCGAAGTGAAGAAGCTAAAAATTAAATGCAAATGCCGCAAGCCTGAAACTGGAATGATTAAAAAGGCGGTGAAAGATTTTAACATAGACCTCAAGCAAAGCTTTTTTATCGGAGATGCTTCTGTTGATGTAAAAACCGCCAAGAACGCAGGAGTAAGGTTTATAGGCGTAAAAACCGGATATACTTGTAAGGACGGTAAGTACCCTATCGATGAGAAAATACTACTTTACAGCAACTTACTAAAAGCGGTAGAAGGTATTATTAAATTATAGAAATTGCTAAGGCAATTTATAGAATTAATCGTGCGGTCGGAATAGGAAAATGCAGTTCCTATTCCTTCCTTACTCATAATTATGAAAATACTCATTACCGGCGTAACAGGATTTGTCGGTTCGCACTTAGCCGAATATTGTTTAACAAAACCAAACGTACAAGTGTATGGCATTGTCAGGCCCGCCGATTTGAAATCTGAAATAAAAAATATCGAAAGTATCAAGAAAAACATTACGCTTATTCCCTGCGAACTTACCAATGAAAAGAAAGTTTTAGAAGCCATTAAGAAAGTAAAGCCGGATAAAATCTTTCATTTAGCAGCGGAAAACTTTGTGCCACTTTCTTGGAAGTTTCCTAAAGAAAACTTAGCCAATAATATTTTTTCAGAACTGAATATATTTGAAGCGATTAAAAAGCTTAACCTTAACCCGGTCATGGTAATTGCCTGCGCCGGCGGGGAATACGGATTGGTTCATAAAAAAGAATTACCGCTTCGCGAAACGAATCCGTTACGGCCATTAACGCCCTATGCTCTCTCCAAAGTTGCCCAGGAAATGCTGGCATTCCAATACTATCGGAGTGGCGGCTTTAAAACAGTTCTCGCCCGTTTTTTTGCGATTGAAGGACCTAGGCGAAGATCGGAGTTTGGAGTTTCTAGTTTTGCAAAGCAAATTGCCCAAATTGAGAAAGGCAAGTCCCGATCGCTTAACGATCGAGGATCCTCGATAGAATCGGGACAAAAACCCATTATCTATGTGGGGAATCTTAATGCCCAAAACGATTTTCTTGATGTACAAGACGCGGTAAGAGCCTATTGGTTGGCTTCGGAAAAATGCAAGTTTGGCGAGCCGTATAATGTTTGCTCCGAAAAAGCAAAGTCAATGAAATGGGTGCTAGATACCCTTGTTGCCTTAAGTACGGTTAAAAACATTATTATAACCGTAGATCCAAAAAGGGTAAGGCCCATTGATGTGCCGGTAGTTGTGGGAGATTGCTCTAAATTCAAAAAACAAACCGGGTGGAAGCCAAAAATTCCACTTGAAAAAACCCTAGAGGGCGTGTTGAACTATTGGAGGGCACTAGTTTAAGATGAGAATTTCCTGCCTACGTTGTGATTTCGTTGGCTACCAGTTTCGTAAAACAATCCATCGTGAAAGGGTAAAATTTGTCACTGGTTAAAAAAGTCTTGGTCGCTTTTATATAATTTTCATATTCCTGATTGGGCATGTGCTTGATATAAGCATACAGTTCTTCGTAGGTGTGAAAGTTTCTCTTATCAATAAAGGTGTCTTTGGGAATATGGGCGCCAACATTCGGCGCCCCCCAATAAATTGGCACGCACCCTCCCCAAAAAGAGTCAAATATCTTTTCAGTAATATACCCATTAAAGCCCTCAACATTTTCGTAGCAAATGGAAAATTTATATTTTCCATAAGTTTCTTCTTTAGAGTTGACAGGTCCCTTATAGGAAGGGTAGTGGGGTCGTAACAGTTTGGTCAGTGGCTTAAGGCGATTAAGTCGAGCTAATTTAATCCCCAAAAATTCTCCCTGGAAGTTATATTCATCCCAGCCAAGTCCATATAAATCAAATTCTTTGGGGTAGTTATTTTCAAACCACCGTATTGCTTTTATTCTTTCCGAATACAGTTCTTTGGGATATTTTGCCGATTTATTCGAAGAAATGATAACACAAAGTTTCTCTTTCTTAGCTAAGTCAAAATTGATATTTTGCGGCAGCTGGTAATGATAGTTTATTTTAAAGTACTTTTTAGCTTGTCCTGAAGAATTTGAAGGATTGTCCACCAAATCATCGGCCCACGTAAAAACTTTTTTAAAGTATTTGAGGTTTTCAGGGTCGAAATTATCCGGTTTAATCACCGGAGATTCATAGCCGATAAGATACAAATCTTTACCACTGTCCTTGACTTGCCTAAAGAACGCATTTTCAGTGCCTGGAAATTCAAGAAAAACAATAGCATCAAAATTGCTTATCTCATCCAGGTCGGTGGTGGCTACTTTGTGCCCTTGTTGTTCCAGCTGTTCTTTCAAAAAACTAAAAGTAGGAACTAGGGAAGAAGGCGTACGGGAATCGTTTTTTTTGCTAAAAAGCCTATTATTATTGTAGTTTTTGTAATAACTATAAAATCCAATGTACATAGCTATGATCTTCTTATAATCTTCTTTGCTTTGTTGATCAGGGTGTTAGGCAAGAAAAAAATGAACGTGGTTAGCAATAGTTGCAACGGATATCCTTTAAAACTGCGGTAGATTAAGGAGATATTTTTAAAAGAGTATGGCAAGCCGGACCCCTTGGCGCTTAACATTATTTTGGGCAGGTTGCGGCTCATTCTGTCCTGTTCATGTTGTACGAATTCCTTGCTGTAGCCAAATTCCGCCAGCTTTTTATAGGTTTTGACTGCATTGATAAAAGTGAAAAGACCGGCGCCTCCTTCATTCCACCGGTAATCCTTTCCCAGAAAAAGCAGCGGATAATTAAGGTGCGCCAGCGGCAGGCGCGAAGAGGGGAGCATCTTTAAAATGATTTCATAATAAGACCAAAATTCTTCATAGCTGCTGCGGTCAATTTTCATCCAAAGATCCCGTTGAAAAATAAAGATGCCTAACGTTCCCTGACAATACCCCTTTTTATAAAATTCTTCGGGGGAATCAAGGCAGGTAATCAACATTTCGCTTATGCTGGTATCTTCTTTTAAAGATGTGCCAGTATCAGTAAAGAAGCGATAATCAACGGTCAAAACGGCAACTTCTTTTTTGGAAAGAAAATCAACCAAAAATTTTAGCGCGCCGTTTTGGATAAAGTCATCATCTCCGATATGCCAGCAGTATTTACCACTGGCCATTACCACCGAGTTGATGATATTTTTATCAATGCCTAAGTTTTTTTCATTTCTGAAATATCTTATATTATCAAATGATTCCTGCAATTTTTTTACAACTTGAGTGGTATTGTCTTCACTGGCGTTATCAGAGATTACTACTTCAATGGCATTTTTAGTGCTTTCATCGTGAAATTGGCATGTAATATGATCTAGACATTGTTGTAGCTTTTCGGCTCTGTTGTAGGTGGGTATGCAAATGCTTAGCAGGGGTTGATTCTGAACTGATTCGAAGGGTTTCATATCTTTTTGCCGATATATATCACTGCCGGACTGAAAAGCCTAGTTTCAAAACCTTTTTTACCAAAAAGAACTCTAAACAATGGATTGAAAACATATTCCAATAAGCAAATTAATTTTAAAGCATAGTACCAGCCATCTTTTTTGGCCATGGGCAAGCGGAGTTTTAATGTGCCATAGTTGCTGCAAAATATTTCCTGGAGACCCTCTTTTTCCCCAAGTTTTTGCAACACTTCTTGTTCCATGATGGCTAAGTTATGCAGAGGCAATAAATCGGGGCGAAATATCCTAGCTTTTAACCAGTTGAATTTTTTAAAACGGGGGATTTGCAGCACCAGCAACCCGCCTTTTTTCAAGATATGTAGGTGGGCTTGGATGGCTTTTTCGGGTGGTATAATGTGCTCAATAAAACCGTAAGAAAAGACAATATCAAACCTGTCCCTATACTGATTAGCCAGATTTTCATCAAAGATATCTCCCAGTATCCCGTGCACATTTTTTTCTGCCATTTGTACGGCTTCCTTTGAATACTCAATGCCCCAGGGTTCGTAGTTAAACCTGTCGGCAATCTTTTTTAACAACTTACCGTCACCAAAGCCAATTTCACAGATTGTAAAGTTTTCTTTGTTGCCTTGATTGTACGGAAAGTACTTGTCAAAAATACTATCGCACAAATACAAGTCATACGATTGGAAAAACCCACCCTTGGCATCCTTAGGCTTAATGTGAATTTTTTTCTCGTTTTTATAATAATCTTCCCAAACGTCCAATGAATACTTATTCTCCATTTTTTTTAAGATAATTAATAATTTTTTTGTAAATTTTTTCTGTGTCTAATCCGTGATAAGAGGCTAAATAATGCTGGTGACCGGTAATGCCAGGATAAGTGTCATCTACGCCAAACGTTTGCAAACGAGGCATCTTGCCCTTAATTTTAAAAAGAAGCTCAGCGACAATGCTTGCCAGCCCACCCGCCAAGCGATGCTCTTCAATGGTAAAAATATGTTTCTGATTTTTTATTATTCCCACGAACGTTTTCTGGTCGACTGGTTTTAAAGTGTGCATGCTGATAAGTTTCATATGATACCCTTTTTCTTTGAGTTTTTTTGCTACTGCTATTCCTGTTTCCAACTGTGCGCCGGTGGTGATGATTGCCCCATCTTTCCCATGGGAAACTACTGATGGTTTTGAAATAACGGTTTTTACTTTAGGTGGAACCAATACGGTTTCAGGTTTTAATAATCTGATGTAAGCAGGCCCCGTTTTTTTATATGTTTGCAAAATTAATGCTTTGGTTTCCACCGAATCGGCGGGGGAGATGACTGCGATGTTTGGCAAAGACCGTAAAATGGCAATATCTTCAATGGCGTAGTGGGTTGATCCCAGTGGTCCATAGGCAAACCCGGTGCCTACACCAATAATTTTTACATTTGTATTTTGGTACGCAATATCATTGCGGATTTGTTCAAAGGGACGCATGGTGGCAAAAGGAATAATAGAATAAACGTAGGGTTTCTTCCCGCTCAATGCCAGGCCGGCGGCAATAGACATCATGCTCTGCTCCATCACTCCGCAATTGATGAATCGGTCCGGAAATTCTTTGGCAAAATCTTCAAAGACCGAAAACCCAAGGTCGCCGGTTAACAACATGATATCTTCGTCTTTTCGTGCCAGTTCTGTAAGAGTGGTAATAAATGTTTTTCTCACCCCGTTAGAAGTTATGGGCGAAAAATATTTTATTTAAAATATTTTTCGCTTACTACTTATTAATGTTTTGTATTTTATAATTTTAACCGGTTGAAATTTTTACTGCTATATCCAAACTTCTAACGGGGCTCATTCTTTTAATTCTGCCAAAGCGGCATTATATTGTTCTTCATTGGGATTCTTATAGTGCCAGTCAACGGAATCGTTCATAAAAGATACTCCCATACCCTTTGTTGTTTTTGCAATAATAATAGAAGGCTTATCTTTTTGGATTGGTAGTTGTGATAAAGATTTTTCTATTTGCGAGAAATCGTGGCCGTCAATTTCGATGGTGGACCAGCAAAAGGAGATCCATTTATCTTTAAATGGCTCCATGTTTATAATATCCTTTGACTTTCCTAGACCTTGTTGTCCATTATAGTCAACGATGACTACCAAGTTATCTAGTTTGTGGTGAGATGCAAAGAGAGCTGATTCCCAAATGCTTCCCTCGTTGCATTCTCCGTTTCCGATCAGTACAAAGACCCGGTGATTTTTTTTACTCATTTTTGCAGCCAAGGCCATGCCAATACCCATGGGAAGACCGTGACCTAAGCCTCCGGTGGAAACTTCAACGCCGGCAATAGAATCTTTGGTAGAGTGGCCCGGAAGCAAGCTTCCATTTTGGCAAAAAGTTTCTAATAATTTTTTGGAAAAAAATCCTTTTTCGACCAAGGTTGCATAAAGGGCCGCGACAGCGTGCCCTTTGCTCAAAATAAAACGGTCTCGGTTTTGGTCGGTGGGATTTTTAGGGTCTATCTTAAGAATTCCAGAATATAACACGGTTAATATGTCTGCACAGGATAAAGCTGAAGCGACATGGGATTCTTTAGATAAAAAATGTTGGAGCAAAATGCTCTTTCGGATTTCTTTGGCAATTTTTTTATAATCAGGCATAAAATTTCAAGTTATCCTTAAACCATTCTATATCTTTTTTGAGACCTTCTTCAAGTGTGTGACTTGGTTTCCACACCAGCATTTTTTTGGCTTTTGAAATGTCAGCCACCCATGTTGCAGGTTCAGTTTGAGCCTTTTTAATAGTTCCATAGCGCGGTTTTAAGCTGGATTTTGTAATTTTTTTAACGATTGTCACGACGTCTTGTATAGAATATTGTTTTCCAGTTCCTAAATTCAAAACCTCCCCTTTTATTTTTTTAATCTTTTTGATAGCTGCCAAATAGCCATCTATCAAATCCTCAATAAAAATAAAATCTCTAACAGATGCAGGACTGGATAGTTTTAATTCAGTATTAGTCAAACAAGCCTTGATAATATCGGGAATTAAACGGCCAGGTTCTTCAAGCTGACCATACACAGCAAAGGGCCGTATAGTGACAACTGGGAAACCGTATTTATGTGCCATCATTTGGCAGTACAGAGTAACTGCTGCTTTGGTAATGCCATACAGGTTATTCGGTTCCAAAATATCAGTTTCTTTCATAGGTTTTTCTTTAATGCCATATTCGGAGTTGGTCCCCGTGTTGACAAAGGCTTGTACACTCATTTTCTGGCATGCGTTTACCAGGTTAATGGTTCCTAAAAGGTTAGTGTTAACCGTGGCGGTAACATCTTGTTGAAATCGTTGATAAGCGCCGTAGGCAGCAAGGTGAATGACAATGTCTGGGTGAGTTTTTATAATACATCTTTCTACATTTTTGTAATCGGCAAGATCAATAAGAACCGTGGTAATCTTGCGCTCAATTTTTTCCAGGCGCCATAAATCCACTCCCTTGCGTTCAGCAACCGTGATGGCATATCCTAAATCTAGAAACTTATAAACAAAATTAGCGCCAATAAATCCCGCTCCACCCGTAATCAATATTTTTTTATTCATATCTATTTTGTATGTTCATAAATTCTAGCATATTTTTTAGCGGAGTAAATCCTTTACATTTTTAAAATGTCGTGTTATTTTTTATTAGTGTTCTTTACTAATTCAGAACTTCTGGAGAAAAGTATACGTGCTTTACTTAAGTATGCGAAAGAAAATAAATTAGGAGTGTTTACGCTAACTTTGTCGCTCGCATATATTTTTATCGGCTTGCCGGCACAGATTTACCAAATTTGGGAAACAAGAGCTGTTCAGGCGATTTTCCCTGCCGATGTTTTTACTTCTGGCTCTTCAATCATCGTCTTGGGTGGCGTATGGCGTTCAGCGCAAAGATTGGCCGATGATCATTGCTAATACGTTTGCGGTAATCATTGTTACGTTGTGTTTTCTTTTTAGATAATCTTCCGAGAAAACCAAAAAGCGAGCCTAAAACTCGCTTTTCTCTTGTTTAATTTTCTAAGTGATTTTTGTGGTGCCAATCAAAAGTTTCTTTGATTCCTTTTTTAAAACTGGTTTTGGGTTGCCAGTTCAATAATTTTTTGGCTTTGGACCAGTCCAAATATTGGGCCGGGATTTCATTTTTAGAGATATTTAAAATATTATAATTTACTTTTTTATTCAAAATTTTCTGAATTTTTTCTATGCCTTCAATAACATTGAAAATATTTTTACTGCCAAAATTGAAAGCTTGTCCGGCAAATTGTGCGGCTTTGGGGGCCAGTTTCATGCAGCCATCGCTGATATCTTTTACGTAAGTGTATTCGCGCACCATTTTTCCATCACTACGGATTGAAAATTCTTCGTTATTAATAATAGATTGTATAACCCCCGGAATTAATCGTGAAAAATTTAAATCTCCGGGGCCATATACATTTGAAAACCTAGTAATGACAATAGGCATACCGTAGGTTTTGGCATAGGTGGTGGCAATTAAATCGGCCGCTGATTTTGAAGCATCGTAAGGATGGTCGCCTTTTAACGGAGAGGTTTCTTTGTAGGGCAACGTTTCTGCTTTTCCGTAGGCCTTATCAGAAGAAACCATAACAATTGAATTGATACTTTTCATGTTACGGCAGATTTCCAGCACATTAACCGTACCCATGACATTAGTTTCAATAGTATCAAAAGGATCTTTGTAGGCAACATCAACCAAAGGTTGGGCGGCAAAATGAAAAACTACTGATGGATTTTCTTTCTTAAAAATGGCAAAAATATTTTTGTCTCGTACGTCAGCTTTATAGAATTTAGCTTTTGAGTCTATATTTTCTTTGTGGCCGGAAGATAAATTATCAATGACAGCCACATTATTTTTAAGAGCTACTAAATCCGTAACTAAATGGGAGCCGATAAAGCCGGCCCCGCCCGTCACTAAAATTTTCTTGCCAATTAATCCTTCCATATTTTCCATTGTGGGTCTTTTTCCCAAAGCTGGTTTAAATGTAAAAAGTCTTTATGGGTGTCCATGCCGTACCAAAAACCTTCATGTTTGTAGAGCGCTAATTGTTTTTGGGGAATTAATTTAATTAAAGCATCCTCTATCATTTCACCGGGTTTTACATAATCAAAAAATTCTTTATTTAACACCATAAACCCGCCGTTAATATAATCATAGAGCATAGGCTTTTGGGCAAATTCGATGACGATATTATTATGATCGGCGTTTACCAGTCCCCAGCGGGATTCGGGATGTACACCGGCAATTGTTGCTATTTTGCCATGGTTTTTATGAAAGGCCACGAGCGCCTCAATATTAATGTTAGATACGCCATCTCCATAGGTAATCATAAACATATCTTCGGTAATATAGTTTTTCAATTTTAAGACTCTTTCCCCGTGTGGAGTTTCTAAGCCCGTTTCGGCAAAGATAATATTAAAATTATCGCTATTCTTTTCTTTTTCAAAGAAATTAGTTATTTTTCCTTCCGCCAAATTAAATGAAAAATCATCGGTGTGGTGTCTCTGGTTTAAAAAATAATCTTTTATGAAACTACTTTTGTATCCCAGCGCCAATACAAAATTATTATAGCCATAATGATGGTATATTTTCATGATGTGCCATAAGATAGGTTTACCGCCAATTTCCACCATTGGCTTAGGCTTGAACTCTGTTTCTTCCCTTAGTCGGGTTCCAGTTCCGCCACAGAGGATAATAGTCTTAATTTTTGATAGATTCACCTCCATTTTGAGTTGATTTTTTAGGTAAAAAGTTATAGGATAATACTACAATATGTTGACCCTATTTACAAGATTAAAAATCAATAATACGACGCATGCAAATTATCAGCTTTGATTACCGATAAAAAGTTTTATGATATTGGAACCATTGATTGGTTAAAAGTATTTAACCAAGTTTTATCATTATGATTATTTCGAAAACTCCATTAAGAATCAGTTTTGTCGGCGGAGGAACCGATTTTGAGGATTTTTATAAAAAGTACCCCGGCCGAGTTTTGAGTACCTCTATTGATAAATACATTTACTTAGGAGTCAACCCAAAATTTGATGGTCAGATACGCGTTAGTTATTCACAGACCGAAAATGTGTCTCATTGTAATGATGTTCAACACCCTATTGTGAAAGCAGTTTTGGAAGAAACATGCATTGAAAATGGAGTAGAAATTGTCTCAGTTGCAGATATTCCCGCCAAGGGTACTGGACTTGGCTCTTCAAGTAGTTTTACCGTAGGACTTTTAAAGGCACTTTATCATCATCAGGGCAAGCAAGTTTCGTCAAATAATCTTGCAAACCTGGCTTGTCATATTGAAATCAATAAATTGGGTTCACCTATTGGCAAACAAGACCAGTACGCAGCGGCATTTGGAGGATTAAATATAATTAATTTTAATGTCGATGGTAGTGTGATGGTAGATCCGATAATACTTTTCCCAAAAATAAAAGAAGAATTTCAAAACCATATTTTGACTTTTTACACAGGAATAGAGCGTCAAGCCAACGGAGTTTTAGTTGAGCAAAAGCAAAATATTGACAGTAAGTTTGAGTTTTTAAAAAAAATGTCTGATATGGTTTTGCCATTTAAGTACGCCTTGGTGAAAGGAGATTTTGCAAAAATGGGAAGTATTTTGCACCAAAATTGGTTACTTAAAAAAGAATTAGCATCGGGTATTTCTAGTTCCCACATTGACCAAATGTACCAAAAAGCTTTGAGTGCTGGTGCGTACGGGGGGAAAATTTTAGGAGCAGGGGGAGGAGGATTTCTTTTAGTGTTAGCTCCACCAAAAAAACATCAGTCTATCAAAGCCACTTTGTCCGAATATAAAAACGTTGCTTTTAAGTTTTCTGAAGGCGGTAGTTCAATTGTGTTAGAACACTAAATCATGAACCATCTTTCAAAAAAAAGAATACTAATTACGGGTGGCTTAGGATACATTGGGTCAGAGATTTTTAAAATTGCTAAGGAATATTCTGGAGAATGTTTAGTTATAGATAAATTGGGCGATGCTTTTGGCAATGTGCAAAGTCTAGACTTGAAAGACGCGGCTAAAACCTCTGAGATAATAACTAATTTTAAACCCGATGTCATTATTCATTGCGCCACTCATTCGGCTTTAGCCTATAGGGACCACTTGTTAAATTCTTTCCAAGAAGATTTTTCTGCTACGGTAAATATCCTTAACGTTTTAGCAGGCATGAGGGACTGCCGTTTAATTTACCTTAGCTCTTCATATGTTTATAGTGGGTTATCGGCGCATCAGAATTACGATGAGAATTCACCGTTAGCGCCTAAACATAATTTTGGCATAGCGAAATCTTTCTTTGAACAATTTATCTTAAAAACCCATCCTAATACGGTTGTCTTCCGCTTGTGTTCCGTATTTGGACAAGGGCAAGCACTGCATCCCAACGTTATCTTGGCTTTCGCCCAAGAATTCTTTAAAAATAAATCGCTGACGGTATGGGGGAAAGGAGAGCGTAAACTACAATATATTTATATGAAAGATGTGGTTAATGTAATTTTGGGAGGTTTTGATTTAGTTGGTGGTATTTATAATTTAGGAGGGGATGATTATGTTTCTGTTCGTGACACCGCTGAATCTATTGCAAAATTCTTTAACGTGAAAGTCAACTTTTTAGAAAATAAGCCCGAAGGAGAAACATTACCGTTTTTATCCAATCAAAAAATTAAAAATAATTTAGAAAATAATTTGTTCACGCCTTTTTCTGGTGCGCTGAGCGAATATTTAATTTCATTAAAAAATGAAAAAGCATACTCATAGCAATGTAACTAAATCTTACGAAGCTTACAAAAACCGCGTGGGCAAAGAAACCATTCCTTGTTATGAGCCATCAATTGGAAAGGAGGAATTACGCCTTGTAACAGATGTAATAAAACGTAACTGG
>Ga0209542_10013910_pt1 | contig 13767 bp, 17 predicted proteins | sample RifCSPhighO2_01_FD_184028 | JGI IMG/M metagenome (GOLD analysis project Ga0209542, IMG submission 184028) | Soil microbial communities from Rifle, Colorado - Rifle CSP2_plank highO2_0.1 (SPAdes) (version 2) | ecosystem: Environmental > Terrestrial > Deep subsurface > Rock core/Sediment ...
CGCGAAAAAAACCACGGAGCTCAAGGCGGCGCAGACAGCAATAGCTATTATCGCAGAACGTAAACGAACCGCAGGAGAAGAGGCTCGTGAAATTACAGAGCAAAGCCGTTCTATTGCACTGCAAATTCATCAGGCAGCAGAAAAAAATAGATCAAGGGCACTTGAGAAGGCAAATATCCTTTTTCGAAAAGAGTATGATTGCTGAAATGAAAAAGATTACAATCGCGATTCCTCGCTCCAAGCGAGAGCAGGTGTTGCAGTTTTTGCAAGAGGAAACAGTAATTCACTTAACTGACAGCAATGATCAAGCTATGCCTGAGGAAGTGGAGAAAAGTGACACCTCGTATCATTTGGCGCAATTACAGTTTGTCTTGAACTTTATCGAACGTATAAAAAAAGAGTTGAATATACGAAATAAGCGTGGGTTGAAAAATATATTTGCAAGTAAGCCCATGGCAGAGCTACCAGAGCTGGAGGATGTGGCGCAAAACATACAAATTCCATCGCTTATTGATACAGTACAGCAGTTAAATGACGGCTTAACTGCACTTGATGCGCGTATGGAAGAAGTGCGTGATGATATTCATGCGCTCGAGCCATGGACGTCTTTGAATCTGCAAGTACAACACCCCATAGTCAAAGAACAATGTATTCATCTACTCCTTGAAATTACGGTGCAGAATGAAGCGTTGATAGAAGAGCAGCTCCTTTCTGTGCCAACTGCTGTTTGGCAGGTAATTCACCGAGTTGAGACAAAACGAAATACCACGGTGTATGGAGAGCTTATCGCGCATGCGGATGACGCTACGGCGGTGGAGGCATTTCAAGAAGAGTTCGATGCGATTGTTGTTACTCTTCCCGTTGTTGCGGAAGAATCTATAGTGGGAAAACATGAGGCATTGGTACGTGAGCAGGAAAGGATTGTACGAGACCGGTCATTTATCATTGAAAAAGCGAGAAAAATTATTGCAGCAGAGCAAGATATTCAATTTGCGTATGATGCACTTCTTCATCGCGAAGAGAGAGAACGTGTTTCGGAAACAATGAGAAATTCTTCATATAGTACGCTGATTGTTGGCTGGATCCCTGCGCTTTGGGTGGGCCTGTTTGAAAAGCGGTTGAGTAGCGCATTCCCTGATGTTGTGCTTGAAACGAGTGATCCTACCGAACAGGATAAGGTTCCTGTTTTATTTCAAAATAGTTCTCTTGTGAAGCCATTTGAGGCTGTGACTGATTTGTACGGAAAGCCCGCGTACCATGAAATCGACCCCTCTGGGCCGCTTGCAATTTTTTTCTTGATTTCGTTCGGACTTGCCCTAACGGATGCAGGGTATGGAATTGCAATGATGGTTGTAACCTTTGTTGCAGAGCGATTTTTGCGATTAAAAAAAGATATGCGAAAAATGATGCGCCTCCTTTTTTTTGGAGGCGCAATGACAGTGGTATTAGGAGCTGTAACGGGTGGATGGTTTAGTATTAATTTGGATGCGTTGCAGGATGGAATAGTAAAAAGTTTTCTGCTTGGCGTAAAGCTTCTTGACCCGTTAAAACAGCCGATATTGTTTCTTGGTATTATTTTTGCCTTCGGCATTGTTCAATTGTTATACGCATGGATAGTGCGGGGCATGCATCATTGGAAAAAGGGAGAAAAAGGTGTTGCTATTATAGACGATTTTTCTTGGGCTATACTTATTGGAGTGATTATTCTGTATATAGGTTCATCTAGGGGATATTACTTGTTTGAATTAGCACCTATGTTTTTGTGGATCATGTATGCAGCGATTGCATTTATGGTTGCAACGCAGGGCAGAACAAGTAAAAATATTTTTTTGAAGATAGGTGGAGGAGTCTTAAGTCTTAACGGACTTATAGCGTTTGTAAGTGATATGCTAAGCTATTCACGCCTTCTGGCACTGGGCCTAGCAACTGGTATTATTGGCCTGGTGGTCAATCTTATTGCATCTATGGTGCATGAGAGTATTCCAGTTGTGGGAGTAGTGCTGGCAGGCGCAGTGCTATTGGTTGGGCACGTGTTCAACCTTGGTATTAATGCGCTTGGAGCGTTTATTCACTCTGGCCGTCTCCAGTTCGTGGAATTTTTCCCGAAATTTTTGGAGGGCGGCGGAGTGGCGTTTCGGCCATTGGGGAGAGTTGGCAAGTATGTCGACAATCCGAAAGATTTTATTTATTAATGTAATCACACTATGATTGAATATGGTCTTACGATCGCAATCGTTGGCGCAGGAATAGGCGCAATTTTAGCTGGCATTGGGTCTATCTTAGGTGTTCGCACGGTAGGGCAGGCGAGCGCAGGTATTGTTTCAGAAGATCCTGATACGTTCGGTAAAGTTCTTATTTTAACAGCGCTTCCAGGGTCGCAGGGTATTTATGGATTTCTTGCGGCTGTTATAATCGCGAATAAAATCGGAATACTTTCCGGAACGCCTATCGATTTATCTGTAGCTCAAGGATTTCAGATTATGTTTGCAGCGCTTCCTGTGGGAATACTGGGAATGTTTTCTGCAATGTTTCAAGGCAAACTTGCAGCTGCAGGTGTGAACATTGTTGCAAAAAAACCAGATGCATCTGGTAAGGGAGTTATTCTTGCAGCAATTGTGGAAACGTACGCAGTACTTGGTTTGTTGATCACTATTTTGCTGGTGAACGGATTAGTCTTAGTAAAATAAATCATGTCGCTTTCTGCATTTAAAGAAAAAATCATACACGAGGCAAAAGCAGAAGCAGAAAAGGTTGCGCATGCGCATACTCTTATTGTTCAGCAGGAACGTTCACGTGTAAGCAAAGAGCTCCGTGCACTTGAAGAGACCGTTGTAGGTGCTGCAGAAAAAGAGGCGTACCGCCAGGGACGTAGTATTCATCAGCGAGCAGCTCTTGAGGGGCGGTCGCTGGTGCTTATTGCAAAGCAAGAAGAGTTAGAATCTACAAAAGAAGCGTTCCTCGCTTCGCTTATGGATTTGCCTGATGCGGAAAAAAAGAAATTGCATACTGCCCTTCTTCGACTTGTGCCAAAGGGTAAAGGAACGGTAATACCTGCAGATGACGCGAATGGTTTTATTTTTCGTGGAGAAAACGTTGAAATGAATCTCACGTTTTCGTATCTGGTGAGCCAGGTTTTCTGGAAATATCGCGCAGAACTTGCGAGAGAACTATTCATGTAATCTATGTCGCACGTTGAAGCACCATTTCTTATCGCTGTTATCAGAGAAAAGGAGAAAAGCCTTTTAGGAGATAACGAAATAACACGCATCATGCATGCGAAGTCTCTTGCTGATGCGCGAGAGGTGCTTATGTCTACACCGTATGCCATGTTTTTGTCGGAAGGCTCTTCTATACAAAGCGGGCTCACAAGTGCTCTTGAGCACGAGTTTATTTGGCTTGAGCGCCATCTTGATAACTCAAACATACTTGCGTTTATTGCTGCGCGATATGACGTGCTGCATGTAGCTCAAGCTGTAATTGCACTCGCAGAGGGAGAAGTACATGCGCCATCTACATCACGTATTGGTACGGTTTCTCATTCTATGCTGCAGGAACTTGTGTTTACGAATAGCAATGCGATGACTAAGGAAATGAAATTCTGGGTTTCTTGTATTGCGTCTCAGAAAGACGCGATTGTAAACGGAACGTGGTCTATGCCATTTCTTTTTGCTTCTATGCAACAAGTTTTAGAAGAACGACTGAGGAGTCTTGCATCAACACCGTTTATGAAAACTCTTGCAGAACAGCTGAAGAGTCGGCATGAGAGTGATAGGAAGTTGCAGGAGGATAGATCACGTACTGATGCTGCGCGGTATGAATGGGAATGGGATGTACAAGCGATTAAACTTGCGCGTTCTTTCCGTTTTGAACCGGTGGGATATGACCCAATTATCGCGTACTGGATTACGAAAGAGATGGAACGCAAAACAATCAGCCTCATGTTTGCAGCACTTGCGGGCGGATTTTCAACAGAAGAAACACGTTCGTTTATTCGGCCATTTGCTCATGTATGAAACAAGAATCTTTTCCCATTGCATATATTGGGCCAAGTGGTGCCGGGCTTGGATTTTCACTCTCGGGTATATTTGTAGAAGAGACTGATGACCCAAACCGAGCGCTCGCGTTGGTGAAGGAATGGAAAGCGGACGGTACACGCAAGATTATATTTATGGATGAAGGGCTTGCAGGTCCGAATCTCGGTGCCATCCGATCTCTCAATGAAGATGCCTTACCAGCAATTATGCTTCTTCCAAACCCTTCCAACCCGACGCATACCGCAGCAAAGAATCTTGAGCAACTCATGATTCGTGCCGTTGGTTCAGATATATTCGCATCTTAATTTTATCCCCTACTCTATGAAAACAAAGAATATTACAGGAGCAATAGAAAAAGTTTCAGGCCCGCTGGTTGTTGCTAAAAACATGAACGGAGCGAACATTCAGGACGTTGTTCGTGTGGGCAATGCCGGACTTATTGGTGAGATTATTGAATTGCATGGCGATAAGGCTTCTTTGCAGGTATACGAAGAAACCTCCGGATTAAAACCAGGAGATGTAGTTGTTTCAACGGGAGAACCGCTTTCATTAATGCTTGGGCCAGGGATGCTTGGTGCTATTTATGACGGTATTCAGCGACCACTGGACGTTATTAAAGAATCTCATGGCGCATTTATTGCACGTGGAGCAGAAGCTCCTGCGCTCCAGGAAGAAAAAACATGGGAATTTACTCCTACTATTGAAGCAGGCGCCGCAATTGCGGGTGGCGATATTGTTGGTACGGTTCAAGAAGGTGCGATTCTTCATTCTATTATGGTTCCTCCTCATGTTTCAGGTACGCTCACATCTATTCACGGTGGAACGTTTACCGTTTTGGATACAATTGGAGAAATTACAACAGGGCAAAGTGTACATGCGCTGCGCTTAGCTCAAAGCTGGCCCATTAGAATGCCTCGGCCGGTGCGCAGAAAACTTGTTCCAACAGTTCCTCTGGTTACCGGGCAGCGTGTTATTGACACATTTTTTCCTATTGCGAAGGGTGGAACAGCCGCAATTCCTGGCCCTTTTGGTTCTGGAAAATCAGTAGCTCAGCAGCAGCTCGCGAAATGGTCAGATGCGGATGTAATTGTGTATATCGGGTGCGGAGAACGTGGGAATGAAATGACTGACGTGCTTCTGGAATTTCCAGAATTAACAGATCCTAAAACAGGGGAGAGTTTAATGAAGCGAACAATTCTTATTGCGAATACTTCAAATATGCCAGTTGCTGCTCGAGAGGCTTCTGTGTATACCGGAATGACAATTGCGGAATATTTTCGAGATATGGGATATTCGGTTGCCCTGATGGCGGATTCTACATCACGTTGGGCGGAAGCACTTCGTGAAATGTCTGGAAGATTAGAAGAAATGCCTGGTGATGAAGGATACCCTGCGTACTTGGGGTCGCGTACTGCTCAGTTTTATGAACGTGCAGGCATTGCAGAAGTACTAGGAAATCCCGCGCGGCAAGGGTCGCTTACTGCAATTGGTGCGGTATCTCCACCAGGAGGGGATTTATCAGAACCTGTTACGCAAAATACGCTCTCCGTGGTGAAAGTCTTTTGGGGGTTGGAAGAGCGCTTGGCGTACAGGCGCCATTACCCCGCAATAAATTGGCTTACCAGCTATTCGCTCTATCTTGATCAGCTTGCATCGTACTTTACGAAAGAGGCTGGGAACGATTGGGATACTCTACGGAAAGAAGCGATGGGGATTCTTCAACAGGAAGCAGCGCTCGAGGAAATTGTTCGCTTGGTCGGTCTTGAAGCGCTTTCAAAAAATGAGCAGTTGTTACTCCACATCGCGCGTATGATTCGAGAAGATTACTTACAACAGAACGCATATGACGTTGTTGATACATATACGTCGCTCTATAAGCAGTATCGTATGCTTTCTTTGATCCTTGATTTGTACAAGAAAGCGATTGATCGCCTCAAGGTACAGGATTTTGCCATGCAGTCATTTCTTTCTCTGGAAATACTTCCAATTATCGCCAGGGCAAAATTCACTCCAGAAAAGGAAGTTGATACGGTATTTGATGCACTTCGTATATCAATTACTTCCGCAGTTGATTCACTTACCAATTAATATCTCCTTATACCTATGCTTACAGAATACAAAACAACTGCAGATGTAACTGGCCCACTCCTCATTGTTGAACACGTTGCTGGAGTTGGATACGACGAGCTTGTAGAAGTGGAGATGGCAAGTGGAGAAAAACGCAGAGGCAAAGTTCTTGAAGTACACAACGACCGCGCGGTTATCCAGATGTTTGAGGGAACATCGGGGCTCAATATTCCAGAGACTAAGATACGCTTTCAGGGAGATGTATTAAAACTTCCTGTATCGAGCGATCTGTTGGGGCGTACGTTTACCGGTTCCGGTGCTCCGCGAGATGGGCAGATGGAAATTATTCCGGATGAACTGCGCGATATTAACGGATCACCGATAAATCCGGCGGCGCGTGCATATCCAAATGATTTTATTCAAACGGGTATTTCAACCATCGATGGAATGAATACGCTTGTTCTTGGACAGAAGCTCCCGATCTTTTCCGGATCTGGACTTCCTCATGCGAAGCTTGCGGCCCAAATTGCCAGGCAGGCAAGTGTACCTTCGTCTGGTGGTGGGCAATCTCGCAAAGGTGAGATTGATTTTGCGATCGTGTTTGCTGCTATGGGAATTACGTTTGAGGAAGCGGAGTTTTTTATCAATGACTTCACCGCTCGTGGTGCTATCGAGCGTTCTGTGCTCTTTATTAACCTTGCAGATGATCCTGCGGTTGAGCGTATTGCAACTCCTCGTATGGCGCTTACTGCTGCAGAGTACTTGGCATATACAAAACACATGCATGTATTAGTCATCATGACAGACATGACCAAATATGCCGAAGCACTTCGAGAAGTAAGCTCTGCGAGAAAAGAAGTTCCTGGGCGTCGCGGGTATCCTGGGTATTTGTACTCTGACCTTGCAACACTGTACGAACGAGCAGGGAGAATTCAAGGCGAGCAAGGTTCTATTACGCAACTCCCTATTCTTTCGATGCCAGAAGACGACAAGACGCATCCGATTCCAGATTTAACTGGATATATTACAGAAGGGCAGATTGTGCTTGCACGAGACTTGCATCAGCGGGGTATTTATCCGCCCGTGCAGGTGCTTGGATCGTTGTCTCGTTTGATGCCAAAAGGAATTGGGGAAGGGAAAACACGGGAAGATCATAGCGGTGTGGCCAATCAGCTGTTTGCTTCATATGCGCGCGGACAAGAAGTGCGTGAACTTGCTACTATTTTGGGAGAAGGGTCACTGACTGATACCGATAAAAAGTATCTAGAATTTGTTGAGCGATTTGAACGGGAATTTGTACAGCAGGGGCCGGATGAAAACAGAACGATTGAAGAAACGCTTACGATTGGCTGGAAAATTCTTTCTGTTTTACCAAGGAGCGAGCTCAAGCGTGTAAAGAGCGAACAAATAGAGAAGTATGCGAGTTAATCCCACAAGAATGGAGCTATTGCGTACGAAAAAGCGTACGCAGCTTGCAAAGAAGGGACACAAGCTATTGAAAGATAAGCGTGATGGGCTGATGCGTGAGTTTTTAAAGATTGTGCGTGAAGCGAAAAGCTTGCGCAAGCAAATAGATGAACTGCTGTTTGCGTCACTTCGGCATTTCGTACTAGCACAAGCTTCGATGCTCCCGGAAGCAGTTGATATACTGCGAAAGCTTAAGCCATATTCTATATCACTGGCTGTTTCTGAAAAATCGATGATGGGAGTTAAGGTCCCCGAGTTTACCGTATCATTGGAATCGAAAGACGAGCAGATAGGCGTATGGGAAACGTCTCGAGAGCTTGATATTGCACTTGTTTCATTTCAAAAGCTTCTTCCACTCTTGCTCCAGCTTGCTACAATCGAAAAAACGGCAGAATTACTAGCGAAAGAAATTGAAATTACGCGAAGACGAGTAAACGCTCTCGAATACGTACTTCTGCCTCAATTACAGCAAGTTATAAAATACATTCGTATGAAATTAGACGAACAAGAACGCGCCGCAATTATGACCGTGATGGCCGTGAAGCGGAATATTTCAGAAGTGCATGAGTAAGCAATATATACAGTGGCCCGGCGACGATATAAAACACTTTCATATGCACGGGTGCGTGGATGATGCCCATGTTAAAGAGGCTTGGATAATCGGAGTTTAAGCGAATATTTAGGACGTAATACCCAAAAGCTTCAAGGAGACCTATGCATACCAGATAAAAAACAGTAATAAACAAGATTGGGTGTTTTATTTTTGTGTGTATATGAACGATATATAAGATAGTTAACCCGAGCGTCCATAGTACTAATGGAAAAATGTTTATGGTATTAAATAAAAATAGATTATTGCCGATATATTCGTATCGATTAAAAAATGTCCAGATGGTTGTGATGACAAGCGCGAGTAAAAAGGCATACAAAGTATTGTTTTTCCTCATATCTCAACAATACCTGTATTAGAGCGGAGTGAGAAGCGTTGTGGGACTTGGCTTAGGCAAGCAGCGTTGCGTAAATTCTGTACCAGGGAGGAAATATTCAATGCCACGGCTGTAACATGATGGCCGTATTGCAATCCCCGCAGGTGGAGCAAATTCTTCGTTTGGCAGTTCTGCTAGGTAGTGCTCCATGAGCAACTTCCAAAGCGGCGCAGCTCCTATAGACGCAGGGGTGCGGTACATAGACGTATTGTCGTTATTGCCTATCCATACGCCAACTGCCAAATTGGGCGTGTATCCTATCGTCCACCCATCGCGGTAATCTTGCGTCGTTCCTGTTTTTACTGCCGCGCTCCGGGATATAGTTAAGAGTTTTCCGAAGATTTCTGCTCGCGCGTTAGCATCTGAAAGTATAGAGGAGATAATAAACGCCACTCTTTCGTCTAGTACATGTATTGCAGGCTTCTTTTTAAATACAATGTCTTGATCATATTTATTTTTTATATGCATAATCGTATTTGGCTTGTGTAGTATTCCATGGTTTGCAAAGACGCCATATGCAGATGTTAAGTCCAAAAGCGTAATATTTTCTGCGCCTAGCGCAGTAGATGGGTTGTATATGGCGTTGTCTCTTATAGTTGAGATACCGAGCTTTTTTGCGAGCGCTACTACGTTTGGAATTCCTGTTTTTATGATCGTTTCAACTGCGGGTACGTTGAGAGAATTTGCAAGTGCGCGGCGTACCGTAACGGGGCCACGCCACTTGTTGTCGTAATCTTTTGGCTGATAATTTCCAATAAACGTTGTAGGTCTGTCTTGGAGTATGGTTGCCGCCGTAACCACTTTTTCTTCAAGTGCCGTAGCATATACGATAGGTTTAAACGCGGAACCTGTTTGTCTGGGAGAAGTTGCCATATTTGCTTTTCCGTACTGTTCTTGAAACCAATCAACGCTGCCTACCAGTGCTCGCAGGTTCCCGTTTTGCGGATCAAGTATAACGGCAGCTCCATTACCTACGTTGCCAGAACGGAGCGAGACTACGTGGGTTTTTAGCGTTTCTTCTGCATATTGTTGCCAATTTACATCCAGCGTTGTTGTGACTTTCATTCCCATTCGAATTACGTTTTCTTCTCCGTACATACGATCTACCTCTTCTTTTACCATGAGTGCAAAGTGGGGAGCCGTCTTGTTTATATCGTCAGGTTGTTTTTGAAACACCACGTGCTCTTTGAGCGCTGCGTTGTGTTGCGCGGTGGTTATGTATCCTTGTTCTTCCATGAGGCCAAGTACGATATGCTGGCGCTCTTTGGGTTCATATGCAGCAGGGGCAGGCATGAGGCCGGCGAGTATTGCAGACTGTGCGAGTGTTAATGCTTTTGCTTCAACGGTGAAGTACGCCGCTGCAGCAGCCTCAACGCCGAACACTCCTTCGCCAAAGTATGCGGAGTTAATATACATTTCCAGAATTTCTTTTTTTGAAAAATTACGTTCTAGTTTTATGGCAATGATGATTTCCTGAAATTTTCTTGTGATGGTTTTTTCTGGAGTTAGTAATGAGTTTTTTACCAATTGTTGGGTTATTGTTGACCCACCGTAGCGTATTTCTTTTTGTTTAATATCCAGGTATAGCGAGCGCACCATTCCACGAATTGAAAATCCGTGATGGGAGAAGAAATCTTTATCTTCTGCTGCGATAATTGCTTGTTGCGTGTGGAGGGGTACGCTTGCAAGCGGGATAAATATTCTCGGTCTGGCACGGTTAAACGCAAAAAAGAGAGTGCCCGTACGGTCGTATATCATAAGGCCGGTGTCTCTTCTGTTCATGATCGTATTTTTGTCGCCTATGTCGTATGAACGATATATTCGAATTGATTGTGCCAATGTGGCAAGTATGGCAACAAACGCAAATAGCGCGACCCAGTATACGAGGGTTTTAAAAATCTGACGCATAGAGTACTGTACACTATCTATTTTTTTGTTCGTATGCGCAAGGCGATTTTTTATACGAGAAAGAGCAGTAGCACTCCAAGCGCTAGTCGATACCATCCAAATGCACTCAAGGTGTGTCGCTCTAAATACTTCAGAAGCCACTGTACTACAAGTAGCGCTGTTATACATGCGATAAGAAACCCTACCGCCAGCACGATACCTTCTTGTTGGTTTGTAATGGCGGGGTGTGATGCAGCGATATCAAGCACAGAAGCTGCAAAAATTGTTGGTACGGCAAGCAAGAAAGAAAATTCGGCCGCATCTTTTCGTTTTATGGCAAGCGCCATAAGGGCAAGTAGTACTGCGCCTGCTCGAGATACTCCTGGGATAACGGCAAGGGATTGTGCGATGCCGACGAGGAATGCTTCTGTGTACGTAATACTTGTAATTGACCGAGTAAGAGATAATTTTGAAAAACGTTCAAACAGAATAAATGCAACTCCCACTAGTATAAACATAGTAATCTGCAAGGATGCATTTTCGAGAAAAATATTTTTTATTATGTTAAACAGAAAAAATCCGACAATGGCAGTTGGAACAAAAGCCACGAGTACTTTTTTTATAAGAGAAGGGTTTCGCAGTGCTGTTTTTGCAAACGATGCAATGACGGCAAGAATAGCCCCGGACTGTATGGCAACTTCAAATAATTTTAGGAACGGCGTTTGCTGTATTCCCAGAATTTTCGATGTCCATATTAAGTGAAATGTGGACGACACCGGCAAAAATTCCGTAATTCCTTCAACGATTCCGAGTATCACCGTCTGTAGAATGTTCATACTCGAATCGTACTCTAAGTAGATACCTGTTGTAAAAGGGCGTTTGTCGTGGTATAGTTTGTGCATGGCTCAACCAAACCAGCTGACAATTATTGATAGCGAAACAATGCGCGGGGTTATTGCGCCCTCTGAAGTGATGTCAAAAAAAATGCTGACGGATGTTATTGATTTTCTCGAACTTTCAAATCCTCAATCCATGAAAGAAACCCAGATGATGGTAAAAGATGCTAAAAAAGACGATCAATGGATTTCCTTGGATGATGTGAAAAAGAAGCTTGATGGCAAAAAAGATGCACAATAAGGATGTTGCGGGTTAAGTTTCATCGTCGGGCACATAAGCAATTTGAAAAACTTCCTCGTCAGATCCAGCGACGCATAGTTGCTTCTCTTGAGGCACTTTCACCACTCAATCATCCGCTCGAGCATCAGCAGGTGATTAAGTTAGCTGGCAACACAAGAGCCGATTTTCGTTTGCGTGTGGGTGATTACAGAGTGAAGTTTACTCTCTTACACGCTCATGATGTGCTTGTTACGCGAGTTGAGCATCGACAAGCTGGATATTAATTATTTTACTTTATTCATATGAACATTCTTGGAATTTTTTTGGTTATTATCATTTGTATTCTTGGCGCTTTATATATAGCCGGGGCAGTGCGTACGTATAAAATGGAACACGGTGCAATGCAGGAGCAATTTATTAAAGGAAAAGCACAAGGTTCTTCACTTGATGGAGATTATATTGGCGAAGCAGTGGGGTTAAAAGAAACTTCGTGGAAAGGCAAAACACTGTCGCATGCAGATAAAACGGGAATCAATCGCATTATGGAAGGCAGTGAACTTGTAAAAAAATATCCATTTAAGTTTTTTGTTCGTAAGGGGCTACGAGATAAAAAAATGGATGTAATAGTTCTGGATTCTAATCAACCAGGAAATTCGTGGTGGTTAAAGTATATTGTTGATGAAATGGTCGAGGTATCTGCCGAAAAATATCTTGGCAAAGTGCATGTTCAAGTTATTCCCGGGATTGTATTTACGCTCGGATACTTTACCTTGTCGAAATAGGTTCTTGTTCGAGGAGTGTGCGCATCTCGACAAGTTCGTCGAATAGGCTATGTAAGTCTTCTTGTTGTGCCTCCGATAGATGTTCATAAGAATTTACGGAAGCGAGTTTTTCTACAAATTTGTAGTACATTCCGTTAAACCGTTGGCGCAGCGATTGGATTTGTTTGCTGTATGCACCCATTGGTTCGTCCTGAATTAAGAGTTCCGTAAGAATAGAATTACCATGTTCATGTTTTACTTTTGTGTGGGGAGAATAAAACGTGACAAACGAAGCGGGGGAAAGTACGGGTGTTTTCTTATTCATAGGGGCAATAGTTGTAGTGTATACTTTTTTATATGAGTGAACAAACGCAAGTTGCAGTATTTGGCGGTGGATGCTTTTGGTGTACGGAGGCCGTATTTGCTGGCCTCAAGGGGGTTATTTCCGTAATGCCAGGGTACACAGGAGGCCATGTAAAAAATCCAAGTTATCAGGCAGTATGTTCAGGTATAACAGGCCATGCGGAAGTGAGCAAGATAGAATTTGATCCAAATAAAATTACATATACTGACTTACTGACCGTATTTTTTGCAACACATGACCCGACAACACTTAATAGGCAGGGGGCTGATGTAGGTACGCAATACCGGTCCGCGATTTTTTTTGCGAGTGAGGCACAGAAACAAGAAGCAGAAAAATTCATCGCTGAAATAGACGGCAAAGGGCAGGGGAATAAAATTGTGACAGAAGTTACTCCTGCGGGAGAGTTTTATGCAGCAGATGAAAGCCATCGGCAATACTATTTGAGAAATACCGAGCAGGCATATTGCCAATTGGTGATAAGTCCGAAGTTAGAAAAATTACAAGTGAAATACGCGCAGCTACTGAAGAAGTGACGTGGATCCCGGCTCACTGGCCGGGATGACACTGCGGTGTCACTTGCAATTAAGTTGCATCTGTAATATGATGCATGTATGACGAATTTTACTGATGCATTGCATTTGGCGGGGCAGAGGGTAACTCCTGCGCGCATTGCCGTACTTTCTGTGCTTGAAAAAGAAAAACGCCCGTTAAGTGTTGAAAAAATTATCCAAACAATTGGAGAAAAAGATATTGATTACGTAACTGCGTATCGGACTATTACGGCTTTAAAAAAGGCAGGGTTGGTTCGGCAAATTGATTTTCAGCATAACCATGCACATTATGAACTGGCGTCCCTAGGCGATCATCATCATGTAGTGTGTACAAAATGTGACAAGGTTGCTGATGTTGCGAACTGCGGTATAGAAAAAATGGAGAAAGTTGCACTTCAAGAAAGTGGCTTTCGCGAAATTACCGATCATAGTCTCGAGTTTTTTGGAATTTGTAAACAATGTTCACTATGAAAAATATATTTTTTATTTGGCTCGGAGGCATTATGATTCTTGGGTTGCTTGCTTATGGAGTAA
>Ga0209542_10013911_pt1 | contig 13766 bp, 17 predicted proteins | sample RifCSPhighO2_01_FD_184028 | JGI IMG/M metagenome (GOLD analysis project Ga0209542, IMG submission 184028) | Soil microbial communities from Rifle, Colorado - Rifle CSP2_plank highO2_0.1 (SPAdes) (version 2) | ecosystem: Environmental > Terrestrial > Deep subsurface > Rock core/Sediment ...
GCCATCGCGATAGACAAGTGAAAGCGCAAGGCCATCAAACTTGAGTTCCGCAAAATATTCGTGCTCGCGCACCGGTACCACTTTTCGGAGCCGATCCTCCCACTCCCGCATATCATCTTCGGAAAACGCATCTTCGAGCGAAAGCATTGGTAGAGAATGTGCAACTTTTTTAAACTTCGCAAGCGCTTTCCCCGCAACACGCTGTGTCGGCGAATCGGGCGTTACAAGCTCCGGGAACTCATCTTCAAGTTTTTTAAGCTCATATTTGAGGGAATCCAGCGCGCTCTCTGAAATCTCAAGCCGATTTTCAACGTGGTACTGATACCGGTATCTATGTATGAGTTTCCGAAGTTTCGCAACTCGCTCACGCGCCTCTCGAACGTTCATAGCGTATCCGATGGACACTTGCCTGAGTCTAGACTCCTCTCAATTACTCGAAGCGTACGATTCACGCCTCCATGCGTCGCTCCACTGCAATCGCTGTAACCATGGGAATCAATAATCGTCCGTTGATAACTGTTCACAAAACCGCTTATCGAACACTCAAAAAACTGACTTCGTATCTCAACATCGGCACAAATACCGGTTGACTCATCCCAAAAGGGGTTGCCGTCTGCCGAACCGTTCGTATCGACTTGTGCCGTAAATGCATATTTATATTCGTCCGTCGGAAGCCCGCTTGCCGCGGGCGTATAGGTAACCGGCATCGTTTCCCCGAAACACACGATCTGGCAATTGAATGCACCTCCATTACAAGGATCAATCGGCGACCAAAAACTCTTCCCGGGCACATCCGTCCCGCGCCAGAGATAATAGAGCGCGCATTCTTTACCGGCATCTGCAGAGAAAAACGCGACGTGCGATTCTCGGGCGCTCTGCCCGAGCTTCAATTGCCCAAACATAAGCGATTGGATGCCAAGCGCGATCGACAACGCGGCGCCGGTAATAATAACCGCAAGGAGCAATGCCATTCCGCTTTTTTGTTCCCCGTGCGCCATACTATGGGTCTAGTTTTAACTGGCTCACAGTCGTCTGGGCATCAAGCCGCGTCTGCAATGTATCCGTGCCCGGTGTTACCGCGCGGATAATAATAGTCACGCGCGGTTGATAGTAATCCAACGCCCCTTTTGCTTCCCCCGCGATAACAAATGAGAGAGACTGTATGCTGACTTCCGGAGCGGTCATAGGCTGGAAAGGAACCATTGCTAGAGGAGAAAGCGGAATGGGCGTAGAAGACTTTGCAATGCATGATACTGTCGTAACGCTAGGAGGCGCGCCGCATTCTGTGAGATTTGTACTCTGCTTTATAAATACGAGTTCTCCTTGCGCGTTTACAAACTGGATGCAGGCGCGCGGCTGACCGGGAAGATACTGCATATTAAGACATGTAGCGGGCGTTATCGGGTTATCATAATACACAAGCGGCTGGATATTGATTACATTGCCTTGCGTGTAATTGATCCCGGTCCTAATCTCGCGCGCTATCGCCTCGATTGCAAAACGCACGTTGTCCTGGTTGGTCTGTATGAAAAAAGCTTTCTTCTGGCCCTTAAGCAGCACCATAACGGATCCGATCGCGACAATGACTACCGAAGCAAAAAGACCTACCGCGACAAGCATCTCAAGTAAACTAAACCCAGGCGAGGAAAATCTTTGTCTCATAAAAGATGCGGCGTGAGATATGTCTCGAGAATTAAAAACCTGTTCGCGGAAAACTTGTCAGACCAGGTAACATACACGCGGATGAGGGCTTCGTTATCGGGAGGCGGGGTTACCGGAATTATGAAAATTCTCCTGTCGAAACCGGTCTCTTCCCAATTGCCTCCCGCATTCCCATGAGCATAAAAGCCGTCTTGCGTATTTTTTACGAGCGGGCTGCAAGAGCCGGATGGGATCCCACAACCAAGAAATCTAAGCTCTTCTGTATCCGCATCAACAATACCATTCGTCGTACCCCAATCAACGTAACAGCCGCGTGGCTCACCGCCTGGATTATTCGGATCTCGCTGGTCGCAAAATGTAAAGGGAGGATCTACGAGACCCTTCATATCCGCATTGTTCGCATCGCAGCCTACATTAATATCGCATCCCCATCTTTTCTTTTCTTCTAAATAATTTGAATCGCGCTTGCTCCGCACCAGTTCAATTCCTTCCTGCGCGAGATTCGTCGCGATAAGCTCTTGCTTGAAACGTGCCGCGACGCCCAAGCTTTGTGAAGAAAGCGCCATGGCGCTCACCATGCCCAACATAAGCACATAGAGCGCGATAATTGTTTCAAGAAGCGTAAAGCTCCGCTTGAATTCTACTCCGACGCTAGAGCATGTCTGAAAACCCCATTCTGACTGCGGCAGTGGATTTTTGACTGCGACTCGGAGTTCCGACTCAACGTATTTCCGATACGTTTCGTCGTCCACTTTGTCGTCTCGTCTTAAAAATCCACCGCCTCGTACCCAAAAGCGGGTTTTCAAACACGCTCTAGAAAGCCCCCGACTCCTGTCGGTGGATGAATGGCTTTCTGGGTCGGAGTTCCGACCTCCGAAGGAGCGTCGGAACGGAAAAGAAGCCGCCGACTCCTGTCGACAAAGTTTTACTGTTCGATTGAAATTTGTCCGGTGAGCCATATACGAATAGTTTTACAATCGGGCGTCGGCGTCAGAGGATCTATCGAACAATTGACCGACACGCTCGGATGCTTTATAAAAATCCTGAAGGGGCCGACAACGCCGTCAGAAAGCGGGGGATCGCCGACAATATCATTTTTTATTTTAACGGTCGGATCGGGCCTATAAAAAAGAACATTGAACGCGTCATGCGTGGCACTTAAAGGCGGCGCGCGAAGGTCACTTACAGTCACGCCATTGGTAAAAAGGGTCTTAGTAACGCATTCATCTGTGCCCCCGCCGCATGTTCCTGTTGCATCATATCGTCCGTTAGCATCGCGATCGGTAAATAGAATAATTTCTCCATTTTTGGGACTTGTCTTATTTATATACACGCCGAAATTGGAACACGGCGAGGGATTGCATGCTGTTAACTGGCTTACATTTACCGACCGCGACTGCGCATCGCGGAGAACATAGGCCAGTGCGCGCGCCGCTCGATTTATCATGATGCCTCTGTTAAACCCACTGTAGTTGAAAAACATCATGGTCACCACGGCCGCCATAACCCCCATCGTTACCATCATTTCTACGAGCGTAAACCCCATTACCATACATCTATACACACAAAGCCTCTTCAGAATCGTACACCTTGTATCTGCGGATTTATCTTCGCGGAACTTTGGTAACGGGGCAAGCCCAGCCAGATTCTTCATAGGCCGATAGAGCTATAATACCACATGAGGATATCGGTGCCCGCAAATAGATACCCGACGAATGCCCCGAACGCTAAAAAGGGGGCGAAGGGGACTTCCGATTTACGCGTATATTTTTTCAAAACCAGCATGGTGATACCTATAATGGCGCCAGACCAGAATGCAAAAAGAATTGCGATAATGGTCCATGGATGCCCCAAAAAAAGACCTATAGGAAAGGCTATTTTTGCATCTCCAAAGCCCATCCACCGCCCTTGAGAAAGAAACCACAATCCGGCAAAAAAGAGAAATGCCCCGAATGCCGACATGATATCGAGCTTGAACGTTTCCCGATCAAAAAAAGCATACAGCGTATTGAGCTCGTACAAAACCGCGATTGCGAGAAGCGCGCTTGAAAGCTGGTCAGGTATAATTTTGTGCCTGATATCGTATACCGAGATCGCGAGAAGAGTTGTAAAAAACGCGGAGGCAAGAAGATAACGCAAAACTTGATAACTCGTGACGACAGGGACAACACTCCACGGGAGAATACTCACGGGGCTTGTAATATATCCTACCGATAAAAATATGATGCCCGTGAGAATCTCAACAATCGGGTACTGAAACGAAATTTTACTTCTGCAATAGCGGCATCGCCCGCGGATTGAGGCATAACTCACGAGCGGGATAAGATCGTACCACTTGAGGCGTTCGAGACATGAAAAACACCGCGACCGGCCGCGGAGCGTCAGGCCGGTATTGAGCCGCAGAACAAGCACATTGACAAAGCTCCCGACCGCAAGACCAATCGCGAAAAGAAAAACAAGAAGTAATGACTGATTATTCAGGAATTCTGTCATAACAATGAGAACCGAAGTGGCTAGCATCACACTTCCCACCATCATCCCCATTCAATGGCGCTCCGGACCACGGGACAACTCCGCCAACGCATGGGCTGTTCGGGGGAGTACCTCCTGGATTATTTGAATAACAATCTATGTCATTATCAAGTGCGGAAGGCGTACCCTCAAGAGAAGCTCCGAGATGAAACGTAAATTGTGTGCCGGCATTGGTAGGCGTTGCATACGCATAACATACACCATTAGCCCCCCCAGCAGGATCTCTTGGTAATACAGAAATGCTCCCGGCTGTCACAAGTGCTTCTAATCCAAAAAATTGATTATTCGCAGGATCGCATGTGTTTGACGCAATGGGGAATGTCTTATTCGTTTCAAAATAATCGAAAAGGGCTCCGTGAATTGTGCGGATATCAGAAAGACGTTTTGCATCTCGATTATTCATACGAGCGATATTAAGACCCGCAAAAATAATTGTGACGAGTACGCCAATAATCGCGAGCACAAATAAAAGCTCTATGAGCGTGAACGCCTTTTCTTTGGAATATGCCATGAAACATTTCATATGACGTGTGCTTGCAGTATAGCAAGAAATATGATTACGCCACAAAAAAACACGCCCTTGAAAAGAGGGCGTGTTTTACACAAAAAGTACTCTACGGCCGTTGACAATAGCCACCTGCAACCGGAATTGCGGTCGTATCATCACAATTAATAACACTCGTATTCGTAAATGAGCCATCGATATCCGTCAATAGAGCCTGATTACCGGTATCTTCAAGAACGGCACGCATCACATATGATGGGCAGGCGACAGTACACGCTACGCCAGCAGCATCCAGAGAAGCATACAAGTAAGGAGTTGCAGGTGTCGGGTCATCCGGCACTCGTACCATACATGGCGCATTACCACATGAAATTGCTCCTTGAAGAGTAGTCTGGAGCGCTGTCCACGCAGTACCAGCTTGTGATGGATAGCTTCGATTCGCACCAGTATCAAAGAAAAGCTCAAGCGCCAAGCGCACCTGCCCAAGATCTGCCATGCGCCGCACGTCACGTCCCTTTCTGCGCGCCGTGTTGAGGGATGCAAGGACAATGGAAGCAAGAACCCCGATAATTGCGATAACAACCAAGAGCTCAATAAGGGTAAAACCTTTCTTGCTCTTAAAAAAACGTGGAATCATGAATGTTCGTATTAATTTATAATGAATGTAAAAAACCTTTATTGTTTCGATAGTTTAAGAATATCGACCCAACCCCTAAACGGGCATACTAGTATTATATCAAAAGCATGCTTACACAATGCGAAATGCTTGTGGATATCTCTTGCGGGAGGCTTGTTAGCTAAATGACGCCGTAAGGTTATAAATCGGCTGGAGGACAGAAACGACAATAATACCAACCCCGAGGCCTAAAATAACGATAAGAATAGGCTCGATGAGAGAAACGAGGTTTTCGACTAGACTATCGACTTCCTGTGCATAAAAGCGAGAAATCGCCTTGAGTAGACTATCAAGCTTGCCGGTTTCCTCCCCTACGCGGATCATCTGGGTTAAAAGCATGGGCACTTCGGGGTGTTTGCCAAATGCGTCCGCAATACTTGACCCGCCGCGTACCGCCTCAACCGCCTCAAGGGTAATACTCCGATAGACATCATTGCCGACGACATCTGCAGTGATCTGGAGAGCCCGTATGATCGGGATACCGCCCGTAATAAGTGTCTGGAGATTATCGGCAAGGCGCGCAAGATACATTTTTTTATAGAGCATGCCGACAACCGGCAGAGACAACTGAACGCGCGAAGCCACTTGTATGCCCTCTGGCGTGCGTAAATATCTGACAAGAAGCACACCAAAAACTATAAAGAGAAGTACTATGAGTATCCCGTAATTAACAAGAAACGTGCTTAATCCAAGAATCATCTTCGTATAAAAAGGAAGCTCTTGCCCAGATTCCTCGATAATTGCGCCTATTTTTGGAACAATTGAAGTAAAGAGAAAAATCATAATCCCGATAAACGCAACCATGATAAACGCGGGGTAGATAAGAGCATTGCGCGCCTTGTTCAAGAGCCCATAACTTCGCTCGAGATAATCTGCAAGATATGTAAATACTTCGTCGAGCTTCCCGGATTCTTCGCCCGCACGAACCATCTGCACAAAAAACGTCGAGAACACCTGTGGGTGCTTATTCATTGCCTGCGACATACTCATGCCCCCTTGGATATCATCGAGTACGTCCGCAAGATGCTTTTTTAAAAGCGAGCTCTCGGATTCGGCAATCAGCGTCTGGAGCGTGCGGACAACGGGTACTTTTGCTTCAAAGAGAGTCGCGAGCTGGCGCGAAAGGAGCATCACATCTTTCTGTTTGACCTTCCGGAACATCGCAAAAGGCGCCTCAAACCACGACGGTTTTTCTACCGAAGCCTTGAGCGAGACAATAATCAGATTTTGCCGCTGGAGTGTTTGGAGCGCTACTTCAGAGCTCGGCGCTTCAAGAGTGCCAATGCGAGGTTTGCCTTCCGGGGTACGAGCTTGATATTCAAAAATCATATCGTCGTGCTAGCGCGCAATCATGCGAAGCTCTGATGGATTAAGCGAATAGGCAATCGCGTCTTCCATTGTTATCTCCCCTTTTTGGAGAAGCTCTTTCAAACTCCGGTTGAGACTGATCATGCCTTCTTGTGAACTTGTATCAATGACAAGATCTATCTCGTGAACCCGGTTCTCCCGGATAAGATTTTTGATCGCCTGGTTTGCAATCATGAGCTCGTAGGCAGGCACTAAACCGCCTGAAATACGAGGGATAAGGCGCTGGGAAAAAAGACCAACCAGCGTATTTGCAAGCTGTGCGCGGATCTGGCTTTGTTGCGAACCCGGGAAACTGTCAATAATGCGGTCAATCGACTGCGCGGCGTTATTTGTATGGAGCGATGAAAAGATGAGGTGGCCGGTTTCTGCCGCCGTTACCGCAGCAGAAATTGTTTCAAAGTCGCGCATCTCGCCGATCATCGCGACATTGATATCTTGGCGGAACATACTGCGCAATGCCACATGAAAATCAGTGGTATCTGACCGCACTTCGCGCTGGTCAATAATCGAGCGATCTGCCTCAAACAGATACTCAATCGGGTCCTCAATGGTCAGAATATGCTCTGCGCGCTCGTGGTTGATGAGATCGATAAGTGCGGCAAGCGTCGTTGTCTTGCCGTGTCCCGTGGGACCGACGCAAAGAAAAAAACCTTGTTCCTTGTGGGTGAATTCTTTAAGTGACTCCGGCAAGTTAAGCTCTTCAACCGTGCGAATTTTCACCGGTACCAAACGCATCGCACAGCCGACAAATCCTCTCTGAAAAAAGATATTACACCGAAAACGCGCCCGTCCTTTGTGATCAAATGAAAAATCATATTCTTTGCTTTTCAGAAACTCGTCCTGCTGGTCTTTGGTGAGCATCGCAAGCACAAGACCGCGAACCACATCGGGCGTGAGAATTTGTTTTTGAGTAAGCGGGATCAGCGCCCCCTGAACGCGGAGCGACGGATAACGCCCGACGGAAAGATGCAAATCAGACGCATCCTCGCGGATGACGGTCGTCACCAAGTCTTCGAGCTCTTTTGAATAATCCATTATGTCTTCTCGGACAAATGCTGTTTGATTTTTTCTACAACTTCACGCGGCGTAAAATGCGCCTTAATAATATAATCGTTAGCGCCAAGATACATACCACGCTCGATGTCTTCTTTCTGGCCGAGATTCGAGAGCACAACCACAACTGATTTGGAAAGCAGGTTTTCTTTTTTCATCTGCTGGAGCACTTCAAAGCCATCGAGCACGGGCATTATGATATCCAAAAGGATCGCATCGTATGTTCCTTTCCTGATTTTTTCGAGAGCCGCTTCACCGGAATTTGCTATTTCAATCTCAAAACCCGCCTCTTTGAATTTCACAGAATACATATCGAGCAAAAACTCGTCATCATCTACAAGTAAAATTTTTGGTTGGTCTGCCATAATGTTACCTCCTATACTATAAGCATATCATACTACCACCTCAAAGAGCTCTTCAAGGCCCACTTTCCCTTCAAAAACCTTCATAATGCCGTCTTGGCGCATTGATACCATGCCTTGCCTTTTGGCTTCCGCAGCAATAGCCGCCTCGTTCGGATTTGTAAGGATGATTTTCTCAAGCTCCGGGGTCATAAAGAGAAGCTCAAAAACGCCTACTCTGCCGCGGGTACCCTTGGGGCACGATGAAGACGGGAGCGCTTCATGTATCACAGACGGGAACGACAAATTTTTACTCAACGATTCGGGCATTGTATCAATCTCTTTTTTGAGCTTCTCTTTTAATTCGCCAATAACCGATATTTCTTTCCGCGATTCCTCGCAGAGAGTTCGAGGGAGCCGTTGAGCCATCGCAATAATCAGTGTTGAAGGTATCAGAAAAGGGTCAACGCCCATATCGATAAGGCGCGGGATAACACCGATTGCGTTATTGGTGTGCAATGTCGAGAGAACAAGATGCCCGGTGAGCGCGGCGTGCACCGCAAGCTGTGCGGTTTCTTTATCGCGAATCTCGCCGACCATAATAACATCGGGGTCCTGGCGCAAAATACTCCGAAGGCCCGATGCAAATGTGTAACCGATTTCCGGTTTCACCTGCGATTGGTTAATCCCTTCAAGATAATACTCGATCGGGTCCTCAAGACTTACAATGTTTCTCTTCTCGTCATTTAAAACTTTCATCATCGCATACAGCGTCGTTGATTTCCCCGATCCTGTCGGACCGGTAATCAATATCATCCCGAACGGCTTTTTGAGGCTATCTTGGATGACATTTAAATTTCGTCCGGCAATACCAAGTTCCTCAAATGTACGAACACTGATATTCGAATCGAGAATACGCATCGCGATCTTTTCACCGTAATAGGTTGGGAAGGTTGAGACGCGAAAATCTATGTCGCGCTTATCGATACGCGCTCGAAACCGACCATCCTGCGGCTTTCGCTTTTCATCTATTTTCAGATTTGTCATGATTTTAATGCGTGTAATAACCGCTTCATGAGTTGCAATCGGCAGAAAGATACTGGTGTAGAGAATGCCGTCCACGCGAAATCTCACGCGTAAGCGATCGTGAGAAGGCTCGATATGCACGTCGGATGCTTTCCCTTCTACCGCATGCCGGAGGATAACCGCTACCATTTTTGTGATTGGTGCATCTTCAGTTAAACCACCTGACTCGTCTTCCCGAGAAACCTTCGTAGGAGCAACCCCGGTATCCTCCTGGAGGGCCGATTCAAGTTCATTTAATGCCTTCGACATCTCGTTCCCAAGACCCTGATATTCCTTCATGATTGTATTGAAATTGGAGCGAGAGATAAGAAATATCTTAAATGGGATATTCAGATTTGAAGAAATAAACTGGAGCGCTTCTCTCGCCTCCAAGTTTTCGGGTGATGTCATCCCCACCTCAAGTACCCCGTCTTCGAGTGCAAGTGGAACCATTTGATAATGGCGGGCGGACTCTTCCGGTATATATCGGAGAATATCAAAGCCAATTTTTCCGTCGCCAAGTATTTTTACGGGTACGCCTAAAAGCTCGGACTTTGTCTCGAGTATATCTTTTTCGGGAACGCGATGCTCAACGAGAACTATCTCGGCGTCCTGTTTTGTTGCGCGGATATCTTCTTTGACGCGCCGAGCGTCGGCTTCGCTTAAGATGCCTTTTGCAACCAAGAGGTCGACGATGGAGCGCATAAACCTATTTTGTCGCTTTGAATCTTAGAACAGATTGCCGAGTTGGCTGTGCCGGCGGGATTATGATAGGAGTGAGTCTGAGCGCGGCAAAGCGTTCATCATTAAAAAATTCTGTATCGAGATTTAAATGCTCAAGCACATTTATTGAATTTAAAATTTCCTGCACGCGCGGGTCGTCGTTTGCGACAGAAACAGCGGCGGTCGGCGCCTCCACTACCACAGCATCACTCGATGGGCGGTTCATATACCAATACCCAACCCCCGCAGCCACAACAAGTATCAACACTCCGAAGAGAATTGTCTGGCTACTCGACTTGGTTGATGATCCGATCTTAACCTCCATAATACATGTTTCCCTTTATAATAATCGAGAAAATCGCCCCTCCTGACTCAACCGATCCGACACTGATAGAATTTACATCCATCAGGCGAAGATTATTTTCCATATTATCAAGGAGCGCCCGTATATTGGCGTAAGGCCCTGTTATTTTGACTGAAAAAGGAAGGCGTGTTTCTGCGCCTTCGCCCTCCCCCTTTGTCGGCGCGGTGATAGTTATATCATCGGCGGCAACACCGCTATCTTTAATAATTTTTTCAAAAAACACGTAGAGCTCTTCAGGCGCTACTGCTGTCGGTAAAAGTATATCGAGACGCTCAAGCTCTTCTTGGCGTACCGATGTGTAGCGGTCAAGAAGTTTGTTACGCGCTTCGGCAATCTCGCTCACTTTTTGCTTGAGCGATTCAATCTCCGCAAGTTTTACGCGCGACTCGGAAAAACTTTTCCATGCGGGCGTCCCGTAAAAATACGCAAGTGCGACAACCCCCATAAACACAAGAAGTAAAATAAGATTTTTCATAGTGATTCTTCTCCATTTGGTGCCGGTGGCGAAGGCGGTGGAGGCTTCGCAGGCGGCGGTTTCGTACTGCTTGTATTTTCCTGCTTTGTTTCCTCTTCGACCGGCGCGGGCGGCGGACTTGATATTTGGCTTATACGGCTCGCGGGCTGCGCGTGAATGAACGACGGGAGTAGTGCAAGATCAACTGCAAACTCCACTTCTCCCTCTTTTGTTAATTTAGGTGTTGCAAAATTGATTGTTTGTACAAAATCCTGTTGTAGACCCCGATAATGCCTGATTTGTTGAGCTAACACCATATATGTCGGCGCAATGGCCCGCACCTTGATAACCCCATCCGTATACTGAAGCCCCAAAAAAGTAATTGAAGCGAGAGTATTGTCTTCAAGAAAATTGAAAACTTGGGATGGATACACATGGCCATCAAGAAGCTTTTGTGCGCGCGCTATCCTCTGTTCAAGCGACTGCGCCCCCCTGATTGAATCAACTTCAATATCACGTTCCAAATCAGTAAGTACTTGTTTACTATCTGTAACACGAGCATCATAATTTTTTGAAATCATATACAAACCGCCGGTACCCGCACCAACAAGGATAATAAGAACCACGAGGAGCGCGCTGAAAAGCCCCGACCCGCGTCGCGGAACAACCGTCGGAGGCGGAGCGAGTGGTGCGTGTGAAATAAATTGGGTTTGAGCCATATCTTATGCTTCTTGAAGCGCTCTCAATGTTAAATTTGCCGCTGTGGTAAAGACAGGAGCAATGTCCTTAAGCTTTGTCTGCAAAAAAATAGGATATTCAAATTGGTTAAATGGGTTTGAGAGAATAACCTCGATGCCGAGTTTTTCGATTGCATAATCGAGAATACCGGGCATGAGACTGCCGCCGCCGAGCAAGAACACCTTGTCGACTGTCATACCGGACTTTCTCCGATAATTCACGCGCAGTCTGTCCGCTTCATCGAAAATAGAATTGAGGAGTGGGGCGATCGTATGCCGGATACCCGCGGCCTCCGGCCGCTGGATAACGCCGAGCTCCTTCTTCATCTGCTCCGCCCGATTAAAATCGACTCCGAGTGATTGCGAGAGCGCGAGCGATAATTGTTGGGACGCGCGATCGACATGGTGAACCGCTCTGATAATACCAGACTCTGCGATTGAAATTTTTGTGGAGAGCGCGCCGATATCAATGAACAAGTGCGCCTGGTGCAGTCGCGGTCCCGTCAAGCGCGCCGCGCTGAACACTTCAACCTCAAACCCAGCCTGTTCAATCTTTGCGTTCTCAAGTATATGCCTGTATTTTTCCACAACCTCGCGCTGAACCGCAACGAGAAGAATTGAAATCGTCGCTTTCTTTTCTTCGTTTTCATTTTCTCCGAGCGGTATGCGCCACCAATCGAGCAAAACATCGGAAAGCGCAATCGGTATATATCGGCGGGCTTCGTACGGAATCGCGTCCGCAAGCTCCTTGTCGGACAATTCCGGCATTTCGATAACAGTTATGAAACTGTAGCGAAGCGGAATTGAGACAACGCCACGCGTCGCGGTCGCACCAGCTTCTTTTTTCAAATCCGCAATCATTTCAGATACTTTTTCATCAACCAAGAGAGATGCGCGGCCCATCTCTTTGTTCCCATATGCCGACGTTGAAAGCTCGCCATATGTTTCAAGAACCGCGCGCTCGCTCTCCTTGCGCGCTTGGACTATTTTTAATGAAGAAGTTCCGATGTCGATGCCAAGGACACTTCTATCTTTATCAAAGAACTTTAAAAAACTGGCCGCTCCGAATTTTTGTGAAAATATTCCACTCATGCAACATACCAAGTAGCCCTCGTTGCACCTGTCATGCACTTCAGGGTATGGTTATATAATAACACAAATGGCCCGCCGAGTATTTGACCGAGTTATCCACATAATTTTAGCCTCCCTATTCCCCCTCACCTGCTACGGATGCGGTATAAAAGGAACGCGCGCGTGTGATATATGTCTCGAGAAAGCTTCTATAGAAAGAGGGCGATGCTTTTTTTGTAAAAATAGACCCGCCGAAGTAGGCATATGCATGCTCTGTATAAAACAATACCCCATCGACGGGGTTATATGGGCATATTCTTTTCGGGCGCCAGTCATACGCAAGGTTATCCATGACCTTAAATATAGGAAGAGACTCGACGACATGGCAAAACTCGCGCCGCGCCTTGAAAAAGCCATCGCACGGGAAGAGCTTCCTATAGATACGGCCCACGTCGCAATCCCGCTCCACCCGAAAAGGGAACAAGAGCGAGGCTTCAACCAGGCAGAACTGATTGCATTAAGCCTTGGGTTTTCAGCGCGCGAAAAAATACTCTCAAGGATCAAAGAAACGCCACCACAAGCGCGCACCATATCCCGCAAGGATCGCTTTTTGCATATACAAGGAGCATTTGCCGTAATCGAGCGCGCGGCATGCGCCGGCAAGGATTTTCTCCTCATTGATGATGTTGCAACTACGGGCGCAACAATCACGGAAGCGGCGCGCACGCTCAAGGAAAATGGGGCGCGAAACGTATACGCCGCCGTCCTCGCGCATTGATAAATCCAGTCCCGTTTAGCTGGACGGTGTAAAAACAAATTCGATTATGCCAGCTATAGCTGTATAACTCGTATTTGTTATTGCTGTGTAAAACTAGTTTTTGCGGGTTATGTATGATACTATCCAAACGCCAGCAGATTGAGAAAAGTATATTTGGAGGCGTGGCTGCCTGTCCGCCAAAGGTTGCCTTAGGTAACCGAGGGAGGAAGCGGTGACACCTGAAACCACGCTTCAAGTAAAATTAATAAAATATGGAGGCGTGGCTGAGCGGCCGAAAGCACCTCACTGCTAATGAGGTAACCGCCAAAAGCGGTTCGGAGGTTCGAATCCTCCCGCCTCCGCCAATTTTCACTTTTTGTGAAATCGTAAGAATTAGCCTCGGCGCAAAGCGCCTCGGCATGGTATTTTTCCGCAATTTGAAAGGCATTTTTGAAATC
>Ga0209542_10013913_pt1 | contig 13764 bp, 24 predicted proteins | sample RifCSPhighO2_01_FD_184028 | JGI IMG/M metagenome (GOLD analysis project Ga0209542, IMG submission 184028) | Soil microbial communities from Rifle, Colorado - Rifle CSP2_plank highO2_0.1 (SPAdes) (version 2) | ecosystem: Environmental > Terrestrial > Deep subsurface > Rock core/Sediment ...
AGGTTCTCAGTCAGGTCTGATGAGTACCAGAAATGGGAGAAAAGATTCCTTCCGGCAGCAGGCGTTGGGCTGCTGATAATCTCAACATCAAAAGGGATCATGACGCAAGTTGAGGCGCAGAAGAGCAAAGTCGGAGGAAGGCTCTTGGCTTATGTTTACTGAGTGATCATATGCAAGTCAAACTAAAGATACCATCCGATGTGCAGATTGAAGTACAGGGGGGAGAAGTTTCTGTCAAGGGAGCAAAGGGCGAACTAAAGAGGGAGTTCCTGGACCACCCGCTTTTCAAGAAAGAGGTAAAGATCGAGAAAAGCGGGGAGGAGTTTGTTGTCAGCTGCAGTTCGGAGAAGAAGAAAATCAAGGCCATGGTGGGAACGGTTGCAGCGCATGTGAGGAACATGATGAAAGGCGTCAAGGACGGATACAACGCAAAGCTGAAGATAATTTATGTTCACTTTCCAATGACAGTCAAGATCACCGGGGAAGATGTCCTGATTAGCAATTTCCTGGGCGAGCGCGTTCCCAGGAAGGCAAAAATTCCAACCGGCTGCAAGATCGATATAAAAGGCGATGAGATACATGTCAGCGGAATCGACAAGGACAAGATAGGGTTCATCTGCAAAACCATAGAGGAGACCACAAGAGTCAAAGCGCGAGATCGCCGTGTTTTCGGGGATGGCATCTTCATACAGGAGAAACCGAGGTGAAATCCATGAGTAGCTTGACTGCAAGAAAAGCAAAGAAAAGCAGGAAACCGACTTTTTATGTTCGCGGCCTTCTGCCGAATGTAAAATGGAGAAGGCGGACAGGGCTCAGGAACAAGGCAAGAAGGCACAAGAAGTCCAGAATAGCTATGCCAAGTCCTGGATACGGATCCCCTGCGGATGTAAGGGGCTTCCATCCTTCCGGCATGAAAGAGAAGGTTGTTTACACTGAAAGGGAGCTCATGCTGGTGGACCCAAAGACAGAGGCGGTCAAGATAGCCTCTGCAGTCGGGAATTTCCGAAGAAGCGTCTTGCAGAAGAAGGCAGAGGAGATGGGCATAAAAATCCTGAATCCGAAGAAGATTGAGATTAGAGGTGTAAAGAATGTTCATAATAAATGAGAAGACATGTCCGAGTTGCGGAGTGGCAGCAGACAAATGGGAGAAGGTTCCCACCACTTTCATCTGCAAATCATGCAGCACTGTCTTCAATGAGTTCGGAGTGATAGTCGATTCAACACGGCAGGAAGAGGTGCCATTTTCATGAAGAGCTTTGCCAAGAGACTTGCAGCCAAGATAATGAAGTGCGGGGTCGACAGGGTATGGGTGGATCCCGCTTCATCGAAGACAAAGAAGGTGCTTACGAGGAGAGACGTAAGGAACTTGATAAACGAGGGGCTTATCAAGAAGATTCCTGCGAAGAAGAGAAAGAAGGTGGAGGAGAAAAGCTTCCAGAGGCATGGAAGCAGAAAGGGCACTGCAAACACAAGAGTTGGAGGCAAAACCCACTGGCTGCATATTGTCAAGCCGCAGAGAAAGCTTCTCAAGGAATTGAGGGAGAAGGATGGCCTTAAGCAGGGATCATACAGGAAGTTGTATCTGATGGTCAAGGGAAGCAGCTTCAGGAGCAGGCAGCATTTGATGGCATACATCAATGACAACGATCTGATGAAGAAGGGTGCAAAGAATGTTTAGGATACAGCATAGGAGGAGAAGGGAAGAAAGAACAGACTTCGGCCAGAGGCTGGCGCAGCTAAAGTCCGGAGAGGCAAGGGTAGTGATAAGAAGAAGCCTCTATGGAGTCAATGTTCAGTTTATCAAGTACAAGAAAGAGGGGGACCAGGTTGTCTGCGTTGCGGGCTCAAGCGACCTGAAGAAGCTCGGGTGGAAAGCCCCCATAGGAAACCTTCCGGCAGCCTATCTGATAGGAATGATTGCTGGAGCAAAGGCGAAAAAAGCTGGCGTGTCAAGCGCTATAGCTGACATGGGGCTTTACAGAAGCACAAAGGGATCAAGGCTCTATGCAACACTGAAGGGGGTCATAGATGCAGGCGTTAATGTTCCTCACTCAAAGGAGATATTCCCTTCGGATGAGAGGATTAAAGGGAAACACATTGCAGACTATGCATCTGCAGCAGACAAGGCAATGTTTTCAAAGTATAGCGCTGCCGGCGTAAAGCCGCAGGATATCGCAAAGCACTTTGAAGAGGTAAAGATGAAGATAAAGTGATTTCATGTACAATCAAAGAAGAGATATCGAGGCTAAAGAAGTCATATGGACCCCTAAGACCAAGCTCGGAAAGGACGTTGCATCTGGAAAAATAACCAGCATAGATGATGTCTTTGCCAGGGGGCTGAAGATCAAGGAGCCTGGGCTGGTTGATGTCCTGCTCCCCAATCTGGAGCATGAGACTCTTTCCATAGGGGGGTCGAAGGGGAAGGGCGGGGGAATAATGAGGACTCCCTTCAGGAGAACTGCAAGAATGCACAAGAGCGGCAGGAGATTCAGGATTTCTGTGATGGTAGTCATCGGAAACGCAGATGGTTATGTTGGAGTAGGCCTTGCGTCAGGTCCTGCAGGAAAGCAGAGAGAGGTTACTTCCAAGGCCTTGAACAGCGCAAAGCTGAGCATAATGCCTGTTTCGAGAGGATGCGGTTCATGGGAGTGCAAATGCGGGACATCGCATTCGCTTCCAATTGAGGTAGTAGGAAAATCAGGATCAGTAAAGGTAAAGCTAATACCCGCACCAAAGGGCATAGGACTTGCTGTGAGCGATGAGGCAAAGAAGATTTTGAGGCTTGCAGGATACACGGACGTCTGGTGCAAGAGCGAGGGGCAGACATCCAGCAGGATAAACTTTGCAAATGCGATTTATGACGCTCTGAAGAAGATCAATACTTTCAGATTCAATGACGCCTACAAGAAAGCTGTGTATCTTCATATCGGAAGGGGGGGATTGCAGTGATGGTTGCCATCAGGATAAGAGGAACTGTAGGAGTAAAAGGGGATATTGCGTATGCGCTGGAGAATATCAAACTGTTCAAGAAGAACCATGCTGTGCTGTTGAAAGAAGAGCCGTCGCAGTTGGGAATGCTCCACAAGGTAAAAGATTATGTGACATTTGGAAAGATAAGCGATCAGATGCTACAAAAGCTTTTGGAGAAGAGGGGAAGAGTCGGAAAGATGAGACTGAAGGAAGCAATGAAACAATTGGGATATCCATCTGTTGATGCTTTAGCAAAGGACATAAACTCTGGGAAAAAGATTGAAGGACTGAAGCCTGTGTTTGCCTTGTCCCCGCCATCAGGAGGATTCAAAGGGTCAACCAAGGACAGCTATCCGAAGGGAGAGTTGGGAAACAGAAAGGAAGCTATCAATGATTTATTGAAGAGGATGATTTAATGCCAGCAACATTCAGAAGAAAGTTCAGCAGGATGAGAGGAACAAAGAGCCATGGATGGGGAGGGAAGAAGAAGCATAGGGGAGGAGGCTCGCAGGGAGGAAAGGGAATGTCTGGGATGCTCAAGCACAAAAAGTCATGGATGATACAGAATGATCCTGATCACTTCGGGAAGAGAGGATTCTTCAGCAGAAGCGAGAAACTAAACGCTGTCAACTTGGAGTTCTTAGGAAGATATGCAGAAAAAAACAAGAAGAAGGAGATAGATGTTTCAGAGCTTGGCTTCCAGAAAGTCTTGTCAAAAGGAACTTTGAAATCTCCGCTAAAAATAAAGGCTAAAGTGTTTTCAGAGAAGGCAAAGCAGAAAATAGAAGAGGCAGGCGGAGAAGCTATACAGGTGACTGGGTCTGTCTGAATGGATAATGAATCTGGCAAATAACATACCAAGCGTTGCAAAACCTCCCATCAAGCCGAATCTGAGGGAGAAGATGAAATGGACAGGCATAATGCTTGTCATATTCTTTATCCTGGGTTCCATAACAGTCTGGGGCATTGATCCCAGCAAGATTGCGCAATTCACCTTTCTGGAGATTGTCTTCGGTTCCAAGCTCGGATCGCTAATGACTCTGGGTATCGGTCCCATCGTCACCGCATCAATAATTTTGCAGCTTCTTGTGGGAAGCAAGATAATCGGCTGGAACCTGCAGGACAAGGGCGACAAGGCAAAGTTCACCGCATCGCAAAAGCTGCTGGCAATAGCATTCTGCTTTATCGAAGGTGCTGCCTATGTTCTAGCCGGAGCGATACCGCCCGCAGGAGGCGGCTTGGAAATAGCCCTTATAGTCATAATGCAGATTGCGGCTGGAGGAATACTGGTCCTGTTCATGGATGAGGTTGTCTCGAAATGGGGAATAGGGTCTGGAATATCCCTGTTCATTGCGGCCGGAGTCTCCAAGACTATCTTCATCAGGATCTTCGGGCTCCCCTTCGGAGAGGAGGGCGGGGGCGGAATAATCTATAGCATTGTTACTTCGCTGGGAGCTGGGGATCCGACAACGGCGTTTCTTTCCCTGTTGCCACTGATAGCGACATTCAGCGTTTTCATCATAGCAATATTCGCCCAGGCCATGAAGATCGAGGTCCCCATGGCGTTCTCCATGCCCTTCGGGAAGTTCGGATCCAGAAAATGGCCCCTGAAGTTCCTCTATACTTCAAACATCCCAGTAATCCTTATGGCAGCGCTTATTGCAAACCTGCAGGTCATGGCAAGGGTCTTTGAGTCGAGGGGATTTGCAATCCTCGGGACCCATGACGCAACTACTGGGGCCGCAACAAGCGGTCTGATGTATTTCCTTACGGTACCGCAGTCCGTAGGGCTCCTCATTGTCACTGTTCCCGCAGGCATCTTTGCCCTTCTGTTCGGCTACATGGCAAGCAGGCTGTTAGGAAAGTTTGTTATCAGGTCCACGCTACTGGGAGCCATAGTCGGCGCTGTGTTCGGATACGCAATCATCAATTTCTATGCGCTTCCGGGCGTTGTAGGCCTTGATATAATAAGATCCCTGACTTACATGGCTGCCTTCATCATAGGCTCAATGGTGTTCTCAATGTTCTGGGTCAATACCGCTGGAATGGACTCGCACACTGTTGCCGAACAGTTCAAGACATACTCCATAATGATCCCAGGCTTCAGGCATGATCCTCGAATCATTGAGAGGGTCCTGGAGAGGTACATACCCGCGCTTACCATACTGGGCGGAGCGCTCATAGGCTTACTGGCTTCGTATGCAGACCTGACAGGGGCGCTTGGAACTGGAACAGGCATACTGCTTACCGTGATGATCATATACCAGTTCTATGAACAGATAATGAACCAGCACTATGAAGAGATTCCTGAGTCGATAAGGAAGGTCATTGCATGAGGCTGATATTCTTTGGCCCGCCCGGTTCTGGAAAGGGAACATGCGCCACAAGGCTTTCTGCAATGCTGGGCATAAAGCATTTTTCTACCGGCGACTTTTTCAGGGAATCAATAAAACAGAAGAACGATCTCGGAAGGCAGGCGGAATCCATTCTTGCTGCCGGCAAGCTTGTTCCAGATGACATCGCAATAAGCGTTGTTGAGAACAAGATGAAGGCAGAGGAGATGAAAAGGGGATTCATACTTGACGGGTTTCCTAGGACAATCCCCCAGGCGGAATGGCTTGACATCGTTGCGAAGGTAGATGCGGTCCTGAATTTTATTGTTCCTGAAAGCATAATTCTAAACAGGATTTCTACAAGGAGGACATGCAAGAACTGCTCAGCTATCTACAACATCAAGTCGCTAAAGCCGAAGGCAGAAGGAGTCTGCGACAAGTGCGGCGGCGGGCTGATCCAGAGGGAGGACGAGAAACCTGAGGTTGTCAAGGCGAGGCTGAGGGTCTATGAATCCCAGACAGCGCCCCTTGTGGAATACTACAGGAAGAAGAAGCTTATCCGAGACATTACGTTGGACAATCCGGAACAGACCCCCGACCAGACATTTGAAAAGGTTAAAAAGGTCCTGAAGCTCTAATATTCATGTGATGAAATGGTGCTTGAAGTAATAACATCGAACCTGTATCTCCTGCTTACAACCGTATTCGCACCCCTGTTGGTCCTGCCTTCCATAGTCAGCCTGACGGTTTTCAGCGTTTTGTTGGTGTTTATTCTTACCATGATCTCGAAGAAGTTCGTTGATCAGAATGTTGCAAAGCAGCTTCTTGAGGAGATAAAATCCATTGACAAGAAGATCAAGGAGACGAAGGACCAGAAGGAGAATGAGAGGCTGCTTGACGAGAAGATGAAGCTAATGAACAAGCAGATGAAGATGAGCTACAAATCGCTTCTTGTCGGCATGGTGTTCATTATTATCTTCCTTCCATGGCTGGGTCATGTGTATACGCAGCCCATTGTACAGCTTCCTTTCTCCCTCCCCCTTATAGGGAGCACGGTAGGGTGGCTAGTCTGGTATATCATAGTTTCAATACCGCTCTCCCTTCTTTTCAGGAAGATTCTTGGAGTTTCAATCTAGCTTCTTCAATCCTTTCCCATTCCACGGCTTCTATCTCTTCTATTCCCAGTCCCTTCAGCTCCTCCTCTGCAGGATATTTTCTCATATCCTTGAAAAAAACCCTCAGCCCGTTCGTTCCAAAGCTTATCCACCCGTTCTGCCTCAGAAGCTTTGATATCTCTTGGAATCTGCTCCTGGAAAACTTCCATTCTTTCTTGTCTATTGTTATTTCCATCATGCCTAATAATAATACGCTTCAATGGCTTATAGTCGATTCACTCCTTACAGAGTTAAACGAGTTAAATTAACTCTGCTCAGAGTTAATGATATTTATAAATACCGAAGATGAAATACTTTTATGGCAATACAGAGACAGCAGCTTCTTGAGCATATAGAAGATGTAGAAATAAAGATTATGCAGATAAAAGCAGAGCTTCTAGAGGAAGTAGAGCCTTACCCAGATGAGATAGAAGCCATAGAAGAAGGAAAACGAGACGAGAGAGAGGGAAAGCTAATTCCCTTCAGCGAGATCCGTAAGCAGTTTCTCGAGGAGTGACTTCCCATACTTTAATACGCTTCGTAATCCAGTCTACTTCATAGATAATTCTGATTTTGCCGATTCGTATTCTATATTCATTATCAGAACCGCTTAATTTCTTCAAATCATAAAACTCTGAAGGAGTAGGGTCTGATAATAGAACACCAAACAATTCTGTTATACGCTTCAGATAATATTTATCGAGTCTCTTTATTTCTTTCTTAGCCTTATTAGAAAAGAATAGCTCAAACATGAGCTAATAAATATTGTGTTCGTTAGCTTATAGTCAATTCACTCCATGGGGAGTTAATTTCGACCTTCGTTTCCTTAGGAGCCGTTTAGATGGGGGGTGTCCTTGAAGCATTTCTCCCTGTATTCGCAATGCTTGCACATCCAACTCATGTCAGTATTCATCCTTGCTTCTGCCTCAGGAATAACATCAGTCTTTAGCATTTCATGCAGCCTTTGGAAGCGAAAGAGCGCTTCCGCGACTATTGTTTCGTCATGCTTCACCTCAAAGGTCTTTGCCCTAAGCGTATTCTTCTCTATGTAGACTAATGCTCCGTCAGGAACATTCAGGTAATGCATATAGAGCTGGAGCTGCATCAGGTGATGTGGCTGGGCTTCTATCAGGCTGTTGATGCTCTTTGTTGACTTTATCTCTACGAGTATCTTCCTTGAGGTCTCCTTGACTATCAGAAGATTGTCTATCCTTCCCGACACGTTGATGTCCTTGAACTGCATCTTGAAGGGAAGCTCGGTCTCGAGCAGTTGAATGTGCGTGTTCTTCTCGCTGCTCAGGACCTGAGCAATGAAATGATGCAGAAGATTGCCCATCTCGAAGATCTTCAGCTTCTCTGTAGTTGTTTCAACCGGGAACTTGTAGGAGTACCATGTCTTCCTTATGCAGCTCCCTATCTCAGATGGGTAATAGCGACCTATGTCTTTCGGTTTTAGTTCGCGTTTAACATGATTTTCAATCAGCTCGTTAAAATCTATCATATTATCTAGATGGAAGGTTATGTATTAAAGCTTTAGGAGCTTGCAGAATATACAATCCTCATCTTGTCCTTGTCCCGCAGGGGGAGGTTTCCGTATTCGCTGTTCGGCTGCCCATTTACAGTAAAGGCAAGGGTATGGCTTTCATCCACGCAGTATTCGAAGATGCAGGTCGAGTTGAAGGTCTTGCCCCATATGGAGAAGAAATCCTTCAGATGAAATTCTTGAGCTACGGGAGATTCTACATGTATAATTCCATCTGCTGTATGCGTGTGTATGACTCTCATGCCGCGGTTCTCTAGGCCTATGCTTGCTGGAATTAATTGCCTCTCCCCCAGTATTTCTATCTCAATTTCTGGATGTATGTGATAGATGACCCCGCTCTCGCTTGACATGAGATAGGTTACCGGATCAATCCCTTCGGTTGCTGTTTCTTTTTTCTGGCTAAAGAGCAACAGAGCTCCTGCCGCAACAATTATAATGATGACAACCGCCCCGAAAATCATCGCGCTTTTTTCCATGCAATTGATGCAGTCTAATGGTTTATATACTGTATGGATAAAAATATGGAATTATGAGGATATTCGAAGTGCTTAGAAATCCGTGGTATCTTGCTCTGGCTATTGTCTCTACTCTAACTGTGGGAGCAATATACATCTATACGCAGATCCTGGGCATTTTGCATAATTTCTGGTTCTGGCTCTCCTTTGTTCCTAGGCTGAACCTTGCTATGCTTGTTCTGTTCTCAGTGTTATTTGGAGTCGCATTTGCATACCAGGCTTATTTATGGAGGCAGCCGAAAGCCTGTAGCTTAGGTCAGAAGACAAAGGCCGCCGGAACAAGCGGAATAGGAACCATCGGGATATTCTTAGTTGCTCAGTGTCCAGCTTGCGCTTCTTTGGGGGCATATCTCCTCCCTCTAAGCGTTGCTACAGCTGTTTCCGAGTTCGGGATTGCTATTAATTTATTCAGCATTATAATCCTTCTCTTCACGCTCAACTACCTGGGAGCTTTCAAGAAGTAATTTTATAAGGTCTCCATAACAACTCTCTTTGTGCCGACGTCGCATAACCAGGCAGTGCGCCAGACTTGAGAACTTCGGTTAGATGATTAGATGGCTTGACTCTGAACACCCCTTAGGGGGCGGCGGGTATGTAGAGTCCATTAAGTTAAGATATCTGGTTTCCTTCGGGAATTGCAGGTTCAAATCCTGCCGTCGGCGCCACTTCTATTAATTTAAGAAGATTAGCAACAAAGTTTTTCTTATGACTACGTTTGAGGTTAGGCGCCTTGAAGTCACAGGCAGAAAGACTTTTCCAGTCTCACAGGCGGATGCTATTGGAAGAGGAATACTAGAGAAACTTCACAGATATGGGATAAGCAGGATGAAGGGATACAATCACGAAGCGGTTCGCGTTGACAGGTTCATGATGGACGAACAGGGAGGAACATTGGATGGAGAGTCTATTACCGATGACTACGGCAACAGAGGGATTCGGTATCTCTGCTTCCTGCCAGACGGAGTTCCTGTTTCCTTTGTTGATCCAGAGATCGGAAGGCACAACAGCTATGGGCATGGCAACAGCGGTCTTGCCTTTGTGTCAAGTTTCAACTTCCAGGCTTATGATCCAGTTGATATCTCGCTGCATGAGGTTGGGCATGCATGGTTTTACTTGAAACATCATAAGGAGGAAGATGAATTCAAAGCCCCTCTCTGCGTGATGAGTGTTAATATAGACCCCAGTTTCTGCGATGAGTGCACAAGCAGTGCTAAAAAGATAGAGGAGAAATGGGCAAGCGGAAGGTTTTAAATCCTTTACTATCCAAATTCTTTCATGCAAGGAGTCAGACAGAGCTCTAGGGAAGATGGAAGATATGTTCGTCATGAGACCAGAATCGACAAGGCTGTAGAAATGCAAAACCTTGTAGAGGACCTTGTTAAAGAGCTGGAGAGCAGTACTGGTGTTTATCAGTATCCTCTAGGGTTTCCTACGACTATTTCTTTTAGAGTAAGAGGAGAGTCGATTGTTGCTGTTACAAGCGGAGAAGCAGAGGCTGTTGTAATTTATACATTCAGATTTCCTAAACTAAAACCCGCAAATCTAATAGGAAAGCATGAAGAGAATTGGAAAGATACCTTTGATGAAGCTAGTGAAACGAAATTTGGTATTAATAGATATTGTGCAATTGTTGATTGCAAGCAGGCTGAAATTAGTGTTTTTTCGACAAAGGAAGATCTGTATAAATTAAGTCCTGAAAAAGAGAAAATTATCCGAGACGGCTTTGCCAACTTAAGAGAGTATGTGGATTGGGCTGCTTCTATGATAGAAGGTTATGAGCAGGCAATAGTGCAGTCTCAAGTTCAAACTTCTAAGAGATACATTGATTTGATGAAGCGAATGCCGAAAAATAAATGATTACTTCTTAGCCATCTTCCAGAGCATGTCGAAATAGAATCTCATTGACTCAGCCGTGGATTTGCTCTCTATCACAACAGCTTCGGGCGGATCTGACCAGACAATTATGCAGATCTTGTTTCCATAGATGTCCATTGAAGAGTTTGAGGGCAGCTTTTTCACGTATCTTACTTCCGTTGTTTTCGATGGCTTTATGTCGCGCCCCTCCCTCACTATGTGCTGTATCCTGATCTTCTTTTTCTCCAACTGCTTTATGTAATACTTTGCAAAATCAGGCATGGCTTCAATAAATTGTCCTTCAGAATCAAGTACCCTGATAGGTCCGGCGGTTTTTATGAAGTCCAGGAACACGGACTTTATGCCCTTCTTCCCGTAGTAGAGCTTCACATGGGCGGGCTCCTTGCTTACCTTCAACAGTCTGCTCAGGTCTGGGATGATTGATCTTGCTTCATTTTCCTTTTCTTTTATGAATTCCACAAGCCTCTGCGGTTCCACAGGCTGGAAGTATTTCCTGTTCTCCTGTATAACATAGCTTGCCAGACCCTTCTCCAGCAGGCGCTTCAAAGCGTCATAGGTTGTAGTCCTGTTCAGATTTGCCTCCCTTGCTATCTTCCCAGCCTTTACAGAGCCATGCTTTAACAGAACCATATAGACACGCGCCTCTATCTTTGTAAGCCCTACCTTTTCCAGAGACGATACCATTTCTTCCCATGAAGCCATGCTAATAGTTGGTTTGTCCATATATTTAATCCTGTTGTCAAATTGTTTACAACAATAATTGAAATGCATTCCTGAGAAATCATATTCATGGGAAAGAGAATTGTGTTGACAGGTGCGCCGGGATGCGGAAAGACGAGCGTAGTAAATGCCTTGGCAAAAATGGGATATTATACGATTCCGGAGATGGCTAGGATGATCATTGAAGAGGGAAGATGCCTGCCGCAGAATGATTTCGATGGATTCGAAAGAGAGATAATAAGAAGACAACTAGAGTATGAGTCAAGGCTTGGCGCAAAGAGGGCATACCTGGACAGGGGAGTTGGCGATATTCCCGGCTACTATATGAATGCAAAGATGGAGATTCCGGATGATATACAGAGGATTGCAGACAATCACAGGTATGATTCCATATTTCTTCTGGAGCTGAATCCTATAATTTACAAAAGAGATTTTGTCAGGAGGGAGACCTTTGAAGAAGCGCAAAAACTTGAAGGGTGCTTATACAGATCCTACAAGATGCTCCAATACGATCTTTTAGTTGTGCCTCCTGCAAGAAGCCCCGAAATAAGGGCAGAGTATATTCTGGCTAACAGTTAGCGGTATTTGAGAACCTTTATAAACATCGCTCCTGATATTTCAAAAAGGTACTATGGCAAAAGATCCAAAGGAAGAGAGGAAACAGGAGAAGAAGCCTGAGAAGGAGAAGAAGCTCCCAGAGAAGAAAGTAAGGAAGCTGATAGAGGGGGTCAGAGGCATAGTCAGGATTGCCCATGCAGATGTCCCAGGGGAGAAGAGGCTGATTTCTGCGTTGCTGCACATAAGGGGCATAGGGAAGACGCTTGCTTATGCGATCCCTGTCGCAGCTGGCATTGACAGGAATCAGATGATAGGCGCATTGAGCGAGCAGGATGTCGCGAAGTTAGAGGAGGTTGTTCATAATCCTGGAAAATTCGGAATCCCAACTTACATGCTTAACAGGAGGAGGGAGCTGGCAACCGGAGAGGACAGGCATCTTGTCAGCTCTGATCTGAGCTTTGCAATCAGAACAGATATTGAATTGATGAGAAGGATAAAGACCTATAAGGGAGTGAGGCACGGGTTTGGCCTTCCAGTAAGAGGCCAGAGGACGAGATCAAGCTTCAGAGGACAGGGCACTGTGGGCGTGGCAAAGGGCGAAGCCAGGGCAGCAGCAAAAACCGCTGCAGCTCCAAAACCAGCGGCTGGCGCAGTTCCAGTAGCAGGGGCAGCACCTGCTGCAGGAGCTAAGGCAGCAGCCCCGGCGAAGAAAGAGGAGAAGAAGTAGCATGAAAAGATGGAAATCAAAATTCGAAAGGCCCCTGAAGAGATGGAACAAGGCTGCCAACGAGGCTGATGCAAAGATTCTCCAGGAGTTCGGACTGAGAAGGAAGAAGGAGATCTGGAAGGCAAAGGCCATTGTCAGAAACTTCAGAAGGCTTGCAAGGGAGGTCGTGGCTTCGAAAGACGAGACAAAGGAGGCGATTCTTCTGGAAAAGCTGAAGAAGCTCGGCCTTTTGGGAGAAAAGGGGAATGTTGATGATGTTCTTGCTTTGACCATTCAGGATATCCTTAACAGGAGACTGCAGACAGTTGTCTTCAGGAAAGGCCTTGCAAAGAGCATGAAGCAGTCGAGGCAGATGATTGTCCATGGCAGGATCGCAATAGGCGGAAAGAGATCCAAATGGCCAAGCTCGCTTGTCGCTATTTTAGAGGAGCCGCAGATTAATATGTACAAGATGGAGGTTGTGAAGAATGAACCAGCCAAAGCTTAGATGGGGGATCGCCAATATCTTCAGCTCAGCAAACAATACTATAATACATATCACAGACCTTACAGGCGCGGAGACGTTCTCAAAGATCTCTGCGGGGATGATGACCGACAAGGACAGGGACGGGGGATCGCCCTATCCTGCCGTGATGGCTGCAACAAAGGCTGGGGAGATCGCGAAGGAGAAGGGCATTAATGCTATTCATATCAACGTAAGAGCGCCGGGAGGAATACTGAGCAAGAGCCCTGGCGCAGGGGCGCAGCCTGCGATAAGGGCTCTGGCAAGGCTGGGATTCAGGATCGGAAGGATCGAAGACACTACACCTTTGCCTACAGACACCTGCAAAAAGGCTGGAGGCCGCAGGGGAAGGCGTGTTTAAATTTTTTACTTGTGAATACTTCTTATGTTTTCTGATGCTTTAGAAAGTGCAGGTCAGCTGGAATCATTGAAAACCTATCTTGAGACAGAAAGAGGGATATACAGAAGAACAGGAAATCCGGAAAGTCTGCGAGCTGTTCTGCAACTACAGGATGCTATTCTGAATAGAATACCAAAGCAAGGATTATGGGGAAGGGATATCGGAAGCTTGGGCTGGTTTTATAATTGTGGAGCATGCGGGTTGCATATTCCTGAGATTGTTGGAGAGCCAACAGAAATTTCATGCCCAGATTGCGGAGAACAGTTTTACGATGTTAGATGGAAGAGTTTTAACACGGTAGATGTTCCATTGGGCATGGAATATGAGCAGGGGGATATAGAGCTCTTATTAGATGCCATGGGACCTGGCGAAAAGGCTATGCTTGATCCGAGTCAAACTGTTCTGGATAGATATGGACTGGCTTAGTCTAGATCAAAAAGCCTCTTCGGATATAGATTATATACTCT
>Ga0209542_10013914_pt1 | contig 13763 bp, 17 predicted proteins | sample RifCSPhighO2_01_FD_184028 | JGI IMG/M metagenome (GOLD analysis project Ga0209542, IMG submission 184028) | Soil microbial communities from Rifle, Colorado - Rifle CSP2_plank highO2_0.1 (SPAdes) (version 2) | ecosystem: Environmental > Terrestrial > Deep subsurface > Rock core/Sediment ...
AGATGATTTCACGGGCCCGGTCAATCTCGGCAATCCGAACGAATTGTCAATGAAGGAGATTGGCGAGGTAATAATCCGCTTGACCGGATCACAATCGAAGCTAGCCTTTCAGCCGCTGCCTCAAGATGATCCCAAGAAACGCAGGCCGGATATAACCTTAGCACAAGAAAAGCTTAGCTGGACTCCAACCGTGAGCTTGGAAGAGGGACTGAAGAAAACCATTGAGTATTTTCGGGAAGCGGTGCGATGATGAAGCGGAAAACAATTCAGAAGGTAGCCGCTGACATTCGCAGACGTTTTGAGCGTGAGTCTACCGGCCACGACTGGCACCATATAGAACGAGTCTGGAAAATGGCCAAGAAAATTGCGGCAGCGGAAAAAGGCGCGGATAATTTTATTGTCGAGCTGGGTGCATTGTTGCACGATATCGCGGACTGGAAATTCCACAAGGGAGATCTCTCGGCGGGGCCGAGGGCAGCCCGAAAAATACTCTCTTCTTTAGACGTTGAAAGGACAGCGGTTAATCGAGTTTGCGATATTGTTGAACGTATTTCTTTCAAGGGTGAGCGCGTCAAAGACAAGCCGTTGACTCTGGAGGGGAAAATAATTCAAGACGCTGACCGGCTTGATGCTATAGGCGCTCTTGGGGTGGCGCGAGCATTTGCATATGGTGGGAGTCTGGGCAGACAGTTATATGATCCGGCGATCAAGCCGGTGTTGCATTTGACCTTCCATCATTACAGAAAAAATCAAGGCACCACGATCAATCACTTCTACGAAAAATTGCTTTTATTGAAAGACCGAATGAACACCAAGTCGGGTAAGAGATTGGCTGCAGCAAGACATAAATTCTTGAAGCTTTATTTGAAAGAATTTCTTACCGAGTGGGTCGGCAGAAAATAGGCACAAGCCTCAAATTTTCGGCAATAAAAAAAGACCGATGATCAATCGGTTTGAACTCCCGGGATCCGCGGAGAAGACTTGAGCATATCATACAAATCTGCGAGCGGCCAGAGCGCGATTAGTACAGCCACCGCACATGACACAACGAGCTCACCCGGGTTGATCGAAAATTGAGATGCCCTCTGCGCATGAAAGTTCGTTTGTATGAGCTGAACCCACATCATGACGACCCAAAAGTTCGATAACAGGCTCAGCGCGAACAAGCGGAACCTGAATATCTGAGCGATCTTCAGTATCGTCGATAGGACGAGCCACCACCTTACTAGGTGGGAGAGCCTTCCAAGTTCATCATCATGTTGAGTCAGTGTTAAGGTCAGATAGCTTATTAGCCCTAGAACTAGCAGGATCAAACCAATCTTCTGTCGGTCTTCCCAACCTTTAGTTTCTTGGTTCATGTTTCCTCCTCGAACAATTAGATAATATCAAGAATTATTGATTAATCAATCAGTATGACTGAGCTTCAGGTAGGCGTCAAAGTATTGCTAAAAAATCAGGAAGGAAAGTTTTTGCTTCTTCGGCGTAATCCGAAGAAGTATCCAGAAGTGGGAGCTAAATGGGACATCGTGGGTGGGCGGATTGAGCCCGGCTCAGCGCTTCTGGACAACCTCAAGCGCGAGATCAAAGAAGAAACCGGTTTGGAACTTACACAAGAGCCGGAGCTCATTGCTGCGCAAGATATATTGCGGGTGCCTGGCCGCCATGTAGTGAGACTTACTTATACGGCCAATATTGAGGGTGAGCCCAAACTCGATGGCGACCACACGGAATTCCAATGGTTTACCCTGCAGAAAATAAAGACACTAAGCGCGCAGGAACTCGACGTATATTTCAGAGCCTTACTTGAGCAGAATCTTTTTGGTTAAGCCTTGACTTTTTACAAAATTCGTGTCACAATTGCTACCTGCTATAAGACAGGTAGCTTTCGAACAAGCACGAAGGGGGTAATATGGACGCGAATACACAATACCAGATTCCTCTGAGAGTTGGGTCTTTGGTAGATGGCTTGACTATCACTGAAATCGGCGAGTCACTGATCATGAACGATACTGCGCTTGTGGCGGTAAGGCTCGCTGACAGCACGCATCGATTGGTTAGCACATACAGAGACGACTGTCACGCCATCAAGTACGTGCTCCCAGAGGCGGAGCAGTTGGTTCGCAACTCATCCAAGATGCCAGCCTTCAGGCAGGGCCCTGGATCCGGCGTTTTCCACGTATGGGTTTGGGAAGGAAGCCGCGAGGTTTTCCTCAAACTGTACTACAACGACAAAGCAGGTCGGCAAGAAGAGATCTCGCGCAAGTAACCTGCCGCAAGGAGGAATTTCATGCAAGATATCTTGGCTGAGAAAGTTGCTCGGCAGGGAGCTTCCCGAAATTTTTGGGAGCGCCTGCTAGCGACTCTGTCTGGCTTCGGATGGGTAGTGAAGTGCGTTTGGATTTTGAACGCAAATCCGCTCGCCACCGCTGAGATCGATGAGCTGACCCGAGTCTACACCCGTGACCACGCACTTGCACTTGCTCGGCACGAGCTCGAGATGGCGCGCCGGTATAAGCTACCGTTCTCGATCGTATTTCTCGACGTGGACGGGCTTAAGAATCTGAACGACATGAAAGGCCACGCTGCGGGCAACCGGCTCCTGCGCGAAATGGGCACGAGACTCAAATCTTCTCAACGTCTATCCGACATCATCGGCAGGTACGGAGGCGACGAGTTCATCATCGTGTTACCACAGACTGGCTTCGAAAGTGCACGAGAGTATCTGAAGAGAATGCAGATAGATTGCGTCCAGGTTCCATTCAGTTTCGGAATCGCGTCAGAAGACTGGGGTTCGGAGAAGAGCACGACTCTTGAATCGCTCATCTCCTCTGCGGATTGTGAGATGTATTATCAGAAGCGCGCGCGCAAACTCGCCGCCGCAAAGAGCTGACTTGATTGCCGGCTCTTTTTTTATGCCGCATGATCCGTGATATAATACATTTGCTTAATTTGTGGAAATATGTCGGAAACAAAGGTCAAAGAACTTACGAGGCTACTGCGTTACTGGTGCCTGAAGATGACCACAACAGCCGGTTCAGGGCACCTGACTTCTTCGCTGTCCGCGGTCGATCTGATGGCCGAGTTGATGTTTGGCGGAGTTTTCCGTTATGACGTAGCTGACCCCCAGAATATCAATAACGATCGTTTGATTTTTTCCAAAGGCCACGCTTCGCCGCTTTTCTATTCGCTGTGGGCGGCGGCCGGCGCAGTGAGCGAAAAGGAGCTAATGACTTATCGAAAATTTGGCAGCCCTTTGGAGGGCCACCCCTCCATGCGTTTTGCATTTACTGAAGCTGCTACGGGAAGCTTGGGACAGGGGCTCTCAGTGGGCGTTGGGATGGCGCTGAACGGTAAGTATCTAGACAAGCTTGCTTATCGAACTTATGTATTGCTGGGAGACGGGGAGATCGCAGAAGGGTCAGTGTGGGAAGCGATTCAGATCGCAGCCTACTACAAGCTCAACAATCTTATCGGGGTCGTGGATTGCAGCCGCCTCGCCCAGTGGGGTGAGACAATGTATGGCCGCAATATGAAAGCCATTGCACAGAGAATCTCTGCGTTCGGATGGAATACAATAACCATTGATGGCCACAGTCTTCCGCAGATTCAAAGAGCTATCGCTAAGGCGGCATCTTCAGAAAAGCCCACAATGATTATAGCCCAAACTATTAAGGGTAAAGGCGTTAAATTTTTGGAAGACAAAGATGGATGGCATGGGAAAGTGCTCGACCCTGAAGGACTGGAGAAGGCGTTGAAGGAATTGGGCAAGGTTGATACTTCGCTTCGAGGGGTAATAGCCAAGCCGCCGCGCAAGTCGCGTCCCACTGGACTTAAGGCTAAGAATTTTCTGAATGTGCCGAAAGAAGATTATAAGATTGGCGGCATCATTTCTACCCGAAAAGCCTATGGTCAAGCACTTCCGCGAATTCTGATGAAGTACCGTGACATGGTCGTTCTTGATGCGGGAGTCGCCAATTCTACCTTTGCCGAGATATTCCAGACGCATTTTCCCGAGAGATTTTTTGAGATGTTCATTGCCGAGCAAAATATGATTGGCACCGCTCTCGGACTCGCGCGAAGAGGGAAATTACCATTCGTCTCCACCTTCGCAGCTTTCTTTACCCGCGCGTTTGATCAGATCCGCATGTCAGATTATTCAGGCGTACACATGGTTTTATGCGGCAGCCATGCCGGAGTGTCGGTTGGTGCGGATGGTGTCTCTCAGATGGGGCTTGAAGATATCGCGCTCTTTCGTTCTTTGTTCTCAAGCATAGTTCTGTACCCCTCCGACGCCGTCGCGTGCGACAAGTTGGTAGAAGAAGCAGCAAAATATCAGAATATCGTGTATCTTCGGACCACCAGAAGAGAAATGCCGGTCTTGTACGAAGCTGAAGAGAAATTTCCAATAGGGGGCAGCAAAGTCCTACGATCCAGCAGCCGTGACCAGGTGACCATAGCTGCTGCCGGAATTACCTTGCATGAAGCGCTTAAAGCCTATACTGCCTTGAAAGCCGAACGTATTTCAGTCCGAGTGTTAGATCTATATAGCGTGAAGCCCCTTGACGTTAAAACTCTCCTGAAAGCCTCCAAGGAGACACAAGCGGTTATTACTGTGGAAGATCATTACCCCGAAGGTGGTATCGGCGAGGCGGTTGCGGCAGCCCTGTCGGGCACCAAAACCCCAGTAGTGTCTCTAGCGGTCAGGAAGCTTCCCCAAAGCGGTACTCCGGATGAACTCTTAGGCTATGAGCAGATCGACGAGGGTGCGATAGTCGAGCAGGTAAAGAAAATTTTAGGGAAATAAAAAAACCGGCGAGACATAGCCGGAACTGCAACTACCCATGCAACTCGGTTTGTTCGGCAGGGTGTAAGGGCTTGCCCTCCATCACGTCGAAAAATTGCGATGACTTGGCATCGCCCAAGACAGCTTGGATGCCGCCGCTCATAACAAGAGTCCCTTCCTTGTTCATTCCGCCCTGTTCTTTGATGACCTGCAAGATCTCGGCCGGCGTATTATCTCCGCATAACTCCGGGTGCTCTTCTAGGGCGTTGCGCACCTCCTGTAATCGATACATTTCTCCTCCTTCGCGCCTTTATCAGCAATACTTTATGGCAATAATAACACAAACATCAAAAAGTGTAGATACTGCCCATGATTGACAAGCAAACACTCGGCTATACCAAGCCTCTATACATACTCGCATTTGACCAGCGCTCTTCTTTCTCAAAGGAGATATTCGGGATTTCCAGCGAGGTCAATGAACAGGAAAAGCAGGAAATTGCGTCTTATAAGCGGATTATTTACGAAGCTTTTGAGAACGCTCTGGCTCTTGGGGTTCCTGTCGAGCACGCGGCATTTCTATGCGATGAAGAATTCGGTGATGCCATCCTGCGCGACGCGGGGCAGAAAAGGTATACATTTCTACTCGCCACTGAGAGAAGCGGTCAGCGAGAATTTGATCTAAATTACGGAGAAGAGTTCGCGGCGCACATAGAAAAATACAAACCGACGTTCGTGAAAGTCTTGGTCCGCTACAATCCGGAGGATGACATCGCACTAAACAAGCGCCAGTGCGAAAAGATGAAGCTTGTTTCCGACTATGCGCATGAGCATGGTTATAAGTTTCTGATTGAAGCCCTCATTCCCCCGACCCCCAATCAGATGAAGGAAGCAGGGGGTGAGTCAAAGCGTTTTGATGTCGAGACGCGCCCTAGACTCGTAAAACAAACGATCAAAGAAATACAAGACGCCGGAATTGAAGTCGATGTTTGGAAAATCGAAGGGCTGGAGAAGAGGGAAGAGTATCAGTCCGTTGTTGCGCAGGCGCGCGCAGGCGGAAGAGAGCGAGTATCAATTGTAATATTGGGCCGCCACGCGCCTGATCGGCAGGTGGAGCACTGGCTTCTTGCCGGACGCGGAGTGGAGGGAGTCATAGGCTTTGCAATAGGCCGGACTATTTTCTGGGATCCTCTGGTTGCGGTGAAGAAGGCAAGCATGACACCTGCCGATGCAGTTGTTGCCATGGCAAGAAAGTACCTTCATTTTTACAGGGTATTCACCGGCGAAAAAGAAAAAATTTCCTTTTAAAAAGACCAAGTTTGGATTTAGCAGGCTTCGGAAAAGCCTCCACGCACAGACTTTCTTTTTATGCTATCGTATTGTCAGGGGGTATCGTCTCGAGAGCCTCGGAGGGAGATCAGTAGAATTAATGCATATCCTCATGATGAGTGAAGTGATAAAAAATTTTCCCAAACAATTCAAATACCGTCCCAAAATCGAAGGCGGGAAGCTGAAAAAGTATAAGAAATTTTTGGTCTGTGGGATGGGAGGGTCACCGCAGTCGGCGCATGTGCTCAAAAGCGTGATGCCGAACCTCGACCTGACTATTCACAAAGACTACGGTATGCCTGCTGGAGATTGGCGAAGGACTTTGGTAGTCGTTGTTTCCTATTCCGGCAATACTGAAGAATCTATCAGTGCTCTGGAAGAGGCGAAGAAACAAGAACTGCCGATAGCCATCATTGCAGTGGGGGGCAAACTGATCGAATTGGCCAAGACTTACCAGATTCCCTATATACAGATTCCCGATACGGGAATCCAACCTCGTAGTGCGACTGGTTTTCTTTTTCTCGCCTTGCTTAAGGTGATGAAGCTCAATGACCTGATAAAAGACAGCAAGACGTTGTCAAAAACTCTCCAACCTGCAGCTTCGGAGCAAACAGGTCGAGATCTGGCCGAGAAGATTCGAAGTACTGTTCCTGTTGTTTATGCATCAACAGCCAATTTTCCTCTCGCGTATATGTGGAAGATCAAGCTCAACGAGACGGGCAAGACCCCGGCTTTCTACAATATTTTTCCTGAGCTGAATCATAACGAGATGACGGGTTTTGATATAAAGGACGCGACCAAACAGCTCTCAGATAAATTCCATTTCATTTTTCTCAAAGATCAAGAAGATCACCCGCAAGTCCAGAAGCGATTCGAAGTCACTAAAAGATTGTATCAAGACCGAGGTTTGCCCGTTGAAGTAATCGAACTTTCCGGGACGAATCGGCTTGAGAGGATCTTTACTTCACTTCTGCTTGCTGACTGGACATCGCTCTATCGTGCTCAAGGATATGGTCTGGAATCAGAACAGGTTCCCATGGTAGAGGAATTTAAGAAATTGATAGCTTAATATGATTCTGCTTTTTGACGTCGGCGCGAGCCGGATTCGGTGGGCAACTTCCACGAAAGGTCGGAACTTAAGCCGGATAACTTCTGTGGCAACACCTCAATCGTTTGTCGAAGCCAAGAATTTTTTTCGAATGGTAAGCGATTCGTTACCCCGCCGCGCCAATACAGTCGTCAGTGGCGTTCCTGGACACCTGGATCAGCGGCATGAGAAACTGGTGCGAGCCCGGCATTTGGAAGGATGGTCGGGGAAATTCTTGAAGAAGGAATTGCAAAAGATTTTCCATTCGCCCGTATATCTTGAGAACGACACGGCGCTCGTGGGTTTGGGTGAGGCCTCGCACGGAGCTGGACGCGGCAAGTCTATAGTTGCATATGTGACAGTAAGCACCGGCGTCAACGGCGTGCGGATAGTTGACGGCAGGATAGACCGCAATGCGATGGGATTTGAAATCGGCAAGCAGATCATATCCGTCTTAGGCCCACACTCATATATTTGGGAGGATTTTGTTTCCGGCACTGCCATCAAGAAGCGAACCGGGCTTGCCCCTGAGAAAATTACGGACAAACAAATCTGGCACGATGTCGAGCGGTATTTGGCGTATGGTCTCGACAATGTGATCCGTTATTGGTCTCCGGAGCTTATAGTCATTGGCGGCGGTATTGCCACAAGCGGCAAGATTAGCATGGCGCAAATTGCAAACCATATCAAAGAGCTTATACCATTCTACCCTGCTCTTCCTCCTCTCAAGCGTGCGACCTTGGGGGATAGCGCGGGTTTGCTCGGCGGCATAGAGTATTTGAAAACCCATCATGGTTAAACTGATCATTCGAGCCTGCCGAGTAGCCAAAGTAGTGCAGCCGGGTGACCGTCTTTTTTCTCTGTTGCGGCAATTGCCCAAATTAAAAAATCGCGATGTGGTCGCGGTAAGCTCTAAGGTTATTGGCATTTTGGAGAGACGGCTGGTTCGAAAGCGCGACGTAAAAACAAAAGACGACCTCATAAAGGCCGAGGCCGACGCATACCTTCCTCGCGGTGCTTGGGGCAGACTCACCCGGAAATTCTCGGCACTGTCGTTGGCAGCGGGGATTGATGAATTCGGAGAGTGGTTCGTTTTATTGCCAAAAAATCCTGACAAAAGCGCGATGAAGATAAGGAATTTTCTGAAAGGGCGCAATCACTTGCACGAGCTGGGTGTTATTATCACCGATAGCCACACAGTACCCCTACGGCGTGGTAAGCTCGGATACGCCCTAGGATATGCTGGATTCAATCCTTTGCGTTCTTATTGGGGGCGAAAAAATGTCTCCGGCAGAATAATGGTTCATACTCTTGCCAACCTTGCTGACGCGCTTTCCTCAGCCGCCGTACTAGCCATGGGCGAGGGCGGCGAGCGCGCTCCCGCTGCTGTAATTGCCGGATTGCCGAAAGATATTTTCACAAAATCTAATATGACAGTGCCGTATTCGGCTTTCCATGTACCGGCACGCGACGATATTTTCGCGCCGCTATTGACGTCGCGGTCCTGGAAGGAAAAAAGAAAACAAAAAAACCGCCGGTAGGCGGTTTCTTAGGCGGCGACCGCGCCATCTCTTTACGTTTGGTGGAAGTCTTGACCCCGCTAGTAGATGCCGTGCATCACTACGGGGCGAGAGTAGAAGTAGCCAGATAAAAATAATTACGCAAATTGGTGAACTGTGCTTTTACTCTTGCTTCTGGATTTGATACACTGTGTGCACGCTTTGACGCGACGTTGGCCAAGAGCTAGCCATTGGAGATTCGGTTTCAGCTTCACGATGGTTTGGCGCATCGAATGACTTCTTGTAAACGATCGCTTATAACCCTTGCCGCAAATTTCACATTGTCTCATTGTCGCTTTCCTAAAATTAGTAACGTGCTCGGGCAGTGTAACGCCTTTCGAGCCCGCGGTCAAGGGCCAGAGGATTAATTACTAATTTCTAATTTTTAATATCTAATCAAGTGCCAATTCCTGATAGTCAATTTTTAAAAATTAGTTTAATTAGGATTTAGAAATTTCAACATGGGTCTGGAAACCGCGCTCTTTTCGTTGGTAATACTGATTTTTTCCGTGGTAATACATGAGGTGTCTCACGGCATTATCGCGGAGAAACTAGGCGACCCCACAGCGCGTCTGGCTGGGAGGCTGACGCTCAATCCGCTGCCTCATATTGACCCTTTTTCCTCGGTGCTTCTGCCGCTTTTTCTTCTCCTGGTCAATTCCCCGGTACTGTTCGGCGCGGCCAAGCCGGTGCCGGTGAATTACTCGAACCTACGAAATCCGCGCCGCGACATGGCTCTGGTTGCTCTTGCGGGGCCGGGAGCCAATCTGCTGTTGGCTTTTTTCTGCGCCCTGCCCGTGCGCTTCGGATTGCTTCCGGCAGAGTCCGCGGGAGGGGGATTTCTGCTGCAAGTCGTAGTGCTGAATCTAGTGCTTGCCATATTCAATCTCGTGCCCATCCCGCCGCTTGACGGCTCTAAGATACTTGCAAGATTTCTACCTGACCGCTACTTGCCGATACTTTTCTCGCTTGAGCAGTATGGGTTTTTCATCATCATCATTCTCATCTATTCGGGATTCTTCCAGTACATTATCTTCCCGATTCTTAAATTCCTTCTGTATCTCCTTCTGGGAGCACAGCTGTAAAAAAAAGACCTTGAGGGGTCTTGCGGAATCTAGACGCTGACGAGCTTTTCGTGAGGCGTTTCTTTTCGTGGCTTCCGCTCCATGGCAGGGCCCTGCGCGTCGGTGAAGTGCTTCCACACATACTGACTAATACGATTTACAAACTTTTCCCGCTCTTGGTCAGTACCCCCATCCCAGCAATGGTATCCAGCTTCGACCTCCCGAACCGTAATGCCAAGTACCTCGGCAATGACGATCTCGGGTAGCGCAGGCTGGTCATTGATGCTCGCGATAGGGTCGCCAGTAGCACCAGACCATAGGGCAGTGAAGAGGCAGGGAATCCCGTCATTCGCCCCTACCGTCCAACCCCCCGACGCCATTGAGGGAGCCAGGGCCACGGCCTGAAGGGCTTGCGTCCGGACTGAAGCACTTATGCGTTTCGTCAGAACGACGAAAAGTTCATTCCACGACATCGGCGGATCGAGATGGTATTCAGACAAGGTTTTTTGTTCAACCTTCAATCTTGCGCGCACTTCTTGTAGAACCCGAACTAAACAATTGGCCTGCATTGAAATCCTCCCTAAGAAATTTCCTAATGAATAGTATAAACAACCCCAAATAGTTTGCCAAGTAAAAAAAATAAGCCTGATTTTACGTCTGGCTTGAAGACGAGCAGAACTCGGGCAGAGGATGAGGTTGGTAGAGTGCTTCCTTGGCTTCTTTCATTTGGCCTTGCCACCATTTCTGGAGCTGATCGAGCAGCTCATTGGGCTTTTCCCCCATCGGTTGGTGGAAGTGATCTTTGCGAGAGAATTTCTCTTGCAAAGCCGCCACTACTTCCGCTGCAATTTCGGCTTGTACCGAAGTCAGAAACTCCGACCAGCGGGTTTCGAATCCTTCCTCAAGATCCTCTCCACCCGACGGCTGCCATGTGCGGTGAAGAAATGCGTGGACCGAGTTCTTCGCCTCGATGTAACTTCGGCATTCACGCTGGAACACGAGTGCGAACCAGAAATCTCTTTTCTTCATTGTTCCTCCTTGGAAATCAAAACAAGATGATATCACAGAAAGTGAATTTGGTCAATATTGACTTTTGAGGAAGTTGCCTCTATACTCTTATCAATTGAATAAGAAATCTCCCGTCCGTCTAGGCGGACGGAAATTACCTATTTCTGGTCGCTGTGTTTGGGAAGCTTACACTGATGGTTTCCAGTGAGTCGCCTCATCGGCGACCTGCCGAAAAGGCAGGTACCAAAGCAGCGAATAAAGCAAAACTCCCAAATTTTTGCTCGGGTGTTTTTTCTTAAGCCGAATTACTACAAGCTACCAGCTAATAAGCTACAAGCCAGTCAAAATGCCTACCATCAATCAGTTAGTCAGACAAGGACGGGCCAAGCAATTTCGCAAGCCGAAAGTGCCAGCCTTAATGCACGCGCTCAATCTCATCAAGCAGCGTCCAGTCGAGCTGCCGAAAGGCTCGCCCTTCAAGCGAGGAGTGTGTCTGAAAGTTTATACCACCACACCGAAGAAGCCGAACTCGGCGTTACGTAAAGTCGCCAAAGTCCGCCTGACCAATGGCGACGAGGTGATCGCCTACATTCCCGGCATCGGGCACAATCTCCAAGAACACTCGGTGGTCATGATTCGCGGCGGAAAAGTGAAGGATTTGCCAGGTGTACGCTACCATATCATCCGCGGCAAGCTCGACGCCACCGGAGTAGAAGGGCGCAAGCGAAGCCGCAGTAAATACGGAACCAAGCGTCAAGCTTAAATTACTAATCTTCTAATTTTTAATTTCTAAACGGATTCCAAGTCCCAAAACCGAATTTAGAAATTAGGTCAATTAGGAATTAGAGCTTCTAAATATATGCCTAGAAAAGCACGATCATACAAGCGCCACAAGATCCAGCCGGATTCAAAGTACAATAACGTGAAGATTTCCAAGTTCATCAACTACTTGATGGAACGCGGCAAGAAGACCGTGGCCGCCGGGATCTTATACGACGCATTCGATTTTATCCAAGAGAAACTGAAGACTGAGCCGAGACAAGTATTTGATAACGCACTCAAGAATGTGAGTCCAATGCTGGAAGTGAAAGGCCGCCGAATCGGGGGAGCAAATTATCAGGTTCCGATGGAAGTATTCGAGCCTCGGAAGACCACTCTAGGCATGCGCTGGATGATCGCGGCTGCTCGCAGCAAAAAAGGAAAGCCGATGTCGATTCGTCTGGCTGAAGAGATTATGGAAGCTTCCAACAAGCAAGGCATCGCCTTCAAGAAGCGTGAAGATACCCACCGGATGGCGGAAGCCAACAAGGCCTTCGCGCATTTTGCGAGATTCACCCGGAAACGCAGATCCTAGAATTTTTTATTCAATAAAAAAAGGTCCAGGCAATTCGGACCATGAATACTAAGTTCTTCATAAAGCTGCCGAAGCATTAATCAAGGTGGTCTTGGTAGTCTCCGATCATGGTACAGACAAAAAACAGGAATGCGAACATGATGATACCCTTGAGCCACCCCTGAGGAGAAAATGCCCAGGTGAGTCCTCCCGCCGTTACAATGGTTCCAGGAATCCATTCCCAATTTTTGAGCTTGATCCTTCTCCGAAAGATCGTCTTATTTGCACTCATATTAGATTCCTCCTTAAACGTTTGATTGTAATATCAATCGTGAGTCATGTCAAGACCTACCTACAATAATAATTTGTTTATCTGAAGATTTTTCATGGCCAGAGAATACCCAATAGAAGTAACAAGAAACATAGGCATCATTGCCCACATTGATGCCGGCAAGACCACTACGACCGAGGGCATCTTGTACGAGACCGGACTGATCCACAAGATCGGCTCTGTGCACGAAGGCGAGACCGTCACAGACTGGATGGAGCAAGAGCGCGAGCGCGGCATCACCATCACCGCCGCCGCGGTCACCGCTTTCTGGGCGCCCAAAGTCTCGAAGCTGGTGCCTGACAACAAGTACAAGATTAACATCATCGACACTCCTGGACACGTGGATTTTACTGTGGAAGTCGAGAGGAGCTTACGCGTGCTCGATGGAGCAGTAGTAGTATTTGATGGCAAGATGGGCGTTGAGCCGCAGTCCGAGACGGTGTGGCGCCAAGCGGATAAGTACCACGTGCCTCGCATATGTTTCATCAACAAGATCAATCAGACGGGCGGGGATTTCTACCGCTCTCTCGACTCGATCCATCAGCGATTATCGCAAGACGCCTTCCCCATTCAGCTGCCCGTCGGTTTTGAGAAAGACATCAACGGCATCGTCGATTTGGTCAAGATGAAGACGTATACTTATAAAGATTACAAGGACAAAGAGCTTGTAGAGGGCGAGGTCCCAGCTGACCTGAAGCAAAAAGCCGAAGAATTTCGCCATCGGCTTCTGGAAAAGGTTTTAGAAAGCGACGACAAGACCATGGAGAAGTATTTGAGCGGGCAGGTAGTCACAGAGAAAGAATTCATGCAGGCGATCCGCGGTGCCACATTGTCCGGCAAATTCTATCCAGTGCTCGGCGGTGACGGTCGCGGCGTGATCGTGCAGACTATCCTTGATGCGGTCGTAAATTATTTACCCTCTCCGGTTGAGCGGGGAGAAGTCCATGGTACAGATCCCAAGACCACAGAGCCAATGCTCTATAAGCCTGCCGATAGCGAACCGTTTTCGGCTCTTGCATTCAAGATCGCCACTGACCCCTTCGTCGGCAAGCTTGCATTCTTCCGCGTGTATTCGGGTGTTGTTACGACCGGAACGTATATTCTAAATTCCCGCTCAGGCAAGAAGGAGCGGGTCGGCCGTATGGTGCGGCTGCACGCTGACAAGCGCGAAGAGATCAAGGAAGCCTTTGCCGGAGACATTGCCGCACTTGTTGGACCAAAGGATACTTTTACCGGCGATACGCTGTGTACAGAGGAGAAGCCGATTGTCTT
>Ga0209542_10013916_pt1 | contig 13762 bp, 17 predicted proteins | sample RifCSPhighO2_01_FD_184028 | JGI IMG/M metagenome (GOLD analysis project Ga0209542, IMG submission 184028) | Soil microbial communities from Rifle, Colorado - Rifle CSP2_plank highO2_0.1 (SPAdes) (version 2) | ecosystem: Environmental > Terrestrial > Deep subsurface > Rock core/Sediment ...
CCTGACACATGCCGCCACGATCTTCGCGTCCACCTTCTCCTGATACTTCATTCCGTATACAAACCCTATAAACGGCAGCGCCAAAAATATGATCGCGGTAATCGTCCGCGACAGCGGAGTAACAGTCGTCCAGTACTTGGGAAGTTTCGTACTCACACATCCATACTAAACCTTTTATTTCTCCAAAATCAATAGTCGCTTTTGGTACTTCAGTTCCCCCCTGTCTTTATATAGCTCTACTTCAGCCAATCCGGCCTTAATCATCTCCTCCTGCACCAGCTTTCCCTTTTTGCACCCTACGGGATTATCAGTCAATCCCGGCCGGGACTGGTTATACGTCAAGTGCATATACTCCGCCGGCAAAAACTCCGGATTGGTTTCACAACCAATCCAAACCCACGCCAGCACCCGGCCATATTTGTCATCCTGGTATCTGTCATACTCCAGCCACACCCTCTTATCCTCAATTAAGCTCGTCAATCCATTTTTACTTTCTTCGTCATTGGCCGGGGCGTCGATCCCGATCATCCTAACAACCACGCCCCCGTTCAACACAAACGTGTCTCCATCCCTGATTTCCCTGACCACCCCGACTTCCCTGAATACCTGTTTATTTTTATAAATATCCGGCCCCAAATTCCTCCATCCCGCCCACCCCAGCGCCGCCGCCACCATCATCCCCGGTATCAGCACCTCTTTGACCCCGATCCTCCTCAGCCACCCCGGCGTAATTCTCTTCGGACTCTTCTCTTTCTTTTCCATCTGTCTAGTTTATCAAAATGCGCTAATCTAGTAACCAGATTAAGTTAGAAATCCAGAATTGTTTCTATACCTAGCCTGCGATCTACTTCTTTAGCTTCTTCTATAGTAAACCCATAGCCGTCTTTAAACCTAGAACACATTACTCTCCATGCATCTACGACTTCAGCTTTCGTTCTAGCGCCACTCATTCTTTCCAAAATCCTTGCATACCTCGGAAAGTTATCAACTACAAACTTTGTAATTTCTGTCTCCGTGCCCCTTAATTGTAAAAATTCAGCGGCCAATTCAGTTGGTAATTGCTTGGGTTTTAATTCATAGACAGTTGCCTTTTTGCCTAAACTCCGTTCAGCATCAAGCCACGGTTTGGCTAATTCAACCATCACTTCCTCATCGGGGCCCCTTGCAAAAGGAATCAGACACTTAACCCCGTTTTCGTGCAACTGCCTAACCAGTGGAGGAACGTCTTTGTCTTCAATCACACCACTTTCATCTATTATCAAAAATACATTGCCGGTATTTGGTTTAACTAGATCAGAGAATCTACCTAAGACGTATTCTGTTTGTGCACTTGCTAGTCTTTGGCAATCGAACATAATTGCTTGTCCACCCATTCCTGAGATTGCATTAACCAAATTTGGAGTTAGGTTAGTAGATTTCCCGCTTCCGCCCAAACCTTCAACAACCACCATCTCGTTACCTTGGACGGCTAAGTCCAGGATTTTCTGTGCGTCTGGTCTCCATAGATTGCGAATCGCTTCTGAATTGGCACCCATCCTCGCAATCCGATCTTCGCTTCCCATATCTTTACCAATTTTATCAAATTCAGAACAATCTTAGGTTTCCACTCTGAAGATGGAACAGATTCGCCACCTTCCACCCAAACAAAAAACTCCCTTTCGGGGGCTTTTTTAACCTTGGTTGCGGGGCTGGGAATCGCACCCAGACTGGAAGATTATGCATTCTGACTCACGTTACCGTGAGAGTCGGACTATCTCATATTCCTGTTAAATTCAGGACCTCGGCGTATAGTCTCTACGGAGTCCCTTTCGGGTTCCCTCGGTATTTTCCGACCTGCGCCGGGTGTTCACCGATACAGCCAAGTTTTCATTCCCGCATTACTGCGGGACGGGCCCACTTCTACTAGCCTTCCGTGCAGCTTTACACTACCCCGCACGTCTTTTTGAAAGAACTCCTACATTATATTCCTAAATTCAACTCTTGACAACCCGAAGTAGAACCAAATAAAATAGAAACCATGGTATGGCAAAATCTGCTTTGTGATTGGAAGCAATTAGACTCCGGGAACAGGGAGAAAGTGTCAGAGATATAGCCAAAAAAATAGGAGTTGCTAAAAGCTCCGCCAGTTTGTGGGTAAGGCACGTCATATTAACATTAGATCAAGCGGAAAAGCTTAATTCAAACTCTGTAAAAGGCAGACTTGGGGGTGGTCTAAAAGGAGCTTTGATCCAAAAACAAGCTAGGATGGAAAGAGAAAATCTTGCTAGAAAACTTGGACAAGAAGAATTTCCCCATCTTACTCATCGCGAAGTTAAAATTGCCGGTTTGTGCCTGTACTGGGCCGAAGGAACCAAAAAAACTAGAAATATAGTATTTTGTAATTCCGATCCACAGATGATCATCTTTTTTATCAATTGGCTAAAAACAACCTACAACATTCCTTCTATTGAACTCAAATGCGCGGTGGGAATTAACGAAGCGCATAAAAAACGCGAGACGAAAGTCAAGAATTACTGGTCAAATCTCACTGGCATTCCTCTTACCAACTTCACAAAAACAAGTTTCAAAAAATACCCTCTCCGAAAGGTTTACGAAAATTTCAACGATCATTATGGAACTTTAGCCCTAAAACTAACCAAACCTGGTAGAATATACAACAGAGTAATGGGTGAAATACACGGTCTCACCCAGGCAATAAGTTCACCAAATATGCCAGGGTAGCTCAACGGTAGAGCAGATTCTTCATAAGGATAAGGTTTGTGGGTCCGAATCCCACCCCTGGCACCCTTCGACAAGCTCAGGGCAAGCCATACAGCCTCCACCACTTCCGCCAGTTAGGTTCATCTTGAATCTTGAATCCTGAATCCTGAACCCTTCCAGGTGTTGGCACTATCACCACGGTTTCCCCCGGTTTCCCTAACCCCAGCTTCTCTCTCGCCTCCCGCTCCACAAACTCGTCGCTCTGGACGTACTCCAGCTGGGTCTTCAGCCTCTCCTGCTCCGCCTGCGCGTCTGCCAGCTCCCTCCTGGCCACTTCCACCTTGTCCCCAGCCTTATACAGCTTCCACACATTCATCCCCATCCTCCCGGCTATAAACACCCCCAATCCTATAATAATCCAGTCCCTCCACCGCTTCATACTTGCATCCTAGCATACTTTCAGCTACAATTCCCTGATTAAGGAGCAGCCCATAGTGAACAACTTACCAGATCCCATCAGCTTTACTTCCGCCCTAGAGAAGTTCCTCGCCCACCTCAAAGATCACCGCCGTTCTACGGCCACTTCTGTGGCCTACCACGGCGATTTGCGCCAGCTGCACGCTTATCTCACCGAAAAGCGCATCACCCAGGCCACTTCCGTCCAAACCATCCACCTGGAAGAGTTCGTCGCCCACCTCTCCACCAAGGGCTACACCCCCAAAAGCATCAGCCGCAAGATCAACTCTTTAAAGACCTTCTTCAAGTTCCTCCACGAAACCGGCCTCCACACCGAAAATCCCAGCTCCCCCCTCACCCACCCCAAATATGAATCAAAAGCTCCCCGTATTCTGACCGAGTCCGAGCACCGCGCCCTGCGTGACGCCGCCCGCCTGGATATCAGGATCTCCGCCGTCATCGAACTCCTTCTCCAAACCGGCGTCAGGATCAGCGAATTGGCCAATCTGCGTATGGAAGACCTGGGTAAAAACGAGATCAGCGTCCGTATCTTCGAAAACAACGCCCAGCGGGCCGTTCCCCTCAACAAGACCGCCGCTTCCGCTCTCCAAAACTATCTCAACATCCGCCCCAAAGTCGAAAACGACCATCTGTTCGTCACCAAAACCGGCCATCCCCTGCTGGTCCGAAATATCCGCACCGCTATCGACCGCTACTTCAAAAAAGCCGGTGTCAAAGAAGCCAAAGTCAATGATCTTCGCCACACCTTTATCGCCCACCAGCTGCGCTCTGGCGTCCACCCAGATCTCTTAACTACCATCGTCGGCCACCGCCGCAAGTCTTCTACCGAAAAATACCTCGATTACGTCAAAATCGAAGTCTCCGACTTCACCACCCGCCTCTCCGAGCTATAATCACTAACATGTGGAAAAAAATAGAAACACTTAGCAAACAACTTGAACAAACTCCAATCCAGAACAAAGCCCTTCTCGTCTATTCTCTAATTATGTTAATTCCCGAAATCGCCTTAGCTTCCCAGGGAGATTACACTGGAGCCGGATTAGTAGCCGGCTTAATAAGCTGGCCCGTTTGCTTCGGCGCCGACTGGAAATGGAACAAACCAGGAAAAGAAGGTAGTATTCTTGGATATATCGTCGGGGCTTTTACATCTAAATAACCGATGGCAAAAAATATCCTGGAACTTCTCGATTCCCTCGGCGTCAAGTAGACCTGATTTGACACTTGACAACATCAATTTTGTACATATATCATATGTACAGTGATCGTCAAGGGAAATGTAACCGGCTTTCAGTGGGACAAAGGCAACCTTGACAAAAGTTACGCCAAACATGGCATAACCCCCCAAGAAGCCGAAGAAATTTTTCTTGACGAAAATTTACTAATCCTTGAGGACGTAAAACACTCCCAGAACGAAGAGCGTTTTACTGCCATAGGCAAAACAACCAGTGCCAAATTACTATTTGCCGCATACACATCCAGAAAAGAAGGATTAAGGATTATTTCAATAAGAAAGGCCAACAAAAAAGAAAAACAAATATATGAAAAAACTTAAAAAAATCCCCCATTTCAAAACCGAGGCACAAGAAAGGCGATGGTGGCAAACTCACGATTCGACAGAATACGTCGACTGGTCCAAAGCCCAGCATGTCTCATTTCCAAATCTCAAGCTTTCAACCAAACCAGTCACTGTGCGCCTCCCTCAAGGCATGATAAATCGCCTCAAAATCAAGGCCAATAAGCGGGACGTCCCCTATCAGTCCCTCATCAAACAGTCCATCTTCGAATTTCTCTCCCGATAATGACCAACATTTACCAGGTCCTCGATTCCCTCGACATCAAATATATAAAGCATGAGCATCCTCCAGTTTTTACCTGTGAGGAAGCGGATAAGTATTGGATAAACACCCAAGCCGCGCATACCAAGAATCTGTTTCTGAAAACCGAAAAACCCCCACACAAATATTTTCTTTATATTCTGGAATGTAAAAAAAGAGCAGATTTAAAACAGTTGGCAGCCAAGTTAGAAACCGGCCGGCTGACTTTCGGCAAGGACGCGGAACTCAAAGAAATGTTAGATCTTACACCGGGGTCAGTTTCCCCTTTCGGCTTAATTAACGACAAAGACCACAAAGTTGCCGTGCTAATTAACCATGAACTAACTAACTATGAACTATTACTATTTCACCCCAACACCAACACCGCCACTCTGGAAATTTCCAAAGAAGATTTCCTCAAATTCCTCTCTCACACCAACCATTCCCCCAAAACCGTCTAGTGGACTTTTTACGAAAAAATACGGACTGAGTTTCAAAGGTAGCCCTTCGACAGGCTCAGGGCAGGCGCGCGAGTGCCCCCACCCACTCGCAGAGCCATCTTCACGCTCGCCTGCCCGCCTCTAGAGGGGCCTTCGGCCTCATAAAAAGTCGGCTCGGACACACTTAAAAATTAATTGATTTTTAAGTGCAAAAGAAATACGCAAAAATTTTAAAGAACAGTTTATAATATGATGGCGCACTCGTTGGAACCAGTAAGGATTACGTCCTACCTGAACGAGTATGCCATCAAAAAACGCGATCCACGATAACTGAGTCCAAATAAAATGTATCACTTACCTTAATTAAATAGCAAGAGATTCGCAAATGGGGAGAAATGCGCGCTTTATGAGTTTCTTTCCTTTTAAAGTATCACCAAGGTAAAACTGGACGTTCAATTTGTGAAGAATCTTTTTGAATTTGAGTATAGCTATCAACATAGTATTTAATTGTTTCCATTGTATTCAAACCCAATTGTTTAATGATAATATGTGAAGGTTTAATTTCAAATTCTCCTTTAGGTAGGTCCATTGTCACAGCCAAGGTAGGATCTACATGAGGCATAACAAAATTGTTATAACTTGTTAATAAGTCAATAAAGTGGAGCAATCTAACATCATAAACTGGAGCAACTTTTTTTAGCTGCTCGAGATCAGTGGCTAATATCTGATCAAGATTTGTGAAAATGACTTTAGAAGTCCTTACAGGCACTTTTCCCCTTAAACGCACCTCGCCTTGATACTCGTTAGATTTACCTGCCATTTGTGATGCACTAGTTTTACTAAGCTCTTCCTTACTTGTCCAAAACACTACGGGTATTTCTCCCTGAGAATAGAGTGAAACTTGGGGAGAAATGTTTCCTCTAGAAGAACTTGAATAAAATACATACTCTTCATGATCTTCGCTCAAAAATTGCTTTACAAGATCTGTCTGGTCGACTTTATCTTGTGCAAGATGGCGAATTGTCCCTCGACGATCTTCTATCGGAAAGTGGGAAGAGGGTCGATGAAATCCCGACTGAATATCTGAAAGAGCATTTTGAAGAGAAGTCGTATGAAAGGCGTCGTTAACTAAATCAACTCCTTCCGAAAAGGAGTCTTCAAGATGGGACAAAATTTGCATACTTTCATAAATTTGATCTGTCGGCGGCAGTTCGTAGAATCGGTAAATTTGTCCCTGATATTTCGAAAGTTGGGCTCTAATTCCATTAATAATTGAAGTAAATGCGGGTTTGTCACAAGATGCCAAGTGCTCAAATAGAGATTTTACGAAAAAATCATCATATTCTAGAGCCTCGTCGGAGAAACTACCAATTAGTTTTTTCCAAGATTCAACAGTGAAAATACCGCCCAGCTTTTTTAAAACATATTTTCTTTCTGATGACGTTTTTACATCACAGTCTGCCTGTGATGCTAAATTTTGAGATGTTTTACTACTCACGAATGGGTATCGTGGAGACCTGGAAACCTTTTCGCGGGAAGGAGGACTTAGCGTCAAATCCTTGGCTTGAAATGATATGCTCTTTGTGGCAACTTCTGCACCTACTTCACCCATATGTTTTATACACATTATAGAATATTCAAAAAGATAATACTTCGAAAGATGTGGATTTGAAGATGTTTTTGTATAGCATGCTATACTTATCAATAAGGTTAAAAAACGATTGCGGAGCAATCGCAAAATCGCGCGCGCGAAACATAATGGCGAAGAATTATCATTCTTCGCCAGAAAAGTCGGCTCGGACTACTCTTTGAATAATCGGCGGCTTTTTTGCGTATATAAACAGGGCTTCGCAACGCTCGCCACGGGGGCTGGCGCGGCGAGCGCCATCCCCGACGACCCTTTTTCTTCATTTCTGTGGATCCGGCAGGGATCGAACCTGCGGCGGCCATCTTATAAGGATGGTGCTCTACCACTGAGCTACGGATCCAATTCTGATATCAGCTTTATAGTGGCCATAACTTCCTGCTTAATTTTAACATTTGCCACTTGAATTCTGCACGTTCCATGACCAAAACTCTTTTGATCCAAATCTGTCCTCTTACTCTGTTTGATATAAGATTTAGCAAATTGCGACCTCTCAACTTTCAATGTCTTTCTCCAAAATTCAATCTCCTTATCAATATCCATATCACTATAAAAATGTGTGTATATCGAAACCTTTCTATCTCTTCTCTTAACCCCGCAGCATTTCTCCAACCAAAGCAACCAAAATTTAATGACGTCAGGATCGGTATTGCTCACGCTCAAAGAGCTTCCTCCTTTTTGCCCCTCACCCCAGTACAATCCCGCTCCAATCAAAAACAAGTCTCTTTTGCTCAACCTCCCTATTCTCTTTTTCTGAATCTCGTAAACCATTCTCCATCTTTCCTCCCTTTTTTTCCTCATTGTCTCCCGGAAATTCTCTATCCAAATATCCTTTCTCTCATACAATTTAGCCTTCTGCTCATCAGTTAGTGGATAATTCCTTAACCAATAATTCAACGTTCCTTTCCCCGCCGGTATAAGCTCTTTTATCTGAGAATAACTCATCCCTTTAAGTCTCAACTCTACCGCTCTTCGTCTATCTTGAGTTCTATACACTGAACACTAGTATAACATTCAAATGAATATCAAACAACCGTTCATAATGATCCATCATAATCCAGTTACTGTTACACTTACAATTTAGACCTCGTCGCTATTTCGCTTTCAACTAGTCTTACATCCTTCCCGTACTTCAGCCGCGACAGCTGTTTGATCGCCTCCGCCAGCTTTGCGTTCCGCAAACTCTGCTCTGTCTTAAAATCCTTCGTCACATCCATGGAAAACGGAATCACCGGCTCATTATTTACGATCGTTTTGATATACACGTGGTACCGTTCGACGTTCAGCAAATCCGCCTCGGAAAACGTCGGCGCGAACTCGTGCTGCAAGTAATTGGCGTCCCCCACTCCCACCCGGAAGGACATGAGAGTACCGACGTTGCCAAATACCGCGTTTTTCACCTCATCGTCCATCTGGGTCGTAAACTGGTTGGCCACCCAGAGGTTCAATTTGTATTTCCTGGCCTCGGACAAAATCGTGGCGAAATCCGGTGTTGCGAAATTCTGAAACTCGTCCACGTACAGATAAAACGGCCGTCTCTGCGATTCTGGAATATCAGCGCGCGACATCGCCGCCGCCAGCAATCGCGGCACGAGCACCAGCCCCAAAAAGTTGGAGTTTTCCTCGCCCAGCATGCCTTTGGACAGGTTCATAATCAAAATCTTCCCCTCATCCATCACTTTCCGGAAATTAAATGCCGATCCCGATTGTCCGATAATATTTCGGACGGTTTTGTTGGTGATAAACCGCCCGAATTTGGACACGATATAGTCCAGCACTTCCGATTTGTGGAACTCCGCCGTTTGCGCGATCTGGTCGGTCCAAAACCGCCGCACGATCGGATCCTTTACCCGCGGCAGCAGTTCCTGCACGTACTCCGGCCGGGTGAGTACCTGGACGAGCTCGATAAACGTCCCTCCCGGCACCGCGTCCATAACCGTCAGCATGCCGTTTCTGATTGTATGTTCAAACCGCGGCCCGACCATCCCGGTTTTATGCGGATCGTAAATTTTATACATCATCTCGATAATGGCGGAGGTCGCCATATGCCGCTCAAAATCATTGTTCGCCTCCAGTAAATTCATCCCCATCGGCCGGTCCTGGTCCGCCGGATTAAAATAAATCACGTCCTCCGCCCTAGACGGCGGGATAAACCCGAGCAGCTGCTCCGCCAGATCGTGCGGGTCGATCACGCACACCCCCTTCCCCGCCTGGATATCCTGCAAAATCATGGACTTCATGAGCTCGGTCTTGCCCGTCCCTGTCCGCCCGACGATATACATATGCCGCTCCCGGTCCGATTCCGAAATGTACACCGGCCGCTCGATACCCCGGAAAACGCTTTTGCCGATAAACAATCCCGAAGTGGCAATTCCGGCCGGCGCCGGGGCGCTTTTGGCATTCAGCCAGAAAATATGCGGCGTCTCCACCGTCTTATTGGGAAAGTGGTACATCGTCGCCAGCTCTTCGGCATTAAGTACGGTCCAGTTTCCCCACCACACCACCGGTTGGTACCGGTAGATAAAATCCACCATAAAATGCCCCTTCATCCGGACTTTTTTGCCTTTGAGGCCGTTCAAATCCCCGTTAAACTGCTCAAACGCCGCCCGGATATTGCCCATGTGCGCCTTGGCCGACGACCCGTCCGCCGAACACACCACGATCCGGATGGTCGTCATAAATCCGTTTTTGCCCACTTTGTTATCCACCGCCTCCAGCGTCTTCGCGTCCACTTTATAACTGGCCTTTTCCGGATCCGCCTCCGACTTTTTCGTTTTGCCAATCCAGCTCCGCCCCTTTTTCTTCCATCCCGCGTCAGCGGGACTCACCAAAATCTGCACGTGCGCCCCTTCTCCATCGCCCATCTTGGCCATGGCCGAAGTCAGCGCCGCCAGCGGATCCACCGCCAGGTTTTTAAATGACTGGATCGGATAATGCGCCGAGTTGCGCAGTATCAGCCAGGAATATTCCACTTTCCCCTCTTTGGAAAAAATATTCGGCTCCTCCACAATCCGAATCTCTGCCCCCGGATAGCTCCCGTGGATCTGTTTTTCGACCAGATCTCTAATTTTATCTGGCAGCACGATATAAAACCGAATATCCTCTTTCCGGCTGACTATCTCAAAAGAAATATGCGGCTGGACCTGCAAAAAAGTCAGCCACCCGAACGGTCCTTTAGGTCCCTTTTTGATCGAATACAGACTGGAAATCACCTGCTCCATGGCGTCGATCTTTATTTCATTGTCCCTGGGCACCGCCACCTGCAGACATACCGTCTTTAGGCTCTGCTCCTCCCGATCCCTGTGTCTGTACCAGACAATCAGAAGGTACCCCGACAAAATCATCACCCACACCATCCCTCCCAGCGCCACCACTATCCCCGCCAGTTGCAACAACACCACCACCAAACCTTGATTCATAACTCCATGATACCAACGTTAAACTCTAATATCTAATATCTAAACTCTAAAATTGTTTAGGATTTAGAATTTAGGATTTAGGATTTAAAAGTTGTATCTGTCTCATGCACCACGTTGCCAGCCATCTGATAGCTTCCCAGACTTTATGGTGCAGCCCCTCTTTAATCTCGTCGTCGGTTAATGGCAGCGTCACCTTTGTCATCTTCTGCACCGGATTTAAAAGCACCTGCTGGGTGTAGTCGTCCATCACCGGCCCGGCCAGTTCCGCCTCTTTCTCAACTTTTTCGATATATCCCCCCATTTCCGGCGCCACCTCCGGTGTCGTCGGAATCTCGACAACTTCCTTTGGTCCTTCTTTATACCCCCTCGCTGCAACTTCCACTTGCTCCTTAAAGTGCCCCCCGGCGTTGTACATCGCCTGGAAATCCTGCTGCTTCTCCTCAAACTCCTCGACCTCATCTGCCAAATTCGGCGTCGCGTTCTTTGTCAACTCCTCGAGGTCCGCCTTCGCCTTCATCCCCGGCGTCAATGTTTGTTGATCCGTCTGCCCCGCCATATCTTTATCTTACAATTTGACAACCCCAACAACAAGAAATAGAATGACCTCATGAATCCTGGCGCTCCTACTTTAGAAACACCAACTCCGTTTACAGATCTAACAGCCATCAAAACCGTTTCCGAAGCTATGCAAGGACAATTGGATAAACTTGCACCCTACCTCGCCCGCGAAAATTTAGATACACCCCAAACCAGAACTAAAGCTAATGCCCTTCAAGCCGCACTCGATTTACTTGGTGGCACAAGCAACAATCCCAAGGAGGGAGTTGCAACCATGGTTGACCTGGCTCGCGAAAAACAAGAAGCGGTAAAAACCGGCCGCTTCGAAGACTTCGCGTCCACCTACCTCAAAGCCGCCGAAATCGCCAACATGTACGAATTTGCTGGACAATCCGCGGCAAAAAAAGCTGGCCAAGAAAATTATTGGAATCAAATGTGGAAAGCCACAGAACCAGCCCTAGAACAACCTCCAGCTTGACACCCTTCCTCGCAAATCCCCCACTCCTAAATTCCTGAACATCGCAAGTGTTAATCATTGACAAAGATTGCCAAAGTTTGTTAAGATTATCCCATGACCACGGTTAACCTCTCCCTCACCTCCGACCAGCTCAAGTGGATTGATCAATCCGCCCAGCAGTTTGGCTTTGCCAACCGCAGCGAATTTGTTCGAAACTTAATTCGCTTTGTTTCCCAACGCGCCGACCTCCTCTTCCACTCTCAAACCTTCCCTTTCTCCTCCCCTTCCACCAAAAGTAAAAAGGACGTGTTAACCGGCTTCGCCAAAACCGGCAAATACTCCACCGGCTTTCTCAAAGATCTGAAAGCCGGCCTCAACCGATCCGGCTATTTCAAATAACCATACCGCTTCCGTATCAACCGCAAATACCGCGCTTTATTCATATTTCGTGACGACAAAAACGCTATCGAAATCCTCTCCGCCACCGACCACTACCAATAACCCCAAAAAAGGTTAGTCCTTAAAGGAGTATCCCTCCAAATCTACCACTTTCAGTCCGGCAATTCCGGCGAAATCCTCTTTGTTTTCAGTAATCAGCGTTTTTACCCCGTTAGATAGCAGCGTCGCCGCCAAAAACACATCGTGAACCTTTTGTCGAACCGGTTTTGTCTGCTTTATCAACTTCAAAAAAATCTCTCCAGTGGCCAAACTTGGGAATTCCAACTGAAACGCCTCCCTCTCCAAATTATCTTTTATCCATCGTTCGGCTTGCAATGGCGACAGTGCGTTCGGGAATCTTTTTGCATCCGTGACGACAGTATAAAACTCGGCAAGATTTTGCCAAGTCACAACCGCCCGTACCCCTTGCTCCACCAACTTTCCAAATATACCCTTCGCCACCAGGTAATAAATACTACTCTCATTCAAACCGTACACCAAAATATTTGTATCTATTCCCACTCGAATCTTATTACTCATAGGCGTCAGCCCGCCTGAATTTGTAATTCGGATTTCCCAACTTGTAACTTCCCAGCATCAAAGTTTTCTTCTTTTTTCCAACCGCCTTCTTCCTGGCAGCATAATCAGCTACCGCCCGGCCTACGACCTTCCTCATTGGAATTCCCTCATCCCACGCCAAATTCCGCAGAAGTGTCATCGTCTCCTGGTCAAAATCTATGGTTGTTCTATGTGTCTGCATAAATCAATATTTACATAAAAGCATAATTATGTCAACTACCGTTCTTGACAACAACAACAACAAGAAATAAGATCTGGTCATGCAACAACCAGCAGTTTCCGAAACAACAGAAGTAGTCAGACCTGTTGAAAATATTATTAAACCCACTCTTGATCTCCAACCAGCTCTTGAATTTATTGAAAAGAACGCATCAAATCCCGCCCCAGGCACACGAATCAAAAAGGTAAACGGCAATTGGGTAATAACCACGACTGATACAGCGCCCACCCGTCAACACGCAATTCAGACAACACTTGCAGGCGATGCTTCCCGTATTTACACTCTCTGGAAAGACCTTGCAGACACCCAAAAACCGCCCCAACTGACCGCCTATATAGGACCCGGCCACCAACGACCAAGGGGAAACGTTTAGCGTGTGCATAGACGGAGAGAAAAAACTCACAAACCCACGAACCACCACTGCCTATTTCAACTCAATTCTCACCTATTCTGTCTCCACACCTCCTCCGGAATCTTAGATTGCAAATTCACCCACCTGGCCATTACGAATAGTGCGTCAGAAAGTCTGTTGAGATACTTCAAAATATTATCTAACTGTTCAACTCCACTGGTTACTGATAACTGATAACTGACAACTGCCCTCTCACACCTGCGGACAACAGACCGGGCCACCTGCACATAGCCAATCGGATATACAAAATTATTTATTTTCGGCAATTTCGCCTCCAGTTTATCAATTAATCTTTCCAGTCTTGTTGTTTCAGAGCTTCTGAATTTATGTTTTTTCGACCCCGCCAAAATCGAACCGATTACAAATATATTGTTTTGGATTTGTTTCAACTCACTTTCAATATCACCCCCCTTCCCCCCTCTTAATTTAAGAGGGGGGATCGAGGAGGGTGATATAAAAAATCTCACCGCTCCTATCCAACTATTCAATTCATCAATACTCCCGATGGCCGCCGCCAGTTGATCCGACTTGCTCATCCTCCCCCTCATCGTCCCCGTCTCCCCTTTATCCCCCGTCTTCGTATAAATTTTTTTGGTCATCGGT
>Ga0209542_10013917_pt1 | contig 13762 bp, 18 predicted proteins | sample RifCSPhighO2_01_FD_184028 | JGI IMG/M metagenome (GOLD analysis project Ga0209542, IMG submission 184028) | Soil microbial communities from Rifle, Colorado - Rifle CSP2_plank highO2_0.1 (SPAdes) (version 2) | ecosystem: Environmental > Terrestrial > Deep subsurface > Rock core/Sediment ...
GAAAGGAGTTGGCACAACACCCCATGTATTGACTCTAGTATTGGCTTCAATTTATGGAAAAGATAAAGTTACATTAAAGACAGCTGAACTTTTTGATAAATATATGCCACAAGATATAGCAAGAATGACCTTAGTTGATACTTTTAACAAAGAGATAACAGACTCATTAATGGTTGCTAGATTCTTTGGCAAGAGAAAGAACTTTATAAGAATTGATACTTGTGGGGAGAATATCGGGGAGGGATGTTCTTTATACAAAGGGAAAAAGGAGAAAGATCCCTCATATAATCTGGGGACTGGAGTTACAATAGAGCTAGTAACTAATGTTAGGGAACGTCTGATAAAAGAAGGTTATGGCGGCTCTATAGAGATATTCTTGACAAGTGGGTTTGGAAATGAAGACAAGGCAAGGGCATTTTCAGAATCGAATGATAAATTCATGCAAAGAACCAACTATAATCTATTTTGTGGTGTTGGGGTGGGAGAAGTTTGTGAAGCAAAATTTTGTACAGCTGATATTTTTGAAATAAACGGAAGGCCAATTTATAAAACCGGTCGTGAAAAGACAATTGACTATTCTAAATTAAAGAGAGTAGTTTGAGAATAAGATGGGCACAATAAAAATAAAAGAGGAGAAGGGCATTATATACTCTAATAAAAAATTATTAGAAATTATTTCTAAGAGTGAGATTAAAAAATTCTTAAAAGCAGAATTATCTGAGAAAGTTGATCAAAACGGATTGCTCTTTAGTCTTGGATCATTTGATAATCAATTTGGTGAGTTAGAGCGTTTAATAGTTAGTTCAAAACCTTTATACAATAAGTGGACACAGAGAATTGGAAATAAAGATAGAAAATTAAGTGTTCCTAAAAAACCACTTAAAATATTTTTTGAACAATATATTTTGCCATTTGTTAAAAGAAAAGAGGTTCATTATTGTTGCCATGGTGGAGAAGTTGGTTGGTCTACAAGAAGAAGTGTAGAATCCCACATACCAGCTGCATGTATGTTCTCTTTTGATTTATCTGACGCGTTTAACAACGTAAATATTGGATATATTTATCCATTGTTCTATAACTTACTTAATAGTGCTCCGGAAAAGTATAAAGCAGATATTGCTTGGTTCTTATCTATTATATCAACAGTCTCCCGAGAAGAGATTAGATTCCTTCCACAGGGATCTCCTATTGGTATGGCTTTATTTAATAGAATTTTATCTCCAATTGATGATTTTATTTATGAAAATGCAAAAAAGAGAGGAATGAAATTTTCAAGATGGGTAGATGACTTTAACTTGAGTTCTAAAACTCCAAGAGCAATATATGAATTTTTAGGAGCATTAAAATCTGTTGAGGAGTATTTTCCTATATCAAAAACTAAGATATATCTTCAAAATTCTTATCCAATCTATATAAATGGTCAAGTTATAACTCAAGAAATAGTAAGAAGAAACAGCAGGGAAGAAAGAGAGACTAATAAATGTGGGAATATACAATATGAAACAATTCTAAAAATGGATTATCACCAATGGCTTGAATAAAGTTTAAATACCTTATTGTTATAATAACACTATGCAAGAAGAGAATATCCATAAATTTGAGAAACCTTCAGTCACTGTTGACATGATTATTTTTACAATTATAGATAAGGATCTTAAAATTTTACTTGTTAGAAGAAAATTTAATCCTTTTAAGGGTAAATGGGCAATTCCTGGTGGTTTTGTAAGAATTGATGAATCACTAGAGCAAGCGGTTAATAGGGAATTATTAGAAGAAACGGGCGTTAAGAATGTATATCTTGAACAACTTTATACTTTCGGAGATATAAAAAGAGATCCTAGAGGAAGAGTTATTACTATCGCTTATATGGCTTTAATAAACTCATTAGAATTAAAATTAAAAGCTTCAACAGACGCATCTGATGCCCAATGGTTATCAGTAAATAATGTACCATCTCTTGCTTTTGATCATAAAAAAATTTTAGATTATGCTCTAAAAAGATTGAGATGGAAGTTTGAGTATACAACAGTAGCATTTTCTTTATTACCGAAAAAATTTACAATAAATAAAATCCAAACTATTTATGAAATCGTATTTGAAAAAAAATTTGATAAGAGAAATTTTGCAAAGAAGATATTATATTTAAACTTATTAAAAGGGGAAGGAATAAAAAAGGATGTTTCTCATAGGCCTCCGATGATTTATTCACTTAAGAAAAACATAGGTGAAATAATTAAGATTATATGATGAGATTAATCTCAATTAAAGAAGATCATTTCAGCTGCTTTTTCACCTAATCCTTTGATTGGATTAAGAATTCCTGCTCGATTACCTTGTCTATAATTTAATAGATCTTCTGGCTCTCCAATATATATTCCGTCAAATAATACAGATAATCTATTCCAGCCAGGTGGTGCAAATTCTCTTGATAATCTATTTGTTATTTCACGCCTTAAATCCTCAAATTTTTCATATCTTCCTTGAAATTTACAAAGAATTTGATAAAGTCTATCTTCACAAATTCCTAAATGAGCAATCATTTTAACTTCGACAGGAAGCCCAAATAATCTTTCATATAATAATCTATCACTCCCAATAATTGCACTTAAATCTCCTGCATATTGTCTTAGCTCTAGATCACTTAATCTTTCGAGTGTTGGTTTATCCGTATTCATCTTCTTGGGCTTTATGGTAAATTTATAATCTTTTCTATAACCTTTATTAATAAATCTTATAAATCTAACAACCAAGTTATATTGAATGACTAAATGTTATGTATGTAAAAATAATATTGAAGAAACTTTCCTAAATAAACTAATTGGCACTTATATCAATAAAAAGCCCGTTTGTTCTGTTTGCCAAAAGCAATATTCTAAAGAAGAATTAATTGAAAAGACGAAATAATGCCCTTGTAGCTCAACGGCGGAGCAATTGCTTCGTATCATAGAAAAAGCAATAGGTTCCAGGTTCAAATCCTGGCAGGGGCTAAACTATATATTTTATAATTGAAATTATTTAATTCCATTCAATACTCTTAAATCTGGGCTTAATAATTTAATGTGGTCATTTTTGGATCTAAGTCCCCTGTATATTCTTTGCAGAAGTTCTCTTTTAGCTTTATCAACATAGAAAATCTGAAAATATTTTGGTTTGCTTTTTTTCATTACTTTCCAGAACAGAGAACTTATATCTGGATTTGGATATTTAGTGAAGATTATGCTATTGCATAGATTTCCAGGAAAATCTACTCCCCTTGTGCATTTGGTTGAATAAAGTATTTCTATCTTTCCGTCTTTAAAATCCTTGACTAATTCCCCTCTTTTAAACTTATTTTGTTCATCTCTTAATTCTTTTCTTGTCTTTATATTATTTATTTTATATTTTAAGCGCTCTTCCTCTGTTGGCAGATCCGAAAATGCATTAACATGTATTAATATCGGCTTTTCAGCCAATTCTATTGATTTCGATAATGCCCTAAGATATAATTCTCTTGACCCATTTTGCTTTAATGTAATATAATCAAAGTTTTTTTCTAATCTAGACATAACTTTTGTTATTTTTCCTCCAGGATTAGTTTCTGCCTCAATTATTTTAAAATCTTTTATCCCGAAAACATTTCTTAAAACTAATTCTGAGTGTATTGTTCCGCTCATCATCACAAACACTTTATTTTTATCAAGAAATTCACTTAACTTTTTCTCAAGATTTACTGTAATTAAATTAACAATCAAATCATTATAATCATTTTTATAAAATGTCAAATAAGTTTCATCAAAGAAATCTTCAAAAGTTTTTCCGATTTGATGTATGCTATATAAATAATCAGAACTCTCATCCTCTGTCAAATCAATAAGTTTTGGATTATCTAAAAAATATCTCAATAAACTTAATATCTTTGTCTCTTTTATCAAAAATATTTCATTGCTTTTTATGCTATCTAATATTATTTTATCATTTAATAATCCAATAATCAAGTCATTTATTTCTATTGTTAGTTCTTTTAACTCTAAATCATCAGTTTTTATCTCAACTAAACTTCTTGACAATCTGTTGAGATTAATCCTCTTTTCATTTGAGAGGCTATCCAAAAACTCATCACATTCATCTATGATCTCTATTTCAGTAGCTGGTTTTCTGTCCATAACATTTTCTAGCTCATATTTTTTGCTGTTGAAGATTATTACATCTGAATTAATATATCCCATAAATTGTTTATAATATCCGCATCCATCTTTTCTTTTGTGATAAGTAAAAGTTTTATTCCCAAGCCCCTTATATTCTATCTCTTTGGCATCTTCCAGAACATAACCATTTTCAAACCAATCCTTGCAGATAATGGGAGACCAATACGGACATGCTGGCGCTATTGATTTTCTTCTGACATCATTTATGCTTTCGAAATCTTCTATTTTTACGAAGGGATTTTCTTTGATGTAATCTTTAATCAATTCTTTATTTATCTCCTTGATCTCAATATCGCAAGGCAGGAATTTATCATCAGCCATGCTATCTTCCTTGAATATGCACTTATGATTATTTCTTCCATCAATAATAGAAATATCTAATTTTTCTCCATTATCTTTTAAAATATGTAATCTATCTGTATAATCATCTTCATATTGTTTTTGCAATGGTTTGGAAGGAACCACAATGGATGTTCTTCCTAGCTCTTTAGCTAGGTTTAATGCAATAGCGCTTTTTCCTGTCCCGCAAGCCCCTTTAATAAAAATTATTTTATGCCCTTCATTAATGGCCCTAATTGTTTCATCTACAACATCCAGCTGGGATTTTCCATTAGAGAATATTAAAGGCTCTAAATATTTCTCTTTATTATATAAGCTCCATCTCATCTTAATTCTTATTGTAATTATTTTTTTATTCTATCTTTATAAGTATATCAATTTATATAATCTATACTCTTACGTATAATATTGAATATATTTCTATTAAAAATAATTATAAGAAGTGAACTTTTATATCATTTCCAGGCAGGGGATATGAACTTTAAAATTTCTTTTAAATCTTCTTCTGTAACTTCGGTAAACCATCTTTCATTCTTAAATTCTTTATCTCTTATAATTATTGTAGTTCCTATATTATTACAAAATCCCAAACATCTTGCTCTGTTAACCCAAACACTTCCAGATAATCCATTATTAATAATATAATCTTTTATTTTTCTATGAATTTCATTGCCTTTAACATTAGCACAGCAATCTCCATGTTCTCTTTCATTCACACAAACAAGAACATGTTTTTTATATTCTCCATTTATCTCTTTCATCTCGGCATCTCTAACTTTCTAAAGCATTCTGCATATTGCATTTTTTTATCTCCCTTCTTTGCCATCTCAGAATGTCTTAACTTTACAAATTCTCCAATGTCTTTTCTGTTTCCAAATTGTGATTTGTGACACATTATTGTTTTTATCTTTTTATCAATAATTTTAGTTATATCAACCCAGAAATTAGGATAATCAGATCCATAAAAGTAAATTTCCTTTACTTCATGTGGTTTTAATCCCTCGCTTACTATGTGGTGAGGAAAGAAATTTTTATTTCCTATAGCTGGGTATATTGAATCATACACAGCCATCCCAACAGCCCTATGATCTGGATGATATTTGTAGATCTGATCGAACTTATTATTGGAAGGATCAAATGTAAATAAGATATCTGGCTTTACTTCTCTTATTAATTTTACAATCTTTTCTCTAAGTCTTTTTGTATTTTCTAACTCACCATCTGGTTCTCTTAAGAATATAACCTCTTTTACTCCTGCAATCTTGGCTGCTTCTCTCTGTTCATCTTCTCTCATCTTAATTATTTCTTTCTTTGTTTTTCCTATATGATTTCCTTTGTCTCCGCTTGTGCATACAGCATAATAAATCTCTTTAGACCTAGACCATATAATCATCGTTCCACTACATGAGAAATCTACATCATCTGGGTGTGCTGTAATAACCAAGACTTTTTCCTTTGCCATATGCTTTTAATAGTGGATTCTTTTAAAAGTTTTTTTATATTATAAAAAGAAATGTTTTTAAAACTGTTTAAATGTGTCAGTTTGACGCGGAGGTAGCAAAGCCTGGTCAAATGCGCAGGAAGAATAACTTGCGAAACTTAAGGGGGACAAGTAGGTAAGAACTTACTTTAATCCTATTGACTAGGACATCCTGTCCCTTAGATGGTTTTATCCAGAGGAATGGGTTCGCCGGTTCAAATCCGGTCCTCCGCATCTATTCTCAATATATCTTCTCTAGTATATACATAGCGGACAGTGGACAACCACCCGCGTGAGCTATATAAATAAAATTGCAATTTTAATATTATATGAATGATAATTCATTAGAATTAGCTGAATTTTTGGGATGGCATTTGGGTGATGGATGCATTAGCATTAATAAAAATCATTTTGAATATGCTCTTACAGGAGATATAACTGAAGAATATCCATTCTATAAAAATGTTATACTCCCAACATTTAATAGAATATTTAAGAAGTATCTTAAGAAACCAGTTACTTTGAGTTTATACAAATCTAATGGGGTTTGTGGTATATACCTTTTTGATAAATCATTTATAAAGATACTAAATAAGAGATTTAACATTCCATCAGGTAAAAAGATTAACATAGAAATACCAAAATCATTGAAAAATAAAGAACAAAAAATTGGATTTATTCGTGGATTATTTGATACTGATGGAAGTATTTATTTCTGTAGAAGTAATGTAAAGACTAAGAAAAAATCATTATTTATTGTTTTTCATTATAAACCGAAGATTAAAATAGCTACAATTTCAAAGCCACTTATAGAGCAGTCATTTGGGATATTATGTTCATTAGGTTTCTCTCCAAGATTACAAAAACCAATAAGACAGAGAATAAATGAAAATATGATATATAGTCTTGTTTTAGATACTAAGAAAGATACAACAAAATGGATTGAAGAAATAGGATTTAAAAATTTAAAACATATAACTAAAGTAAGAATGTGGAAGGAGTTTGGGTTTTGTCCACCATATACAACACTTAATGAAAGAATGAATATGCTTAAAGGAAAAATTAACCCATTAAAATTTTATCCAAATTATAAAGATCTAAATTTGAATCATATAAAAAGTCATTTACTTAAACAGCATAATTTTTAAAAGATGGACTGTTTTCTGAATTTTATGCCCTAGTGGCTCAGCCTGGTAGAGCACAAGCTTAGTCTGCTCAAATCCTTGGTAAGAAACTTTTAATAAAAGTTTTATAACCAAACAGGATGGGGTCGGGAGTTCAAATCTCCTCTAGGGCTATAAAAATGGAATGTATTCATTGTAATAAATCAAGTAAAGATGACGATTTTATTTTTGAAACTGGATATTGGAAAGTTTCTCTAGCAGAAGATCATAGTTATCTGGGAAGATGCTATATCAACCTAAAAAGACATTCTGGAGATCTTGCTGAATTAAAACAAGAGGAATGGGATGATTTTATAAAACTTGTAAAAAAATTAGAATCTGCTTTGAAAAAGGCATTTAATGCAACCATGTTTAACTGGACTTGTTTAATGAACAATGCATATCAAACTAATCCTCCAAACCCGCATGTTCATTGGCACTTTAGGCCAAGGTATAATCATAATGTTAAATTTTCCGGAGAGATATTTGAGGATATTGAATTCGGCTATCATTATAATCGAGATAGGAAAAAGATAACATCAAATGAGATAAACAGAAAAATTATTAATAAAATAAAAGAAAATTTATAATAAAATGAAACTGACATTACAGCAGATAATGGAAAGCTTGAATGAGCTAGAGGGCTGGGAATATTCTGATAATTTCATAACAAAAAAATTTGAGTTCAAGGATTTTACAAAATCCATAAAGTTTGTAAATAAAGTGGCAAAATTAGCTGAGAAAGAGCAGCATCATCCTGACATCTCAATAGACTATAACATTGTTGTAATCAGATTGTCTACACACAGTGAAAATGGAATTACAAATAAAGATATAAACTTAGCAAAGAATATCAATTCATTATGAAACTAATAATAATAGGTCCCCCAGGTTCTGGAAAAGGCTCGCAAGCTGAATTATTAGAAAATAAGCTTAATCTAAAACATATCCCTCTTGGAGAAATCCTAAGAGATGAAATAAGAAAAAATACAACTATAGGAAAAAAAGTAAAAAGAATTTCTAAAGGAAGCTTGGCCCCGGATTATGTTGTTGACAAATTAGTTAAAAAAATTATAAAAGGAAAAAATAATTTTATATTGGATGGATACCCAAGACATTTAGCACAGGCAAAGTATCTGGATAAAATAACTAGGATTGATAAAGTATTTCTTTTAGATACTCCAAGTAATTTAATAATAAAAAGATTAAGTAACAGGAGAGTTTGTAAATGCGGAGAGACATATAATTTATTGACAAAGAAGCCGAAAAAAGATTCAACATGTGACAAAGACGGGAAAAAATTATACCAAAGAGATGATGATACCCCAAAAATAATAAAAAAAAGAATAAAATTGTATAAAAAACAAACTATTCCAGTTATAAATTACTATAAAAAAAAGAAATTGTTGATAAAAATAGATTCATCAAAATCATTAAAACAAGTATTTAATGAGATAAAAAATAAACTATATAAACGATAAGTTTCTATTAATGCTATGAACAAAAAGGGGCAGATATACATTCTAGCAGCATTAGTGTTGTCAATTGTAATTTTTAGTTTGTCCCAGACAATCAACAAATTTTATCAGGAAAGAATAGAAGATGATTTTGAAAAATTATCATCTAACTATGAAAAAGAGGCCTCTAAATTAATAAATTCATTGATAAATACAGAAGGAGATATACTAGAGCCATTTTCAAGATTTACTTTATTATTCACATCATATTCAAAAGCTCAAAATCCTGATTTTGAATTAATATACTCATTGGATTATAATAAAGCAGTGCAGATAGGAAATTTTCTTAACCAACAAATAATAGTTGATAACGGCACAGAGTTTGAGCAGGATTTGAATGTGTTAAATGGATGCTATGACAAGATTTCTGCTGTAATAAAATTCCAAGGATTATCTTTTGATGCAGGCATTGACTTGGGGGAAGTAGAAGAATGTACATTAACGATTCCAACAACAAATAAGATATGGATACAAATAGGGGAATTTTGGTATCCATTTGAGATTATTCCAGGAAAACCACAAATAATGGTTGTTTCTAGATTAGAAGCCCAGGAACAAAGACAAGTATTTGTCGGAGGAGAGGGTTTTGTTGAAGAGGATACTGAAAGGCCTTTAATAGGAGAATCTTGTGATGATTTTACCTTGCCAGGAACATGCACTTTATCTGGATTGAATTGTTGCTGGGATGGATCTAAATGTAGGAATGAGGGGCATCCAAAATGCGAAGAAGAAAAACAAAAAGACAAATAATGAAAAGTAAAAAAGGAGTTAGTGAAATAATAGCATGGATTCTATTACTTGGATTTTCAGTTTCTTTGGCTGTTATAATCTATAATTGGAGCAGGACACAGACAGAAGACTTGACACAATCAACTGTAAGCTTTGTTGAAGGAAAACTAGAATGCCAGGAGGTTTCAATAAACGTAGCCACTAATCCCGAATGCACTCAATTAACAATAACAAACAGGGGAAAACTTAATATTGACCAATTTGCAATAAGAACATTTACTGGAGACCAAGCGAACTCATTAATTGAAGAGGGAGTTTTAACCCCAAAAAAATCAAAGATAGTTAACATACAGAATCCAGATAAAATAGAAGTGATTCCAATTGTTGAAATAAACAATAAGATGATTGGTTGTAATGAAAAAAAGATATTTTATGAATGTTAAAAAGAATAAGAAAGCAGTATCTAGTTTTGTAGCTACTGTTTTGCTAGTTGCATTTGTTGTAGCTTTGGTTCTATTAGTTATGTTATGGGGCAGGACTTATATTTTGGAGAGAGCCGCTAAAGAGGGGGCATTATCAGAGAAGCAGCTTGAATGTGAAAATTTGGATATTACTGTCGTAAACGCATTTCAGCAGGGAGATAATACATTAGTAACTATAAAAAATCAAAAAGATGTTCTAATAAATAAATTTACTTTTAGATTAACTGGACAGGAAACAGATGTAAAAGAAAGTTTTGAAGCATTATCTGGGTTGGAAATAAAGCAGTATACATTACAATTAACATCAGATGAAGTTAAGGGATTGGATAAAATAGATGTGATTCCTTGGTTGAAAGTAGCTCCAGGTTATTTTGTCCCATGCTCCAAAAAACACGTCTTGGTTAGTATCTCTTGAAAATATTTATATACTCATTAAAACTAAATCTAAATATGAGAAAAAAGGGAATTAAAGAGAGAAAGGGAGTTTCTCCTTTAATTGCTACAGTTCTAATCATCGGATTTACAGTAGTTCTAGCTGTCTTGGTAATCAACTGGGCGCTGCCTTTTGTGAGGGATTTACAAGAGCAAACTGAAGAAAGTTCAAACATCCAAATAACATGTGCACAGGATGTTATTTTTTCTATAAGGGATGTATGTGATTCTGGAGCTAATCAAGTGAAATTAACAATTTCAAATGATGGAAATAAGGATATAGACAAATTCATTGGTAGATTTTTTAGAAGTGGTGATGATGTTGATCAGAAAGATATAGATTTCGATTCAGGGGGCAATGGACTTGGGTCATTTGATATAGAATCCGATACAATATCAGTAACCTCAGAACCAATAAAAAATGTGGAATTAATTCCTGTTGTTACAATAGGCGGGAAAGAAACCTCTTGTGTCAATAATATAAGAAAGTTCGGAGATATAGATTCTACTGGAATAAAAGCTTGTGGTTAATAAACTTTTTATATACATAGTTTTATTGTTATAACATGAAAGGTCAGATCTGGATTTCTGCTGTATTATACAGCGCATTGGGAATTATTATCATAACAATAATCCTAAGTGCAGGATTGCCTTTGATAAATAAAATAAGGGACAGAAACTTGGTCACACAAACAAAAGACATAATGCGTACTTTGGATGATAATATAAAGAAAGTTGCTAATGAGGGTCCTGGCTCCAAAAGATTTCTCTCTCCTTTGATTATAGATGGCGGAGAATTAGTTATAGATGAGACTAATGAAAGGTTATTGTGGAGTTTACAAACGAAAAATAAACTGGCAGAGCCGGATATTGTTTTTGATGAGGGTTCATTGAAATTATTTCTTAACAGAACTACAGTTGAGGATGAATTTCTTGTTAATTTAGAATTGATTTATAAGGATGTGTATGATATCAAATTATCCTCAGAATTTGAAAATCCTTTTATTGGGGAATACAGCGTATCAATAGAAAATGAGGGCACATATACTAATTCAAAGCCAGTTATAGTTCTTACTGTAAGGTAACCGATAAATATTTATATCTACAAGGCTGATTTTATTTAAAAGGGGTGTGTATGTTAGATATCTTTAAGAAAAAGCCAAAGATAGAAGAAAAAGAAAAATTATTGTTTAAGATAAATCCTTCTGAAAATATCACACAATTGCCAGATGTAACTGACAGGGAAAGTTTTGATGTAAGATACCCATTAATTCCGCCATATTCTTATGCACATATTTTTTGGGACAAGCCGAATAATGAGATGGTTTATTTCGTTGAAGAGCCCAAATTAGATGATTCTGATAAAAGAACCCTCAATATTCTGGAGGACAGCTTAAAAGAATTAATTGATATCAGCTTCATAAATATAAAGGAAGAAAATATAGTAATAGAATATCTTGAGAAAAATATAAAGATCTTGTTGAATGAGTTTGGGATGAGAATAACTGAAGATACATTACAAAGAATAATGTATTATATCTACAGAGACTTTGTTGGGTTAAATGAAATTGAGCCGATAATGAAGGACTATTTTATAGAAGATATTGAATGTAACGGTTCTCAAACTCCTGTTTATCTTGTACATAGAAAATACAGAAATATGAGGACAAACATAGTTTTTTCAGATAATAAAAAATTAGCTGGTTTTGTTGAAAAATTAGCCCAGAAGTCAGGAAAATATGTCTCTTATGCAAATCCGATACTGGATGGAATTCTGCCAGATGGCTCCAGGGTAAATGCTACTTACACCCAAGATATAAGTTCAAGAGGACCCACATTTAGCATAAGAAAATTTACAAAAGAACCTTGGACTCCGATTAAATTAATAGACTCCAGAACTGTATCTCCAGAAATTTTAGCATATCTATGGCTATTGGTTGAGTATGAAAATAATCTTATGGTTATAGGTGCAACAGCTTCTGGAAAAACATCTTTCCTTAATGCAATCTCTTTTTTTATTCCACCACAAGCCAGGATTGTTAGTATAGAAGACACCAGAGAATTACAATTAATACATGAGAACTGGCTTCCAAGTGTGGCTAGAGAAGGCGTTGGGTTAGCTTCTGGAAAACCCCATGGAGAAATAACAATCTTTGAATTACTAAGAGAGAGTTTTAGACAGCGTCCGGATTATGTTATAGTTGGAGAGGTAAGAGGACAAGAAGCATTTGTATTATTCCAGGCAGCAGCTTCCGGACACCCCATGCTTAGCACAATGCATGCAGAAGACGTAGCAACAATGATAAGGCGTCTTGAAACCCCACCAATAAATTTGCCCCCATCATTGGTCCAATCATTAGATATTGTATGTGTAATGTCCCAGGCAAAAGTCGGAAAAAAAATGACAAGAAGACTAAGAGAGATTTCAGAAATAATAGATGTTAATGCAACCAACTTTAGGATAAACACCCCTTTCTTATGGGACCCAAGACAAGACAAATTCTATTTTAAAACAAACAGCACAATTCTGGATAGAATATCTGTTAAACACGGAATATCAAGGGAACAATTGAATAATGAATTCAGGATAAGGACAAAACTACTTTGGGCAATGTATCAAAATAAGATATTTGGATTCAAGGAAGTACAGGATATAATCAACATCTACTATAAAGCACCGGAACAAATACTAAAAAAATTTAATATAATATAAAATGACATTAGATAGAATAAAACAAGACGCACAGTTAATACTAGAATCCTTATACAGATATGAAACTCTTGAAAATAAAAAGAATCAAGAAAAGAACAAGAAAAAAATAAAAGAAATTGAAGATGAGCTATCAAACATAAGGGATTATATCATTTCTTTTTCTTCTGAAATAAAATCAATGATAAGTGAAGAGAGGTTGAACATACAAAAAGATGAAAGAGGATCTTAAACAAACTGCTGCTTTAATAATTAAAACTGTAGATGAGATTGATATTCATAAAAATAATTTCATTAATGCAAAAAAGAGAATAAAAGAATTAGAAATCCAGTTAAATACAAAACAAATAACTAAATCACAATTTAACTCAAATATTGATAGTATATCAAGGGGAAAGACAAAAGATCAATTTATTTTGAACTATGAGCAAAAAATATTGAGTTTATTTGATGACATTGAATCCAAGCTTACAGATATAACTTCATCAATCTCTAAAACACCCCAAATGAAAGATAATAAAGAGAAACAAAGCCATTTCAATGATGAAATTATAAAAAATATTGATAAAACATATATAAAAGATTTAGTTAAAAAGAAAAAAAGAGGAGAAGAATTAGAAATTCCAGATTATATTTTATACAAAACAAAGAGATATGGATTTATTTCTAATTTTTTCATGGAGAAATTTACAAGATATTTAGTTATTAATTATGACAATTTATTTT
>Ga0209542_10013918_pt1 | contig 13762 bp, 16 predicted proteins | sample RifCSPhighO2_01_FD_184028 | JGI IMG/M metagenome (GOLD analysis project Ga0209542, IMG submission 184028) | Soil microbial communities from Rifle, Colorado - Rifle CSP2_plank highO2_0.1 (SPAdes) (version 2) | ecosystem: Environmental > Terrestrial > Deep subsurface > Rock core/Sediment ...
AGAGGGGATAAAGATAACATCCGAATTGGTTGGTAATGAAAATTATAAAAAAATAATGCTGGCCGCCGAAGAAAATGTAAGAAACGGGGGCACGATATCAGAAGTATTGGTGAAATATAAAGAGGTGCCACCATTGTTTTCATCAATGGTTGCTATCGGGGAGAAGACCGGAAAATTAGACTCCATGCTAGAACACATATCCAAGTTCTATAAATCCGAATCAGATAATACCATCGATAACATTTCTCAATTGATAGAGCCTATTCTTGTTCTTGTTCTTGGTTTTGCTGTTGCCATATTGGTATCAAGCATTTTGTTACCAATATATAACTTGGTTGGAATAGCATAAACTAAATCTCTAAATCCTAAACTCCAATCTCTAAACAATCTCAAAATTCAAAATATTTTTGATATTTGGATTTTGCCTGTCTGCCAGTAGTCAGAAATTTATTTAGAAATCAGAGATTAGAGATTTCAACTACTGTGGATATCTTGCGTTGTACTATTAAAAATGCTTTAACTATAATAAAGACATGATAAACACAGGGAATAAGTCACAAAAAGGTTTTACCTTGGTCGAGCTATTGGTGGTCATAGCCATCATTGGAATTTTAGCAACTTTATTATTGCTTCAATTGGGAGTAGCCCGTCAGCGTGCCAGAGACGCAAAACGCATAGCAGATATAAACCAAACCCGAACCGCTATTGAGCTTTATTTCGACGATAACGGCCAATATCCTCAACAAGCAACATTTGCAGGACTGGGTGCGCTTTTTGTCCCCAAATACCTTACGCTTTTACCAGTAGATCCTCTAAATGTAGCGCCAAATACTTATAATTATAACTACAACGGCAACACTAAATATCAAGTCTGGGGAGAGTTAGAACAATGGGCGCAAGCTCTGGCTAGCGACGCCGACATAAACTCTACAGCCGGCGGATGGACGGGACAGACAGTTAACGGTGCAACTGACGCAAAAACAAACTGCACCACTGCGGCGGCTGACTGCGTGTACGATCAGGGCCAATCACAGTAGTAATTAGCCACTAGCAATTAGTCGCTAGTTATTAGTAACTAAATCAAAATCTCGCCACTAGGCGAGATTTTGATAACGACAGATAAATACATTATTATTAGATCGTGGGAATTTATTTTTATGTCTTTATATTTTTGATAGGCCTTTCAATGGGGAGTTTTTTTAACGTTGTCTTGTTTAGGTTTAATACTGGCCGTAGCATAATAAGGGGAAGGTCTAAGTGCGTCATCTGCCAGTCAACAATTAGATGGTTCGATTTACTACCTGTCCTTAGCCACTTTATCCTCGAAGGACGGTGCAGAAACTGCAAAAAGAAGATATCCTCCGCATATCCGATTATGGAGATCTCTACTGCCACTGCTTTGCTGTTGTTATTCTTAAACGCACCAGACACCTCATTCCCAACGGTACTAAATGCCTCAATTGTCTTACTTTTTGTGCTGATAGTTTTTTTTGATATTCGTTACTTTATAATTCCGGACAAAATATTGATTGCAGCGGCAATACCAACAACGGCTATCATGCTAACCAGCCCAAATGCCGTCTTGCCTAATCTGTTGATTTCCGGATTAGGCCTGGCGACATTTTTTGCTATACTATTTATAGTGTCGCGTGGAAAATGGATAGGGTTTGGTGATGTTAAACTCATATTGATTATGGGTCTACTATTAGGATATCCTCTCGGTTTTTTTGCTGTTATGTCCTCGATATGGGCCGCAGCAATATTCTCAATTCTGTTGTTGGTAACAGGAAGAGCCAACCTAAAGACCCAAATTCCTTTCGGATCGTTTTTGGCAATAACAACTATAATTTTCGTAATTTTTAACCATGAACTCCAAGAAATATCCAGATACTTTTATTAGCGAGACCCTACTCGTTCAGGTTATTCTTGTCGTTGTAGTCGTCGGGATAGTAGTGTTTTTTGACAAACTGTCCAACGGAGAGTGGTTTTCTGTGGATGACGGATCTAAAAGAGAGGCGACGCTGATAATTGACTTTGATAACATGAGAAGGACATTCGAGGGAGAGGTGATTGAAGAAATGACTATTTTAGACGCCCTTAACGCATCGGTTACCGCCGGACAGATAAAATTGACCTATACCGTGGACGACAACAACCATACTTCTGTTGCTGAGATTGACGGACATTCTGCCGTTTTTGGTAAAAACTTCTTTTTCTATTTGAACGAAAAAAAGATCCACACAAAAGACCTCAATAGGACCTTCGTTGATCCGGGGGATAAGATAACAATCAAGTTGGAATAAATTATTCTAATTTCTAATTAACCTAATTATTCTAAAGAAGCCCTAATTCCAAAATATCTAATGCCTAAATTTTTAGTCATTTAGTCATTGGGATTTATTTAGGTCAATTAGAATAATTAGAGCAATTAGGTTAATTTGTGAGTAAAGGTTTTACATTAATTGAGGTAGTGGTAGTGGCTGGAATAACCGGTTTTATAACAACCATGTTTCTTATTAATTTCTCGAGATCAAGAATTAACTTTATAGAAGAGGTTAATACATTTAAATCCAAAATCAGAATAGCTCAAACAAAAGCCACATCAAGCACTCAGCTCAATAACACCATAAGATGCGGATATGGCGTCAGGTACATAAACAATCAGTCCTATGCGATATATGCGGGAGAAAGCACAAGCACATATGACTGTTCCGCCCAAAATAAAGATTACGACCCTACTGGCAGCCTAAATAACGACACTAGCGTTGAAACGATAAATTTTGCTGACGCCAAAGTAGAGTTCAAGTCAGTTTTCCGAGCAATCTATTTTGAGCCGCCTGACCCAAAGACATTTATAATTGACTCCGGGGGTTCGGTCCACAATGAACCGAATTACGCTTTGTCTGTTACATTAGGGAAAATAGGGGGCACTTGCCCACAGGACTGTAAAACAATAAATGTATTTACATCAGGAAAAATCGAATAGCGGTTTTACTCTCATAGAAGCGATGGTCGCTTTAGTTTTGTTTACCATAGCAATGGGGCCAGTTTTTATATTAGCCACATCTTCCATCAATGTTGCTTCTCGGATTGAGAACAATTTAATTGCCGCTAATCTTGCCCAGGAAGGGATCGAGATTGTAAGAAACATCAGGGACACGAACTGGATAAACGGATCAGAGTTTGATAATAATCTTCAAACAGGAGCTTGGCGCGTCGAATGGAATACCGTGAACGGCGGTCTTGTGGCGATTGGATCAAATCCTGCTTTAAAGAAAAATAACGGCTTATATAATTATGCGTCGGGAACAGATACTATCTTCCGAAGAACTGTAACCATATCAAAACCAAACAATGGCGAGTTGGTTCTAACCAGCTCAGTAACTTGGGTGGAAAGAGGAAATGCCAACAGAAGTATCAGCGCCGAATCACATTTATTCAATTGGAAATGATGCAATTAGCCATCAATAGTTAGCCACTAGAACTTAGAACTAGTGACTACTAGCTAAATGAACAAAATGAATAATCAAAAAGGTTTCAGTATAGTCGAGGTTGTCGTTACCACTTTTGTGTTCTCAATAATTTCGATAATCGTTGTCACCAACTTTGTTGGCATACTCGACCTGCAAAGAAGAGGTTCTGCTGCTCAAGTTATCCAGGAAGAGGCTCTGTTTGCCGTAGAATCGATGGCCAGAGAAATAAGGGTAAGCCAAATTCAAAGCCCCAATGACCCGAATTGTACCCTTACTAGTTTAACCATTGATCATCCCATAAACGGTCCGACTATCTATTCAGTCGGTAACGGAGTAATAAACAAGACTGTTGGCGGAAACACTTTCTCGATTACCTCTACCAAAGTTAACTTCTCCAGACTAAATTTTTGTGTAAAGGGAGCGGGCATTGACAATGAACAACCAAGAATAACTATAGTTGCTTCAATACAGCCAACAAACGGAGAAGATCTTCAATTCGACATACAAACAAGCATTTCTTCCAGAGATTTAAGGGAAGAACTACTTAACTAGCGACTAGCGATTAGCGACTAGCGACTAGTTAAAGTTGCTAATGGCTAATGGCTAATGGCTAATGGCTAATGCAGAAGGGTTCAATAATTGTTTTTACTGTATTAATACTCACAATGATTTTGACGATAACTTTAACTTTGACCAGAATATTTATTCCCCGGATACGAACCATTACAGAAGCCGCAAATTCAGTCAGCGCTATATACGCAGCTGACAGCGCCATAGAGTGGTGCCTTTATACTAACCGTGGGAAAACTCCTTCTTTAGCTCAGCCGGCAATGGGCAACAGCGCTACATACCAAATATATAACAATGGTAATCCGTCTATCTGCCCCAATGGTGAAGCACTCAACTACCGCACCGTAGGCACATTCAGGGGAGTGAGCCGGTCATTTGAAGTATCGGAAATATAATTGAATTTAACCGGATTAGGTTGTATATTTAACCCGATGAAAATAATCCGAGCCCGAGAAAGGATCCTTAAACTTCGAGAAATTATAAACCACCATCGGTATCTTTATCATGTCCTGGACAAGCAGGAGATATCGGACGAAGCGCTGGACTCCCTTAAAAAGGAGCTTTTTGATTTGGAACAGCAATTCCCGGAGCTAATCACCCCTGACTCACCGACACAAAGAGTTGGCGGCAAACCGCTTAAAGAATTTGCCAAAGTCAAACATCCTAAGCCGATGTTGTCGTTCAACGACGCTTTTGACAATAAAGATATGGGGGACTGGAAAGCGCGCTTTGAAAAAATACACCCCGGAGCAAGCAAGCACGGCTATTACTGTGAACTTAAAATCGATGGTTTGGCTATTGAGTTGACATACAAAAATGGATTTCTAAAAATCGGCTCAACCCGAGGAGACGGCCTGATAGGGGAGGATGTGACAACCAACTTGAGAACAATTGAAGCAATTCCTCTCAAGTTGGAAATTCCAAATTCCCTGCCTATCGGACAAACAGGTAAATTCCAAATTCCAAAAGAACTTGTTATAAGGGGGGAAACTTTTATAACAAAAAATGTTTTTGAAAATATAAACAAAGAACAAAGAAAGGCTGGCCTTAAGTCATATGCTAATCCTCGCAATCTTGCCGCCGGTTCTGTCAGACAACTCGACCCGAAGATAACCGCCTCTCGCAATATGGACTCATTCGCTTACTCTCTCGTTACTGACCTAGGTCAGAAAACACACGAAGAGGAGCATCAGATATTAAAATCACTGGGATTCAAAACAAATCCCCATAATAAATTCGCCAAAGACCTGGACGAAGTTCAAAAATTCAGAGACTACTGGGAAAAGCATCGCGACAAGTTAGACTACGAGATAGACGGCATCGTTGTCATCCTCAACGACGAGAAATCGTTCCAGCAGACAGGGGTAGTCGGCAAAGCTCCGCGAGGAGCAATAGCGTATAAATTCTCTCCTAAAGAATCCGAGACTGTGGTTGAAGATATAGTGGTACAAGTTGGACGGACCGGAGTGCTAACCCCTGTTGCAAAATTAAGGCCCGTGAATATAGGCGGAACAACTGTTTCCAGAGCAACCCTACACAATATAGACGAAATAAATCGACTGGAGCTGAAAATAGGGGATACGGTAATAGTTGGGAGGGCGGGCGATGTGATACCCGACATTAAAAAGGTCCTAAAAGAGCTCCGAACAGGAAAAGAAAAAGATTTTCATATGCCTTCAAAATGTCCTGCTTGCGGAGAATTAATTAGACAGACTCAGGATCAGGTCGCTTACAAGTGCGTTAATAAAAACTGCCCGGCCATAAAAAGAGAAGCAATATACCACTTTATTTCTAAAAAAGCTTTTGACATCGATGGCGTCGGACCTAAGACAATAGACCAGTTGATGGATGCGGCCCTAATACACGATGCCGCAGACCTTTTCACCCTAAAGAAAGGAGACCTGCTAAATCTTGATAGATTTGCCGAGAAGTCCGCAGAGAACACCATAAAAGCTTTGCAGAACAAAAAGAATGTGTCTCTTGATAAATTCGTCTACTCGCTGGGCATTGATCATGTCGGCGAAGAAACAGCATTTACGCTGGCAAAAAAATTTAAAAAATTGGGCAATATTAAAAATGCACTGCTAGAAGAGTTCCAATCGGTGCCCGATGTAGGTCCAATAGTTGCCGAGAGTATCTACGGCTGGTTCCAAAAAAAATATAATCAGAATCTTATAGATAAATTTGAAAAATCAGGCGTTAGAATTCTGGAAGAAAAAACATCGGCAAAATCTGAAAAACTTGCCGGCAAAACATTCGTCCTGACAGGTACGCTCGAAACACTAGGTCGAGACGAAGCGAAAGACAAAATACGAGAACTAGGCGGAGATGTATCTTCTTCTGTCTCTAAAAATACCGACTATGTCGTCGCCGGAACCGAACCCGGCTCTAAGTACAACCAAGCAAAAAACCTTGGAGTTAAGATCGTGCATGAAAAAGAATTTTTAAAAATGTTAAAATAGATACAGACTATAGCTCACCATGTTAACCAACAAGGAAGTACAACACATAGCCCAACTCGCTCGAATTAAGCTGACTGAAAAAGAGGAGGAGAAATTCAAAAATGAACTCTCTTCAATTTTAGATTACATCAAAAAACTAAACGAATTGAACACGGAAGATGTTAAGCCACTATATCAAACAACGGGCATAATTAACGCTTTAAGACCAGACGAACATCGTAGGGACTTTGAGACGGACGAAAACTTGAACGAAAAGCTTGTTGGCCAAGCACCACACACTCAAAACAGATTTGTTAAAGTCAAATCTGTTTTGAGTAAATCTCAAATCACAAATACCAAATCCCAAACAAATTCCAATGGCTAAATTCCAAAATAACAAACCTGGGGGACACACAATTAGGGATGTTCAAGAAGGTCTTCGAAAGAAGGAATTTTCGGCTGAAGAAATTTTTAGTCACTACCAAAAAAAGATAGACAAAGAGAACAAAAAGCTCAACGCCTATCTCTCAACTATGGACTATGGACTATGGACTATGGACTATGGCAAACCGCTTGCGGCTGTTCCGTGTGCGGTCAAAGACAATATTCTTATCGACGGCACCGTTTGCACCGCTGGTTCTAATATCCTCAAAAATTATGTCGCCGCATACGACGCAACTGCCATAAAAAAACTGAAGTCGGCTGGTGTACAGTTCCTCGGTAAAACAAACTTGGATGAATTTGCCATGGGCACGACTACTGAAAATTCTGCCTTTGGGCCAAGCAAAAATCCGCTTGATACTAGTCGTATTTCAGGCGGTTCTTCCGGTGGTTCGGCGGCAGCAGTAGCCGCTGATTTGGCGGTATTTGCCCTTGGTTCAGACACCGGCGGATCAATTAGATATCCTGCGGCAATGTGCGGAGTCGTAGGATTGAAGCCAACCTACGGCCGGGTATCAAGACATGGTCTAATTGCAATGGCTTCTTCATTTGACCAAATTGGACCATTAACTAAAACCGTTGAAGACGCCGCCCTTGTTTTAAACGAAATCTGCGGACATGATAATTTAGACTCAACAACTTCCAAAAACAATGTTCCTGATTTTACCGAAAACTTATCCAAAGACATAAAGGGCCTTAGGGTGGGGGTTCCGAAAGAGTTTTTCAGAGAAGGTCTAAGCGCTGAAGTCGCCGAAAAAGTAAGGTCAACGATATCGAAACTGGAAAATATCGGATGCAAAATTAAAGAAATAACACTTCCTAACTTTGAGTATGCCCTTGCCGCTTATTATGTCCTGGTACCAAGCGAGGCTTCTGCCAACCTTGCCCGTTTCGACGGCGTCAGATACGGCTATTCCTCAAAAGCCGAAACATTGTTGGATGCTTATCTTGAATCGCGGTCAGAAGGTTTCGGTCCGGAACCAAAAAGACGCATTATGATAGGCACTTACTCTTTATCTGCCGGATATTATGACGCTTACTACACTAAAGCTCAAAAAGCTAGAGCTCTTATAAAGAACGACTTTGACGAAGCATTCAATCCGTCGGCCGACGGAGGAGTTGATATAATCGTAGGACCGACAACGCCAACAACAGCATTTAAAATAGGGGAGAAGTCATCTGATCCGCTTGCTTTGTATCTTGAAGATATTTATACTGTCCCGGTCAACCTTGCCGGTCTGCCGGGAGTATCAATTCCTTGCGGCTTTGGCAAAGAGAGCGGACTACTCGTCGGATTTCAAATGATAGGCAAATCATTTGACGAAGAAACATTATTAAGAGCAGCGTACAACTTAGAGCAGAACTTAGAACTTAGAACTTAGAACTTATGAACGAAGAGGTTGTGTCAAATACTTTAGCATCAATATATAACTTATCCGAATTTCATATCGGTTCTTTTACTTTGGATAGTTTTTACGCCTACTTTTCCGGTTCAGCGACGATCGGTTTATTCAGTAATTTAAAAGTCCTCGGCGGGTTCTTGTCTTTAGTGTTATTTATATTGTTTTTAATAAACTTCATAAAAACGGACAAGCTTGTCAGAACAAGAATTAACTTCCTAAAGTCGCTGGCTCCGCCAAAACCGACAGAAGAAAGTCCGCTTGGCTCAAGGTGGGAAGAAATACAAAAACACCTTAATTCCACCAAAGAAGCGGAGTGGAAGTTTGCCGTTATTGAAGCCGATGCTTTAGTGGATAGTTTACTTAAAGCCAGCGGTTACCCGGGAGATACGATGGGCGACCGGTTAAAAAACATAAATAAAGCTCAAATTGTAACCTTAGACGGGTTGTGGGAAGCTCATAAAATAAGGAATCGGCTGGCTCATGACCTCAATTACTTCCTTCGCTACGGCGAAGCCAAACGCGCCATTCAACTCTACGAAAAAACCCTCAAGGAATTAAATGCTCTCTAAAACTTCAAAACCTCCCATATGGGAGGTTTTGAGTTGTGGACCTACGGGGAGTCGAACCCCGTCCTGATCCATGCCATGGATCCGTCATACCGGTAGACTATAGGCCCTTAATTATTTGAAAAAATACCACGAAAATGATAGAATTTCAAGGTTATTATTTATATAATGCCCTCGTAGTTCAATGGATAGAACGGAGGTTTCCTAAACCTTAAATCCATGTTCGACTCATGGCGAGGGCACCTTCTTCGCTAAAGCTACGAAGTGCAAGCTAAAAAATAATGCAATTACCACAAGAAGTAAAAAATATTTTAGAAAAGTTGTCTGAAGACGGTTATGAGGCCTACATCGTGGGCGGATGCGTGCGTGATTTGTTGTTAGGTAAAGAACCGAAGGATTGGGATATTACAACTAACGCCAAGCCGGAAGAGATACAAAAGGTATTTTCAGATACTGTTTACGAGAATAGCTTCGGGACTGTTGCAGTTAAAACAGATTCCGAAAATCCGGCCTTGGCGATAGTAGAGATAACGCCTTACCGTATCGAGGGAAAATATACGGACAAGAGACATCCGGACGAGATTAGATTTGCGGATAAACTTGAAAACGACCTCTCTCGCAGGGATTTCACAATAAACGCACTGGCCATGAATGTTGATGGAAAAATTATTGATAATTTTAACGGACAGAAAGACATAAAAAATAAAGTGATAAGAACCGTTGGAATTCCAAAAGAAAGATTTAGCGAGGATGCCTTGCGTTTGTTTCGAGCTGTTCGTTTTGCCACAATATTCGGCTTTAGCATAGAAGAAGGCACTTTGGCCGCCGTAAAAGAAAATGCCGAGTGGCTTCGTGCTATTTCAAAAGAAAGGATAAGAGATGAATTTGTTAAAATAATCGAGGCTGATAACGCTTACGAAGGAATACTGTTGCTTGAAGAAACAGGTCTTCTGCAATACATACTCCCGGAATTAAGAGAGGGTATCGGCGTGGGACAAAATTTACACCATATTTATACCGTATGGGAGCACAATATCCTGGCATTGAAATATGCCGCCAGGAAAAAATACTCTCTGGAAATCCGGCTCGGATCTTTGTTCCACGACATAGGCAAACCTAGAACAAAAAGAGGAGAAGGTAAATATTCAACCTTTTACGGACACGATGTTGTGGGCGCCAGAATAACGGCAGAAATAATGGAGCGGCTGCGGTTTTCTAAAGAGATTTCAGAAAAAGTCATTAAGTTGGTACGATACCACCTCTTTTACTATAATGTCGGCGAAGTTACAGAATCGTCAGTAAGAAGATTGCTGACAAATGTCGGACCGGAAAATATTGAAGACTTGATCAGAGTAAGGGAGGGAGACAGAATCGGTTCCGGAAGGCCAAAAGCAGTGCCATATAAACTTCGCCATTTGAAATATGTGATAGACAAAGTTTCTAATGATCCCATATCGGTCAAAATGCTCGAAATCGATGGCAACGAGTTAATGAAAGAGCTAGGAGTAAAACCTGGACCAAAAGTCGGTCTTATATTAAACTACCTCCTTGCTGAAGTGCTGAGTGACCCCGCTAAAAATAAGAAAAATAGCCTTAAACAAAGAATTCATGAATTAGATAAAAAAACACCGGGGGAACTGAAAAAGGCGCTTGAACAAATAGAGAAAGCTATCGAGGAGGAAGAAAAGGAAAGGATGAAAAAATATTATGTATAGAATAAAAATCAAAAGATTTGATAAAAACTTTCCCTTACCGGAATACAAGACAAAAGGAGCGGCCGGTGTGGATTTTTCAACTCGGGAAACCATAACCGTCAAGCCCGGAAAGATTGGCGTCATACCGCTCAATCTGGCAGTAGCAATACCCAAAGGCCACTTCATGCTGTTATGCGCCCGCAGTTCTACTTACAAGCTTGGCCTCACGATGATAAACGGTGTCGGCGTCATTGATTCTGACTTTTGCGGAGATGGGGATGAATTTAAATTTGCGGTTCAAAATTTCACCAAAAAGACCGTAACCGTTGAAAGGGGGACTCGCATCGCCCAAGGGATATTTGTAAAATTCACTCGTGCTACATGGCAAGAGGTGGGAAAAATGAAAGCCAAAACACGCGGGGGATTTGGAAGTACGGGAAATAAGTAAATACTAGTAAAGTCGTTGAAAATCTGCTAAGATAGGGCCGGATTTTCAGTTTTCAGGCCGTAGTGTACCGGCAACACGCTATCCTCGGGCGATAGAGATAGAGGGTTCGATTCCCTCCGGCCTGACTTGGTGTTTATAACTTTAAGTTCAAAAACTTCCATGCTGACTTGTTCTTTGATATAATGACAGAGATGTTATCGACGGTAAAAGTTAGGTGTCATTTTTGTCGTAAACCATTCCTGACAAAAAAGGCTTATTTTGTTTTTAATAAAGAGGTCGGTTATCATTCATTTTGTTCCAAGGAGTGCGGATACAACCATAGAAAAACCGGTAAATGGCTCATCTGCGGAAACCCTAATTGCGAGAAAAAAATTTATAGAAACTTGGCTGGCATCTCTCCGTTCAACTATTGTTCCAGGTCTTGTGCCGCAATAATCAGCAATCAAAAATATCCAAAACATCCTCCGAGGTATTGTGCATATTCTGGGTGCAAGAATGTGGTAAAAAGAGTTGGGTCTTCTTTTTGTTCTATAAAATGTGGCAAATTAAACAAGTTTAAATACACTAAAGAAGAGATCGTCGCCTTAATTAAAGAGCATGTCGTTAAAACAAATAGAGTGCCTCCAAAAAGGGAGATTCCCGAAGTATCACACAGAGCCATACACTTATTTGGTTCTTGGAATCACGCTCTTACTGCCGCAGAGCTGATACCCAACCGTTCTCATGATAACAGAATGTATAGGCGCCTGAACGGAAAAGCGGCGGACGGGCACTTATGTGACTCTGTTTCAGAAATACTTATTGACAACTGGCTGCATAAAAACAAAATTAAACATTCAAGAAACGCTCCCTATCCAAAAACTAATCATATCGCGGACTGGGCAATAAATAACGGCGGAGTTTTTATTGAGTATTTCGGACTCGCCAATGATAGCCCCAGATATGATCGTTGTATTACTGAAAAGAAATTACTATGCAAAGAGGGCAAAATCAAACTTATTGAAATATATCCAAAAGATCTATATCCTAAAAACTTACTTAATCTAAAGTTGTCTAAACTCAAAATTTTGTGAAAAAATACATCAATCAGTTCTGGAGTTGGTACGAAGATAATTTGCGTCTGAACATCGGAGTAGCTACCGGTATTTTTGTCTGGCAATTGGTCCATCTGTTTTGGCTCACAGCTGATGTTGTTTTTGAACGATTGTTTTCTTTCGTCTTGCTTAACCTTTCCGAATTTTGGGAGTATTTTATAATTACTGTCGACTATACGGAAATACCGGCGCTTATTACCGTATCTTTAATATATATTAACGAGTTGCGAGCAGGCAGAGACACTAAAAAAAGTGTGATTTTCCTGATACTGCTCAACTCCCAGTGGCTTCATCTTTTTTGGATAACAGACGAGTTCGTGCTTGCTCATTTTCGAGGAGAACATATCATTTTTCCTCTTTGGCTTGTATGGACTGCCATATCTATAGATTATCTTGAACTTCCAGTTATCTATGACACAATTAGAAAATTCTTTTCACAAAAATAATGGGCCCGTCGTATAGTGGTAATATACGGCATTCGCATTGCCGGGACGCGGTTTCGATTACCGCCGGGTCCACCACCTTAACCGTTAAGTTCGAACTGCTGATTTTAAGCCGTTACTTAACACTAAAAACCACTCAAAAGAGTGGTTTTTAGTTGAGAGTTGGGGTGAGTTGAACTGATACGTTTTATCTGCTATCTTATGGAGCAAGTTCGTTTATATTTTGGAGACCTAATGAGCGAAAATAGCGTAAGGAATGCGCGACTTGATGAATTGCCAATACTTATTGAACTACTCAAAACCACTGATTTGTTTTGGAAAATTGGAGATTGTGTCGATACTCTTTCCAAGAAATTAGAGTTCGACCCTAGTTCAATTCTAGTATTAGAACGTGAGAATAAAATAATTGGTATGGTAACAACCACGTATGACCCTTGGGCATCTTTTATGTGGCACCTTGCCATTGAACCGCAATATCAGGGGCAGGGTCTTGGCCATCTACTTGCAGACGAGGCAGAACGACGCCTTAGAGCGCGTGGAACAACTAGCGTCAACGGTTATGTCCTACCAACCAACAAGAACTCTCTATCCTTTTTGAAAAAGCGAGGATTCAAAGAATTTTTCAGCCAAGTTGTAGCAGTGGAGAAACAATTTTAGACCCCAACAAGAATGGGGTCTTTTTTATATAAAAATTCTATTATACACCCCTAGAATTAAATCCTTATTTTTGAAAAAGTCAGGATTTATGCTACGTTTTAGATATTCAAATATTGTCTCCCTAACTCCACTCGGATAAATAAAATATAACCTTGATCTTATGAACGAGTTTCAACTTTTTGCACAACCTTGGTGGGTAAACCTACTACTTGGTGTTCCATTTATCGCACTGTACTTGTGGAAAAAAGAGGGGCTTATGATATCAAAATGGACACTCATCATGTCCGGCTTGTTTGGGGTCGCATTTGGTTTTGTTGAAGCATCGGTTGTGATATATATAAGGGCAGCGACAGGACTTTTACCAGGGTATGAAGGAACTCTTGCCGATGTTATGAGATTATCCTCTAACTTATACCAGCCTCTCCAAGTTCTCAACGAACTCCCAAGAAGCATATTGCAAGTAGAATTTCTTCGAGAAATATCAACAATAATTATGCTAATAAGTGTGGCGTTCGTTACTGCTTCAACTACA
>Ga0209542_10013919_pt1 | contig 13761 bp, 16 predicted proteins | sample RifCSPhighO2_01_FD_184028 | JGI IMG/M metagenome (GOLD analysis project Ga0209542, IMG submission 184028) | Soil microbial communities from Rifle, Colorado - Rifle CSP2_plank highO2_0.1 (SPAdes) (version 2) | ecosystem: Environmental > Terrestrial > Deep subsurface > Rock core/Sediment ...
AAAGAGTTTACTTGCACATTAGCAAAACCAAGCTCTTTCGTAGTGAATTCCCTATCCACCGGAATGGACGTGCCAAAGCCGGCTGCCGAGCCGAGCGGATTTTTGTCTATCTGCTTTTCCACTGCGGAAATAAAATCCGCATCATCCAGCAAACTCTCGGTAAAAGCGGAAAAATAGTGCCCTAGGCTTGAAAGCATCGCCTGCTGTGTGTGCGAATATCCGGGCATCGGTACATCCCGTCTACAGGTGCCGATGCCAACCCCATCGGCGGAGTATTTTTCAGCAGAATTTAAAAACTGCTCCGATAGCCCTACGCAAGAGGTGCGTAATCCAGCAAGATTATGCTTCATATACAGGCGCACTGCAGTAACAACCTGGTCGTTCCTGCTTCTCCCCGTGTGCAGTTTCCTCCCCGTGTCGCCGATTTTCTCTGTTAGATAATTTTCTATTACAGTGTGGCAATCCTCGTCTTCAGGCGTAATTTTTATCTTCCTAGCTTTCAAATCTTTTGAGAGCGCATCAAGCCCGCTTTGTATTTCTTTGAACTCTTCAGCCGAAAGTATCCCGATTTTCTCCAAGCCCTTTGCATGAACTAGGCTCGCCTCTATATCAAACGACATAAGCTCCATGTCAAAGACGGAGTCTGTCCCCGCTGTGTATTTTTCAACAGCCGGATTGGATTTTTGATCGTTCTTGCTCCAAAGCTTTATCATAGGAGGTATTTTATTCGTCATTCTTTATTCATTATTCTTCTTTTTCCTCTTAATCGCGTTCGCGATTTTCATCTGCAATGTATAGATTTCTATGAATCCCGCGCTCGCGTTCACATTGAATGCGTGTCCCTCTTTCACGTTGAAAGACACATGCCCAAGCCCAAATGGCGATTCAAGCGCAACGACGTTTGCGGTGCCCTTGAATAACTTAACGGTAACCTTGCCTTCCACATTCTTGTTTACTTCGTCGTTAAAAGCGTTGAGCGCATCCATCGCGGGGTCGTACCACTTCGCCCCGTAGCACAAATATCCCCACTTGATGTCCAGTCCCGATTTGATTTCATTCAGCTCGCGGGTGGAAACGTAGCGCTCCAGCGCTTTGTGCGCCTCTATTATTATGTGTCCGGCAGGCAATTCATATACGCCCCTGTCTTTTAGGCCGATTACGCGGTCTTCAATCATGTAAACAATGCCTACCCCGTGCCTCCCCCCGATTTTATTGAGCGCGATAATCAGTTCCGCAAGCGGCATTTTTTTTCCATTCAGCCCTACGGGCAAGCCGTTTTTGAATTCAAGCGTAACATTTTCAGCCTTGCTCGGAGCGTTTTCGGGTCTTGTATATGCTGTGAGAAATTTCTCAACGCGCGGAATGGCGCCAGGGCTCTCAATCTCCCCTCCCTCCCACGTCATTCCCCACATGTTGTCGTCCACAGAATACGGAAAATCTTTTTTGACGGGAACTTCAATGCCGTGCTTTTTCGCGTACGCGATTTCCTCGTTGCGGTCCATGTTCCATTCGCGCACGGGCGCCAAAATTTTCATTTCCGGCGCAAGAGCAAGAATGTATCCTTCAAAACGCACTTGGTCGTTCCCCTTGCCGGTCGAGCCGTGCGCGATGCAATCAATATGCTTTTTGCGCGCGATCTCCACTCCCTTTTTTGCGGTGATGGCTCTGCCGAGCGGAGTTGAGAGATGGTAATCGCCCTGGTACGAAGCGTTGGCTTTAATGCCCTTTGCAATCACATCTTCTGCAAATTCTTTTTTCGCGTCCAGCACAATCGCCTCCACCGCTCCGAGGCGGAGCGCCTTCTCTCTTATCGCTTCCAAATCGTCTTTCTGCTGGCCGATGTCCAAAGTGAGCGTCGTAATTTTCACGCCGTACTTATCCTGCATCCACTTGAGCATTACAGATGTGTCCAACCCGCCCGAGTAGAGCATAAGTACATGCTTAACCTCCCCTATCGTTCCCTCGTATGAGGATATCTTCTGGTACTTGTATTTTGTGTCCATAAGTTATCATTCTACTCTATTAAACAAAAACGGGCCTATCGGTAATGATAGGCACCTGTGGACGGCCTACCATGGCCGTTTTTGAAAGTTTGTTATATAAAGCACAAACGCCCTAAAACAGGCCGGAAAAGACTGCTCGGCGTCGGTTTCGGGTGTTTGCTATTCTTAATTGCATGTATGCATTATAACCCATCTTTTTATGTGCCGCAACTCCACTTGTGGGTCCACTTGGGGGTTTCACCCCCAAGTGGACCCACAAGTGACCTTTCCCCTGCAAACTTCATTCAATTGACTCTCTCTCTTCTTTGCAATACTCACCCCGGCTGATTTTGGTCTTTTCGGGAGCAAAAAATGAGAACTAGAATCGAGATGCCGTCTGACCTGCTACACATTTTGGCAGATACTGACGGTAAAGTAATGACGATTGACGAATACCTCCAAGTTGTTCGTGAGAACAGTTCTTACAAAGATTGGATCGATTTTCCGATTGTAGACAGGAGAATCGGTATTGTCATTTCAAAACGGGACTGTCACGACATTACCCTCGCCCTTCTCGGAATGTGTAGTGTGTTTCTCTTGCAGGGCGAAAGTCTCGCGAGACCCCGGGGGTATTGGCACGAGGTCAAAACGCAATGCATCGCAAGCGATAGCATGTGCAATATTCTGATTCGCAACTTTATCAAGGCTGGGGGTTATTATTTCTCTTCCAGACTGGGACAAAGTATCTCCTACCGTCCGGCCTGCGTATGTCTGTGCGGACGGCATATGGACGAAGCTGACCAAGAGATAATCGACGGTCTTCGGTGCAGAGATTTTGATTATCCGCACGGCTAAAACCCACGAGAGCTCGCGGCTACTCGTGGGCTTCTCGTTTTCTGCTTGCGCATCTCCGGAGGTTAGACCCATGGAGTTCAAACCTCTACCGACCACGAGGCGCGGATATGCCGAGGTCTTTGCAGATCTTGCGCGCAAGCGAAGGAAATATTTCCGAATGGCGCGGAAGTGTTGAGGTGAGGTTAGTATCGCTGTTGTAATATACCGAGTGTTTTGCGCCTTCTCGAATTAGACGGCAACCGTGCACGCGCAGGTGTCGTTCAAAGTCAACCCGCTTCATACTGGCTAAACCAGAATGCGTTCGCGCACGAGAACACCGCGAGTACGGCCGCGTTTGGTGAGTTCGCGGCGAGCGGCAACAAATTCCTGCAATGCGTCTCCGAGATTATGTCGCGCCTCCGCTTTTGTATGCCCTTGCGTATTCACACCGGGGATTTCCTCAACCCATGCGACATAGCCAGAGCGGACTTTTTTATAGATTGCAGTAAACATATAACACAGTATATCACAATCATTATTCCATCGCGTGGTAATTCAGTAATTTCTCGTAAACTCGTGGAATAATCTCATCACCCGTTTCGTCACTTCGCCAACTTTACCATTTCCTATCGTTCTATCCCCCGCCTGAACTACGGGCACGATCTCCTTGAAGCTTCCGGTGATGAACATTTCATCCGCCGAATACATTTCTTCGGTTGTAACTGCACGCTCTTCAATTGAAAATTCTTTGCGCGCTAAATCAATTACCACCTTGCGCGTCACTCCGGGAAGAATCCCTTTCTCGGGTGTAATAATTTTTCCGTTCTTGACGACGAAAATATTGCTTCCTCCCCCTTCCAGTACTTTTCCGTCCGATGCGAACAACACTTCCAAGGCGCCGGCCTCCTTGCGGGCTTTCTGCAAAAGCACCGTTTGCGTGTAATTTGTAGTTTTGCTTTCCGCTATTTGGCGATAATGTTCAAAAACAATTACACGACAGCCGTTTTTCAAATAATTCTTGTCTATCGGAACAAACTCTTCAACCAGAATATAAAATGTGGGCGTTCCGTAATTATATTCAATTCCGCCTATTGCTTCTCCGCCCGTCAAAATGGCCCTTATGAGCGCCTCCTTTCCCTCCGGAGTATTTCTCGCGATTAGTTCATTGACTGCCGTTTCTATATCGGCATCGGAAACCGGAATCTTGAGCGCCATTCTTTCCGCAGAATTGTGAAAACGCGCAAGATGGTCCGCAAGCATGAACGGCTTGCGGTTGTAGGAAACCAGCCCCTCGTAAATCCCGAATCCGCGAAGGAGCCCGATGTCATACACGCCGACTCGCGCATCCGCGACAGGAATTATTTTCCCATTTAGATAGCAGAACGGGGGCATCGTGTTTTACAGGATGTGGTGTATCAGCCAAGTCAGTATTGAAAGCACGAAAGCGCCCAGAAACGCAGACCAAAATCCCGCGACAATGAATCCGGGAACAATCCATGCCATCGCGTAGAAAAGAAGCCCGTTCAATACAAGAGAGAATAATCCGAAAGTGACTATTGTTATCGGAAAGGTGAGAATGTGCAGAATCGGTTTAACGACTATCGCGATAAGAGACCACGCGACCGCAACGAGAAGAATCGTGACCCATCCGCCGGTGTGCGAGATTCCCGGCACAAGATTGACGGTGAGAAATACCGCCGCGACTGTTCCCAGATATTGGAGGATTGGATGCATGGTAATTAGGTGCTAGGGACTAAGTTCTAGCTTCTAGCTTAAAAATTCCACAGACCTGTTGACTATAACATATTCCAGAAACTAACCACGAAATGTCGCAGTTTCCAACTTCAGCGAGAAGACCGCATGATTTTCAACGGTACGAGCCATTCCTCCGTTGAAAATCATGCGGTCTTTGAGTCCCCCTCACTCCCACTTATCATCTCCCTCTTCCTCTTCAACTACAGGTTTTACCCCGTCCTCATCCTCGTCCTCATCGCCAACCTCGCCCAGCATTTCTCCAAGAGCCCCCCCTAAAAGTCTCTCGTCTTTTTCTTCGTCCTGGAAATCTCTGTAAATCATATAAATAAGACCTACTTACTGATTAACACAGCCATCTTACCGAGTGCCAATCCGTGCGCAAGACTGCAACCCGCGCAGGTGTGTATAACTCCGTACGACTCTATATAATGCATATTGTATGAACCCTAGCGACCTTATCACCAAACATTTCCGTCTCATCAAACCGCAAATATCGGCTCTAAAGCGGTTGGGACTTTTGACAATAAACGATTTGCTTTATCACTTCCCAGCGCGATACGAAACTGCAGGGGCTGATTCGCAAACCAATCAACTTGTCGCCGGCGAAAAAGTAACTCTGTATGGGACGCTCTCGGGACTAAAAGCAAAGCGCCTCTGGAAAAGCCGGCGCCCAGCGACGGAAGGCTGGTTTGAAGATGCGACCGGCAAGGTGAAATGCATGTGGTTCAACCAACCCTACATCGCTTCATATGTTCCCGAAGGAAGCTACGTAAGATTGACAGGAACGGTGACAGGAAGCGCGGGGCGTTTTTATATCGCGAGTCCGGAAGTGGAAATCGTACCTCCCGGAAGCATGTCTTCTGGATTATTCGCCTTGAAGAATCGGGTGCCTGAAATTGCCGTGGATGCGAGGCGCGGGGAAAGCGGCGACAAAGGCGTACTGAAACGTACGACGGAGGAGACACAGGGGACCCTAAAGGACTGCGATTTGCGCCCACTCGCTTCGCTCGTGGGCAAATCGGGAGCCCGCAACGAAGCAGGCGCGGCAATTTCAGGCGCCCTTTTTGCTGTTTATCCGGAGAGTCGGGGGGTGACCAGCAAATGGTTTTACCACGCCATGGAACGTGTTTTCTCAAACGACATTCTTGCTCACATGGAAGACCCGATCCCAGATGACGTGCGTGCAAGATACAATCTGCCCGACATCGCCAAATCCCTCCTATGGATTCACAAACCGGAAAAGCAAAATCATGCGGAGGCCACTCGCAAACGTTTTTCGTTTGAAGAAATATTCACGATCCAAGTCGCAAAGGCGCAGGAACGCGCACTGAACGATACGCAATCTTCGTTTCCGATAAAAGACGCGTCAGAACTCGCCAAGCGGTTTTTTGCATCAAGCGCTTTCCCTCCGACGGCTGCGCAAGAGCGCGCGACTGCCGAGATATTGCAGGACTTTGGAAAACCACATCCAATGGCTCGGCTTCTTGAAGGGGATGTGGGCTCGGGGAAAACTCTGGTCGCCGCCGCAACTGCCTACGCAGTTATAAATTCCCGCCCGCCTGAACGCGAGGCCGGCACTCTTCAAGTCGCTTACATGGCGCCGACGGAAATCCTCGCGGAACAGCATTTTCAATCTTTCATAGAATATTTCAAACATTTGCCGATTAACATCGCCCTAATAACGGGAAGCGGGTGCAAAAAATTCCCCTCAAAGGTCGCGAAGGGGCGCGCAACAGACATTTCACGCTCACAGCTTTTGAAGTGGGTGGCAAACGGCGAGATTTCCATGCTCGTCGGCACGCATGCGCTTATTCAAAAAGCCGTGCAGTTCAAGCATCTCGCATATGCAATAGTAGACGAACAACATCGCTTCGGCACCAATCAGCGCAAGGCACTCGTGCACGGCCAAAAGAACGGGGAAAATTCTTCTCTCCCCCACTTTCTATCAATGACAGCGACGCCAATCCCGCGGACATTCGCGCTAACTATTTATGGCGACTTGGACCTTTCAGTGTTGGACGAACTTCCGCCCGGTCGCGCAAAAGTAAAGACGCAAATCGCGGGCGCGAAAGATAGAGATGCCGCGTACGAAACTATGCGCCGCGAACTGGCGTGCGGACGGCAGGCGTTCGTCGTTTGCCCGCGCATAGAAGAGCCCGATCCGAAGAAAATGAACGCGCTCCAGGCAAAATCCGCCAAAGCGGAGGCGAAACGCCTGAAAAAGGAGGTATTCCCAGAATGGGAGATTGGCCTCTTGCACGGAGCTGTCAAGCCGGATGAGAAAGAGAAAGTTATGAGAGAATTCGCTTCCGGAGAAATACAAATTCTGGTCGCCACTTCCGTCGTGGAAGTCGGCATCAATATTCCGAACGCAACCGTGATGATGATTGAGGGGGCGGAAAGATTCGGGCTTGCCCAGCTTCACCAGCTTCGCGGCAGAATCCAGCGCTCGTCGCACCCGCCTTACTGTTTTCTCCTGCCGGGAACTTTCGGCGAAGTATCTTCAAAGCGCCTCAAGGCATTGGAAAAAAGCGACGATGGATTCGCGCTCGCCGAAGCCGATTTGGAAGCCCGCGGCGCGGGAGATTTGTTCGGTCGCCGCCAATGGGGCATATCGGACTTGGGCATGGAAGCGCTCAAAAATCCACGCCTGATAAAAGCGGCTCGCGAGGAAGCCCAGCGAGTGGTTCGCGAAGATGCGTCAATAGCAAAACATCCTGCGCTAGCGGAACGAATAAAAAATATTTCCGGAGAACTTCACTCGGAATGAGATTGCGTATGAAGAACCGTACTACCGAGGCAGGACGTTGACCGTTACAAACGTCTTGTGCAATCCGGAAGAAAGAGTCAGCAGGAAATTTCCCGTGTTTTTGTACGTGTGCCCGAGCGTCTGCGATATCTGCCCGCAGTTATTGGCCGGAACAAAAATCTGATATGGAGTAGTGCCGTCGCCGTAATCAATCGTGTATGTCGCCCCGCCACAGACATTCGCCGTGTTCACGGTAATTTGCGCGCTCACTAATAGCGGCACATAACCGGCAATCGGCGACACACTCATGTATCCGCCGAGCGCGGGCGCGGCCTGTCCCGGAATTTGCGTAGAGCCGGAACATTGCGAAATCATCGCCGCGGTGGTGCGCGTTCCGGCAACGCCGAATCCCGTGCTCGCTGGCGTTCCGGAGGTAACGATGTTGAATTTTACTTGCCAGCGCTTGACTGCCGTTTCCGTAAGCGGCCCGTATGTGCCGCTGACTGTCGCCTCCGGATACACGCTTGGATCTTTCGCCAAGAATTTCTGGAGACGTGTTACAGCATCCCCGCTTGAACCGCGTTTTAGGGCAGTGCCGAAAAGCGGGCATGCCGAACCGGAAACAGCCGCCGATTGGCTCTGAAGCTGACTCACTTTATTCTGCAAATCTCTTGTTTGCTGCTCTAGTTCGGCGGTAGTTGCGGCGCTAGCGAGCAGTGTAAAACTTAGAACGATGCCCATCGCGACCGGTAGAAAGCCGATTCTCATGTGCATATTGTCGCACGCTAGGCATTCCGCGCAACATTGAATTCACACTCTTGTGCGACACGGACAAACTTCTTTTTGTTTTAGGGTTTGACCTTGTCCGCCCGCTTGGACTCGAACCAAGAACCCCAGAGGATATTCCATATGGAAAGTTCACTCGAATCTGCTGCAAATGTACGTCCGCCCTCTTGGATTCGAACCAAGGACCCTCGAGGTATAAGCTCGATGCTCTAACCAACTGAGCTAAGGGCGGACGCACATTTTCAAAGATTCTCGCTGCCTTCCATAAGCTCTGTGCTCTAACCAATTGAGCTACGGGCGGAACCTTACTACTCTATCGTTTTTTCAAGATTTTCAAAGACCTGTTTTTGCAAGTCATGCCAGAAAACGGTCTCTGTCGCGGCTTGCGTGCCGTATGTTGCGTATGACTACGAAGTTTTCCCCCAACTCATAAAATATAAGGAAAGGAAACGGCGGCACAGGGAAGACACGGACGCCCGCTGCATCGATTGGAGCCGCGATTTCCGGGAATGCTCTGATGCGTTCAACAATCTGCTCAATTCTGACGACCACTGCCTGTGCTGCCAGGAAATTATCTTTCGCGATATACGCTTGTATTTCTTTCAATTCAGAGAACGCTGTCGCTGTATAACGCACTCTCATGAGCGAGACTTCTTGAAGAATGCCGAGACCGCGCGCGATGATGCGAATCTCCCTTTTCGCACATCTTCCGCGCTCCGTGCAAGCGCTTTCTTGTCTTCAACGGTCAAGGTATAGCTTCCGACATGTCCACGTTCAATGGAGCGCAATGTCGCAACGGCCTCTTCCTGTACCTCCCGAGGCCAACGTTTTGCGCGCCCCAAAAGTTCCTTAAGTGCCTGTGTCATGGGTGCCAGTATATCATAGGCGAGTTTCTAACGAATCGCCTTGGCGACAGCGAGCGCAACCCTCTTATCAAACATGTCCGGAAGCACTTTTGCGGCTGTGGGCTTCTTCACCAACCCCGCGAGCGCATGCGCCGCTTTGAGTTTGATCTCTTGGGTAATCTTAGTTACGCCGTGGTCAAGCGCTCCGCGGAAAATACCGGGGAACGCGAGCGAGTTATTTATCTGATTCGGATAATCCGAACGGCCGGTGCCTATTACTAACGCCCCGCCCTCTTTCGCTTCGTCGGGCATTATTTCCGGAGTAGGATTTGCAAGCGCAAACACGATTGCTTTCTTTGCCATCAGTCGGATATCCTCCGCCCTTGCAAGTCCCGGCCCGGAAACGCCGATTAAAATGTCCGCGCCTTTTAGCGCTTCGCGCAGTCCTCCTTTAACACCCTTGGGGTTCGTAAATCTCGCGAGCTCTTGCTTGTGCGGCTCCGTGCGCGTACCGTCCACAATCCCCTTGCGGTCTAGCATAATTATATTTTTTGCGCCCGCGGCATAGAGCAGATTTGCCGTCGCCGTCCCCGCCGCGCCCGCGCCTGAAATCACAATTTGAACCTTCGCGATTTTCTTGCCGACAACTTTGAACGCATTGAGGAGTCCGGCCAGTACAACAATTGCGGTTCCGTGCTGGTCGTCGTGCATCACGGGAATATTGAGCGCATCAACAACGCGCCGCTCAATTTCAAAACAGCGAGGTGCGGAAATATCTTCCAAATTAATTCCTCCGAAAGCGGGAGAAATCGCGAGGACTGTTTTTACAATTTCGTCTGCATCCTGCGTATCCAAAACAATCGGCACCGCGTCCACGCCTGCAAACGTTTTAAAAAGCACGCACTTCCCTTCCATCACCGGAAGCGCGCCCAGTGGACCGATATTGCCGAGACCCAACACGGCCGAGCCGTCGGAAATTACCGCAACCATCCGGCCTTTCATCGTATATTCGCGGGCCAACTTCGGATTATTCGCGACAAGCATGGAAACGGCCGCAACGCCGGGGGTGTAGACGAGCGACAAATCAGCCCGATTGCGCACGGGTGCCGCCGGCTGTATCCGGATTTTCCCGCCGAGCTTTTTGTGAAGCGCGATTGCCTGTTCTGCAACGTCTTTTGCCATATTCGCGGCATTATAACACCGACTTTCTTTGTGTATAATGTCCTCGTGGCAAAGCAAGAAATCACCATCAAAAGACCTTTTGACTCCCATGTGCACCTCCGTAGAGGCGCAACTCTGCGTGCGGTTACAAAATACACCGCCGAACGATTCGGGCGCGGAATAATCATGCCCAACACCGAACCGCCGATTGATACGGTGGAACAAGCGGCGGAATACAAAAAAGAAATTCTCTCCGCCGTTTCATCTCCCGCCTCGGGACGTTCTAACGTTTTGCAAAACGTTAGAACGTCAGAAAAAGAACGGTCATTTGAGCCGTTGATGACTTTTTATTTGACGAAGAAGTTGTCGCCGAAAGATATTGAAAAAGGTGCCTCCGGCGATCCGCCAGCCGGCGGATGCAAAATATATGCAGTTAAGTCATATCCATACGGCGCAACGACAAATTCGCAATGGGGCTACCGCAACATTCTTGAGGCGAAAGATGTTTTGAAAGAAATGGAAATGGTCGGAATGCCACTTTTGCTCCACGGCGAGGTTCATCTGAATTCGCATGACGAAGAGGAGGACCCGTATGACGGAGAAAGAATGTTCGTCGCGGATGTGCTCCCCCGCCTGCTTGAAACGTATCCGAAATTAAAAGTCTCGCTTGAACACATGAGCTCCGCCGAGGCGATTGATTTTATGGAAAAGAACGGCGCGGTGGACAAGCTTGTTACGACAGTTACTCCGCATCATTTAATGTACGACCGCCGAGAGGCTTTTCGCGGCGGTTATCGTTCGCTTCTGCACTGCAAACCACTCGTCAAAACCGCACTTGATAAAGAACGTCTGCTTGCGATGGTGAGGAAAGGTCTGCCGTTTGTTTCTGCCGGCACCGACAGCGCGCCGCATCCGGAATCAAAGAAATTCTCTTCGTGCTGTGCATTCGGCGTATTCAATGCCCCGGTAGCGCTTGAGCTGTACACGCAAGTCTTTGATGAGCTTGGTGCCTTGGACAAGCTGGAGGGATTCCTATCGGTGAACGGCCCGCGCTTCTTCGGCCTCAAACCCGACACCACCACAATCACGCTCGTTAAAGAAGACTGGCAAGTTACCGAGCCAGTAGTCACGGAAGAAGGAATAAAAATCTGGTCAATTTGCGACAAGACGCATGGGCTAGGCAACGAGGTGGTGCATTGGAAGATAAAGATGAATTGAGGATTTTTAAGGTCGCTCCTCGTGAATTTTTGATTTTCCGAGGTGACTCCTTCGCTTTTGGAAGGTGTCTCCTCGGATATTTTTCTACTGACTACTTTCTACTGACTACCCCATTGACATTGACTCTCTCTCTCTGGACTTTGCGATACTCAGTCTAGCCAAATTCGGCTGGGACCTGTCAAAAGGAGACAAGCATGAGTCAAGCTCTTTTTTGGAAGTTGATTTTGCAAGACCTCCGCGATTTGTGGAGGGGTTTATTGTGTCCAATTGGGCGATTTCTCGCGTGGCCATGGGTCTTGGCCGACGACATAATCGCTTTTGACCCGTTGGAGGCGGTAGCTGCATTTGTCCTCGTTCTTGTGGCGGGTGCGGCACAATGTGTATTTTTGGCTGCTGTTATAGTGGCCGCCACGCGGCCGGAAGTATCAGTAGAGGTCGTGGCATGGATGATGGGAGGGGCGACTGTGGTATATGTCGCCTTGACACTAATTTTTCACCGTCCGGAAAAAGAAAAGGATAGGTGAGCTTCTCCCTCCCCACAGTCCCTCGGGAAAAATCCGCGCGCCTAGCCAGCCGCGGATTTTATTTTTTATACAATCGGCTGATGCTCAATATCCTGTTTTTTCTTCGGCACAATTCCATGCGCAATCAGAATCTTTTCAAAATCTTCTCGCTCTACCGTCCATGTCAAGGTGTCACCTTGACATGGGTGTCGTGACTTTTTCTTTCCGTAGGTTTCCAGAAAACTGTTACTTCTGCAAGAGTCCTAAAAATTCTTCTTTAGAAATCTTGGATTGTCGGAGGATGCTGGCGACATCCTTTCGCGGAACATCACTGCCGTGCATCGCCACGGTCGCAAAGCGAATTGGGTCATCGCGATGAACGAGGCGAATATGACTGCCGCGCTGTCGAACAATCACGAATCCCGCTTTCTCCAATGCTCGTATGATGTCGCGCGCAAGCAGGGCTGGCAGTTTGCTCATGCATGCTGGAGTTGTAAAACGCTTTCTGGCTTAACTTTCTTTCCTACAACACGCATCATGCTGTCCACCACCACATTCCCGTCATCCAGGGCGCACTCCACCAGCAGTTCAATAAGTTCTTTCGCCATTCGCTTTGCCTCCACGAGAGAAGCCCCAAAGGTCATGGTTTTGTCAAATCCTACCGTTTCAACGAGATATGACTTATCACTTTTGTCGTACCAAATAGAAACTTGAAAATCACCATACTTTGTCTTGATGAGATACTTTTTCTTCATAACACCATGGTAGCCAAGATAGAGGTGAAATGCAAGGTATTGCATCTTTCAAAGGTCTCTCCTTGGGAATTCTGAATTTTGAGGTGTGACCTTGTGCCTTTCTCTTTCTGTGCCTGCCTGCCTCTGGTAGGTACTTCTGCGCCCTGGCCAACAATCCGAGGGGCCTCGTCTGTTCTCTTCCGAAATCTACCCCTGTACTTAACTTAACCGACCGGTTAAGATAGGTACACGAACAATCAAATTTGATGTTTCGGTGCGCCCATGCGATTGACTCTCTCTCTCTCTGGGCTTTGCGATAGTGTCGACTGACCAATTTTGGTCTTTTTTTCCTTCAGGAGTCGAGCATGAACCCGATGCATGAAGTTAACAACCCACGGGAGGTCTTGTTAGGTCTGTGGGAGAACGTGGTGTGGCCTATGCGGCCATGGTGGCCAGTCAGTGCATTGGTTAAGCATTTTCGGGGCCATTATGATGGTTACATAGTGCCGATATGGCCAACAATCCTCGGATTATTTCTCCTATTGTTTGCAACGGCAGTAGGCTACGAAATGTACAACGAGGTGGCAGATTGGTCTGCCCTGCTGATGATTCTTTTCGTAATCGGGGTGCTCGGCGGTTTCCACGATGCGGAAATCAGGAGGGCCCCGGAGATAAAGAAGGACTAAACTGAACCCGCATCAAACCCCTCGCGATTGCCTGGCCAACAATCCGAGGGGCGCTGTTTTTCCGCGTATATCCGCGGTCGTCAGACAATCGGCTGATGCTCAATATCCTGTTTTTTCTTTGGCACAATCCCATGCGCAATCAAAATCTTTTCAAAATCTTCGCGCTCTATCGTCCATGTCAAGGTGACACCTTGACATGAATGTCGGGACTTTTTCTTTCCGTAGGTTTCCAGAAAACTGTTACTTCTGCAAGAGTTTCAAAAATTCTTCCTTAGAAATCTTGGATTGACGTAGGATGCTCGCAACATCCTTTCGTGGAACATCACTGCCGTGCATCGCCACGGTCGCATAGCGTGTTCGGTCATCACGATGAACAAGACGAACATGACTGCCGCGCTGTCGAACAATGACGAACCCCGCTTTTTCCAATACTCGTATGATGTCGCGCGCAAGCAGGGCTGGCAGTTTGCTCATGCATGCTGGAGTTGTAAAACGCTTTCTGGCTTAA
>Ga0209542_10013921_pt1 | contig 13760 bp, 15 predicted proteins | sample RifCSPhighO2_01_FD_184028 | JGI IMG/M metagenome (GOLD analysis project Ga0209542, IMG submission 184028) | Soil microbial communities from Rifle, Colorado - Rifle CSP2_plank highO2_0.1 (SPAdes) (version 2) | ecosystem: Environmental > Terrestrial > Deep subsurface > Rock core/Sediment ...
CTTGTGTTACTGGTGACTCCTCAACTTTTGCTTGAATTTCTTCAACCTCATATTTTTTTGCCGGAGGCTCAAGGATGGACGTTTTTACAGGTTCTTTTGAATCTTTCGGTTCTGATCCAATATCGGTATCAAGCTGACTAAATGAAGTTATCTTTGCTTCAGCTTGCACGTTTGGCGCTTCGGGTTTTTCGCTTTCAGGAGATTCGGGAGTGTCAGCTACTTCTTCTATTTCGTTATCTTCGACAATAGATTTTTTGGGTTTTGTGTGTACCTCCGGCAATTCTTTTTTTGTTTCTTTCTTATCTTTAGCAGGCATGATTAATATTATATATCCATTGTGTAATAACAAAATAACTTTGTCAACTAAGACGAAGTTTGGTAAAATGTGGAAAGTACGGTGGCTGTACCGCGCCCGCCATCGCAAGCATGACTTGCTCAGGCGTTGCGGGCGGGGCTCAATAATATGTATTTTACATATGTTCTTTTAAGTTTAAAAGACAATAAGCAATATGTGGGATTTACTAATAATATTAAGAATAGAATACACGAACATAACTCGGGATTAGTTGATGCAACTAAGTATAGGCAACCTTTAGAACTGGTTTATTTTGAAGCTTGTCTTGATAAGCAAAAAGCAATTAAAAGGGAAAAATATTTTAAGACAGGATTTGGTAGGAGATATCTAAAAGCAAGGATATAGTATTGATTTTCTTGGTGGCTGTAGCTCAGCTGGTTAGAGCGCGAGGTTGTGGACCTTGAGGTCGAGGGTTCGAGTCCCTTCAGCCACCCTTAAATGGGTAACAGATTTCTTTTTTAAAATACATATCCATGAGTGGATTATAACATTCCACAAATAACTAGCATCAAATATTGCAAGTAGAATTTTACCAAGTTCTGTCAAACTTTATGCTTCACCTTCAACTCGTTGACGAGAAGAGCTTTCGACATTTGCTGAATTCTGTCCAATAACTTCCAAAGTTCTTTCAAAAATCTCTTCAATTGATCTGTTGGCGCGTATAACGTTAAGTAAACCTTCATCATTCAGTTTTTTTAACATGGGAAGTGTAAGAGTTGTAAAGCTTTTTAGTTTGCTTTCTACAGCTTTAGGTTGGTCATCGTATCTACTTCCCCCTTTTGTTTCAATGTCACTAATTCTTCTTTTTTCAGATCGTTCGCGAGTATGATCTTCCAAAACTGCATACAAAATATTAATTGATTGCACCAGTCCTTTCTCCCCATTTTCCTTTACCCACTCGTCGATTGCTGTCTGTTGTTCTTCGGTTCTCGGAAAACCGGTGAAAATAAAGTTTTTAAAACCTTGCCCAACTTTTTCTTCTATAACACTTCCTACCATTTGCAAAATAATAGAATCGGGCAAAAAATGCCCAGAATCTACGTGTTCGATATATGGCTCTACTAAAGTGTGAAATCTGCCATATTCGCCTTCACCTGATTTCGCACCTCTGTATATTTCACCTGTAGATATCCTGAGTACATTTGGAAGTTCTTGAGCCAACAAGTCAGCTTGTGTGTCTTTTCCGCTTCCACCACGCCCATGTAAAAAAATATAGTTCATTTTACGCATTTGTGCGTATTATACACAAATCAAAGTAGATTTACTAACCGAAGAGACGGAGGTTGACGAGTGGAGGAACGTCTACTTGTAGTTTTTTTGGTTGATGTTTAGTCGTGAATGAGAGATTTACATCACCGATTTCTACCTGGTATCCTCGTAAACCGTTAGTATTAATTGCTACGTACTTATTGGTAATTTTGAGAAGTAGTATCTCTCCGTAAATTCCAACGAATTCACCGTAAATTGTATCACCAAAAGAGAACTTACTGTGCAAGTCAATAGTTCTAACTCCAGTAGGTAGGTTTATTCTATATGAGGGGTAATTATAATAATATTCTGGTTCCTTGAAGACAGACCCTTGTTGTTCTGGGGATAGAACCCCCACAATCTCGTTAAATATGGGAAGTAGTAAATCACGAGATTCTTGTTCAGAAGTAATTTTGTGAAGGTTTTGAATTTTTGTATTCCACGACACTGCCTGTTTAATATTAAGCGTGCTAGAAACCGTTGATTCAATAAGTCGAGAATTATATCCATCAGTATCAGCGAAAAAAATTGTAGCTAGCGCACCCTGTTCCAGGATTCTAGTAAACTTTCTATCTAATGCAGCTACTCCGTTTTTTATAATTTTATCTCCGAATATATTTATATAATTTAGATGTGGCTCTGATTTTAAAGCTTCTACTTGCTGATTGTTAAGTGTGTTTACTGGCAGATAGTACAAGGAATCTTTTCTCTTGCAAACATAACACTGACATTCTTCCTCTGAAGTTATTCTTTGATCTTGACTACAAGCTCCCCTGTGATAATCTGGCGGCAAACAATATCCTACACAATATTTTTCTTTTTTTACTCGCAAGGAAATGGAACCTTCTTGCATAGGGGCATATTGTTCATCTTGGTCCTTAGGGCCACTTTTAAATTTATAATAGGGAGATTTGCTATGGTTGTCCCACTTTATTCCAATAAAAAACACATCTTTGTGTGAATTTATTCTTTCCATCCGTATTCCGAATATGCAATACCGTTTGAATAAGATTCAAGGGCTTGTTTAACATAAGGAATCATATCTTCTGGCAATGAATCAATGCTATTCCATTTAACTTCTTCATGTTTTTCTGGCTCATTTAATTTTGGTTTACCTTTCCATTTTTTGGTAACAAAAAAAGCTCCAATCCATTCAGATCCTTCAGTTAGGCAATGCATTGTGTGTACGAGTTTGACATCTTTCGGATTAACACTAACTGCAACTTCTTCTTTTGCCTCACGACACACTGCTTCCGAGAGCGTCTCGTTACCATCTAAAGCACCAGCGGGGACTGAATAAAAACCATCCAACCAACCGGTATTCCCTCGTTTCAGGACAACTATTTTCCTTCCTTTTATTAAAAACAGAAAAATCGATAATGACAATTTGAAGCGGTCTCTTTTTGTAGACGTAGTTATTATATTAACACAATCTCGGTAGCTCTTGTCCGTAGAGATTTTCGATCACGGTTTTTTCTCCTTCTTTATCTATTCCAAACACCACACTCTCTTTATTTTTACTCACCTTTCCCACTAATTGTGAATTTAAACCATATTTATTTGCTTTCAAGGTTTTTAATATTTGAGATGTTGATTTAGGATCGCAGAAAATCACCAAAGTTCCTTCGTTTGCCAAATATATTGGATTTACACCTAACATATCCGAAGCCATTCTTGTCTCATACTGTACTGGTATTTGATCAAGATTAATTTCAATATTTCTTTTGCATCCAAATGCAATTTCATTTAGAGATGCTCCCAGACCACCACGAGTTAAATCACGCATAAGATGAACCTTTCCTTTTCCTGCCCTTTCCACAACCTCATCGATCATGTGATTAAGTGGTGCACAATCACTCAATACTCTCGATTCATAACCCAGACCTTCTCTTAAAGATAAAATATGGATACTGTGATTGCCAATATTTCCTGTTACTATAATATCGTCACCTGTTTGGATTAATGGAATAGTCAGACGTTCTCTGTTATTACCAAATGTTCCAACTCCACTTGTGTTGATAAAAATTTTATCACCCTCGCCTTTACGAACAACCTTTGTATCACCAGCAACTATTTGTACATTAGCTTCTTTGGCCGTATCGTGGATAGATTTCAAGATTTTTGACAGATCTGCAAGCGCCAAACCTTCTTCCATGACTAGAGAAAGGGTAATATACATAGGTTTTGCACCGCTTACTGCCAAGTCATTTACAGTTCCACATATCGATATCTTCCCGATATTTCCGTTACCAAAGAATATTGGGTCAACAACAAAAGAATCTGTTGTCATAGCTATTGCCTTAGTATCAAGATTCAGAATAGCGCTATCTTCCATCTTTCCCAAGTACAAATCAGAAAGTATCGAAACTATGAATTCAGAAACAAGTTTTTGACTAAGCAAACCTCCGGTTCCGTGTTCTAATACAATTCTCTCTTTCTTTTTTGTACTCATATATAACTAATGTAAATTCTCTTTTACGTAATTGAAGATTTCTTCTAAGGTCATAACTGTCGCACAGTATCCAGCCATCCATTCCAATGCTCTTTTTGTATCTTTTTTCCTTGTTGAAACTACTCCATCTGACGGGACTAAAACTTTATATCCTCTGAAATAGGCATCTGCTGCTGTAGTTTGAACACAAATCTGCGTCTGCATACCAGTGATAATTACATCCGTGATCTGCAGTTTTTTAAGAACATCTTCAAGATTTGTATTAAAAAATCCGCTATCTTTTGGTTTTTTTACAACAATATCGCTTTTAGCCAAAACATCTTCGAGTATTCTTACTCCTTTTGATCCCTCAGTAAATTTCAACTCGTCAGATATACCTTTCGATCTTGGGTCACTCTCTGAAACCACCAATTGTAAATGAATGATAGAAACACCCAGTGTTCTCATTTTCTTCAAAAATTCACCTTGTTTAGGTAAAAATTTTGCAACTGCACGTCTTCGCTCTTTATGCTTATGTGCAGCAGCGAATTGCAAATCGTTCGTTATAACTGCATATTTTTTCATTTTCTATCTTTCTAAATATCGATGCCCAGCTACGACTAATTGCCCTAAAGAAATACCTCCGTCGTTAGTCGGAACTAACTTATGATGATAAACTCTAAAATTATTATACTCAAGTATGCCTTCGATGTTCTCTAACAAATATACGTTTTGAAAGGCACCACCACTTAAAACAATATTTTGGACACCATCTTCCTTACGAGCCCGATTTGCCATATCTAAACAAATTTGGACAATTGTATTGTGAAAACGAGAACTTATTAAGGACTTACTTTTCTTATTTGAAAGATCGTCAACGACTCCTTTAATCATATAATTCAGGTTAATAATGTTTTCATTCTTCTTAAACACGAGATATTCATATGGTTTAGATTTCCTGTCTCTGGAATCAATTGTTTGCTCAAGCTCAATAGCAGCCTGGCCTTCATAGTCTGTATATTCACACACGCCTAATAGAGAAGAAATTCCGTCAAAAATTCGTCCGACGCTTGACGACAAAGGCGAGTTGATTCCTTTCTCCGCCATTTTGGTTAAAATTTCAATCTCACCGTCTTTTCTGTTACTTATTACACTTAGATCTTTAAGACCGAACAATGACTTTCCGTATAATTGATATAAAAGTGCTATCGCTATTCTGTATGGTTCTTTGACGGCAATATCGCCACCCAAAAGAGGTATATAGTCAAAATGCGCATATCTTTTGTAGTTTAAATAATTTCCTACAAAAAATTCTCCACCCCATAAATTACCATCTTCACCATACCCAACTCCATCAAATATGATTCCGAGGGTTTTTTTATTTTCTAGACCATTCTCAGCCATGCAAGAAGCCATATGGGCATGATGATGTTGGACTTGATATACTGGCAAAACACCTTGGTTTAATGCATAACGAGTGTTGTAGTAATCTGGGTGCATATCGCAAGCTATAAATTTAGGTTTTAACTCTAATAATTTTTCAAGATGTTTAATACATTCCTTAAACGATTCATAAGTTGAGTTATTCTTTAAATCACCCAGATGTTGACTTAGAAAAAACTTTTGATCTCTGTTTAAACATATTGTATTTTTCAGCTCCGCACCCAAGCCAAGACCTGTAGGAAAAGTTTTAGATATTAGTATTGGGTATGGACAGTAACTTCGTGCCCTCCGAATATCAGAGACGTAATTTGGTTTGTTAGGGCTCTTGTAAACTCTTACAATCGAGTCATCAATCCGAGTTTCTATATCCCGATTGTGGATCAGAATATAGTCCGCAATATTTGACACTGACTCTATAATTTCTTCATTTTTATAAATTATTGGATGATCAATAATGTTGGCGCTTGTACAAACTAATGCTCCAAAATTATTATGCAGAATCAAATGCTGGATTGGCGTATAGGCAAGCATTACACCGTAAAATTTATTATTTGGCGCAACATGTGTGGAGTACATTTCAGGCATTTTTTTCTCTAGAATCAAAATTGGTCTTTGGTTCGATTTAAGAACTTTTTCTTCTTCGTTCCCAACTTTACAGTATTTTTTTACTTCTTCTATATTTTCTGATAGTAACGCCAAAGGTTTATGCTTTCTTCTTTTTCTTTCTCTAAGTTTGCAAACCACCTCATCTTGTGTTGGATCAGCCATAAGGTGGAAGCCTCCTATACCTTTAACAGCTAATATTTTCCCCTCTTGTAGAAGTTTTATAGCTCTTTTAATCGGATCTTTACAAATAACTTCATTGCCTGTTGAATCTAGTAATCTTAATTGTGGACCGCAATCCCAACATGCAATCGGTTGGGCATGAAATCTTCTATCAAGTATGTTTTCATATTCCTCCTTGCATTTATTGCACATAACAAAATTTTTCATGGTTGTATTCTTTCTGTCATATGGAATATCTTGGATAATAGAATATCTAGGACCACAGTTTGTACAATTTATAAAAGGATACCCATAACGCCGGTTTTTTGGATCATGTAACTCGCTTAAACAATCGTCACACACATCAGAGTCAGGTGAAACAAGCGCTTCCCTATGCTTCATCTCTACACTTTTTTTAATAGTAAAGGATGAATAAACTCCATTAGATTTTCTTTTCTCAACACGATTAACTTTATCTATCATCGCTAATGCAGGTGGGTTCGTTTTCATTTCGTTGATAAACAAAGTTATATTTCTCTCAGTACCTTCTATTTTCAGAGTAACCCCATTGGAATCATTCAACACCCACCCTTTTAGATTATATTTTTTGGCATTTTTAACAACGAAAGGTCTGAAGCCAACCCCCTGCACAATGCCTTTTACCGTAAACTTTACTATAAACAAGTTTGTAGACATGGAAATTACCTCAATTCCCCAATGTTTTTAATAACTTTTTGTAGCGCTAATATGTGATATTTGGCATAATTCATACGATTATCACCATACCATAGAGTCAATTTGAACACTCTTTTATTAAAAAGTTCCGTCTGTTTAAAATCACCTTTTTGATAATACTTTTTTATTTCCTTAATGCGTTCAAAAAAAACACCCCGTTCATTAAACACTGGGTATTCTGTCAAAGGACTTGTGGTATGTGGTACATCAAAGCTAGTTGCCCCTTCTGCATTAAGGGCAGATACAAAAGTTTCTTTGTCGACACCTTTGAAAAAATCAGTGTCGAAAAAAATCGGGAAACCATACCAAGACGGATTAGAATCCTTAGGGATTCTTGGCAACCCTGACCCTGGTATTTTTTCGATTTCACTAATTAAATAATCAGCCACTTCTTGTCTTTCTCGCATTTGTTTTGGATACTCTTTCATTTGTTCAGTAATTACACCTGCTGAGAACGGGTGAATACGTAAGTTCAAACCGGTTCCTGAAACAGAATATGGAAGTAAGTTTTTAATTGTAATTTCTTTAATTCTTTTATTGTTCGCATGTCCAAAAAGTACGGCTTTTTGATAGATTTCCTTGTTGTTTGTACCCAGCATTCCACCTTGTCCCCCTGTAATCAGTTTTTTTGCACCTAGGCTCCAAGCACTGCAAACACCAAAGGTTCCTATCACCCTTCCTTTATAAGTTGCTCCGTGCGCGTGTGATGCATCTTCAAGTATTGGGACTTTATATTTTTTTGAAATTTTAATGATTTCATCCATATCGCACGGAATACCCCACATATGCGTAATTACTATGGCCTTTGTTTTTGTAGTTATTTTCCTCTCAATGTCTTTAGGATCTATGTTTCCGTTATCTGTAGCATCTACGAGAACTGGTATGCACTTTAAGACAAACAAAGGAGTACCAGTTGCAAAAAAAGTATAAGAAGGAACTATTACCTCGTCACCCGGTTCGAGCCCTAGTGCGTAAAACATTTCAAACAATGCACTTGTCCCGCTATTGGTTGGCAATACATGTTTCAAATTGAAGAGTTTTTTTGCTTCTTCCTGAAAATCTGAAACAACAGGAGAGTCAAAAGAACAAATTTCATTCTGGAATTTTTCATCTTGTAATCGTTTGAAAAAATCCTTTGTTATTTTTGGGTGCTTGAAATTCTGATACTTCTTAGGTACACATTGAACGCCACCTTTTATTGCAAGTTTTGACATAATATTAATTAATCATCATTTTCTGACTTAGAGCTACTTTTTAGCACATAATTTCTTACTTTTGAAGCACGGTAGGTTGTACAACCTTTACACCCCAACTTATATGCCTCTTTGTATATATTTTCAAACACGTTAAATCTTATTGACGTTGGACAGTTGATAGTCTTTGCTATGGAGGCATCTATATATCTTTGAGCAATCGCTTGAATGGCCAAATGGTCGTAAGGTTTAATATCTGCCATATCAACGAAATAGCTCGGAAGAGTTTTGGTGCGATTTGTTTTCACTTTTTTATATTTTTCATAAACATAATCGTTTATGTCAATTACTTTATGTCTTCCATTTGACAACAAAATTTTTCTATTAACCTCAAAACTATATACAGGTTCTATTCCAGAAGATATATTTCCGGCATATAATGAGGTTGTTCCTGTAGGTGGTATCGCATTTAAAGTTCCATTTCTAATGCCATACTTTTTGACTGCTTCTATTATATCCTGTTCAATTCCAAGCTCTTTTAGTTTGGACACAAATTGGTCTCTGTTCAAAAGTGGAAATTGTCCTCGTTCTTTTGCTAGCTGTATTGATGTTTCATATGACGTATGCCGGAAAATCCTTAACCACTCTTCTAATAGTTCAAGAGATTTTTTGCTTCCATAGAGTACTCGACACATAATTAAGGCATCTGCTAATCCAGTAATTCCCAACCCTATTCTGCGTTTATTTTTAGCTTCTATTCTTTGTTGTGATAAAGGGTATTTTGATAGATCCAAAACATTATCCAAAAGTCGTATTCCTACCTCTGTCAAATGTTTGAATTGTTTAACGTTCAATTTAGCCTCAGAAGTAAATGGATTTTCGATCAATTTTGTAAGATTAACCGATCCCAAAGGGCAACACCCGTATTCAGGTAATGGCAATTCTCCACAAGAGTTTGTACCGACGATTTCTTCGCAATATGAAAGTTTATTTTTAGAATTTATTCTGTCAATGAACAAAACACCTGGTTCTGAATATTCATATGTCATATTCATAATTTTTTTCCACAAGTCACGCGCTCGGATTGTCTTGTAGACTTTTTCTTCAAAAACAAGGTTCCACTCCTTATTTTTTTTTACAGCATTCATGAAATTATCGGTTATAAGAACAGACATGTTGAATTTATTCAACTCACCCTTTATCTTTTTCGCTTCGATAAACGCATCAATATCAGGATGATCGCATCGCAACATGGCCATCATTGCACCTCTTCGTAAGCCTCCTAACACAAGCCCCTTACACAACTGATCCCACATTTCCATAAAGGTAATTGGACCAACTGAAGCAGCTTCTATTCCACTGATATAAGCTCCTTTAGGCCTCACCTCAGAAAAATTGCAACCAATTCCGCCTCCGTAACTTAATGTCAAGGCACTTTCTTTAAAATTTTGCAATATTCCCTCAAGATTATCGGGAACCATACCCATAACAAAAGTGTTTATAAGAGTCACTTTTTGATGTGTTCCTGCTCCGCGTGATATTCTCCCAGCCGGTATAAGTTGAAAATTAGTTAAAGAATTGTAAAAAATATTTTTCCAATACTTTTTATTTCTTTCACGAGAGGCTAAGGCGGAAGAGACTCGGCGCCATGTATCTTCAACTGTTTTGTCAACAATTTTACCATCGAAGCTTTTTAATCGATATTTCATATTCCAAATTATTGAAGATATATTATTGTCCATATTTCGGAATAATCTTAAATCAGGTAAAACTATAAGTCAAATTTATACAATGATCTAGATATTAAATAAAGAAAGCGTAAAATACGAACTTATAACGAAGATAAAAAAAAACATGCAACACAAAATTTTATTCACTGGCTCAATAGATGCAGGTAAGACAACTTTAGCAAACCACTTCGCTACCTATCCTCAAATATATATTGTACCCGAAACCGTGAGGGAACTTATTGTTATTGATCCATCAGTAGCAACCAAACCAGAATTTCAAGACGTTCTTTTTCGTGAACAAATTTTTTCTGCCAAATATCTTTTAAAAAAGATAGACATTTTGTTTGTATTTTACCTTTTTGAAGCTGATTTATAAATAGAAACAAAATAGTTTACCGTTTTAATAAATAATAGAAAATATGTTTGGAGTGGGGAAAGAGAGCCTAAAACCCTGACAGTATCTTTTAGGGGTATACCCCCATGTTTGGTATATCCTGTAATATAAAATATTTATGTGAGGAAAATTAACTAAGGTCTAACGAGTTAGAAGAAGTATTCCCGGAGCCACTTGCGTTGAGAAGTTGTAAAAGCAGAGCTTTTTCTTTTAAATCACAGTTAGTATAATAGGTTCGGACATCGTCCACCAGACGACCCATTTTCAAATCTTGACTTTTATAAGCTGTGACGTTTTAATGTAAAATATGGCGATTACAATGAAAGATTTAGATGAAATCGAAAATCGTTTGAAAGAGACTTTTGTAACAAAGGATGATTTTACAGAATATAAAAGCGAACTATTTAACAAACTTGATGAAATTGTTAAAAATACGGCTTTTTTCTCAAATTGTTAATTATCAAATCAAGAACATGTCCTTTAGACGACCCTGAGTAAAAGGATACAAGTTTAATGTAGCTTGAATATAATAATAAACTGCTTAAGAAATCTAACTTCTTAAAGAAACTTTTCTAGTCACTAATATAAGTGTTATTATTAATTGTGAACAGTAGTCTTAAAATTATTATAAAAATTGTTGCTATCTATCTTCTTATAGGTTTTGTATTAGTTTTATTTTTACCCTACCGTTTAAACAGTTGTCCAAAATGTCCACCAGGAGCTTTATGTAATATTTGTCCAGCCTTTGAAGATAATACATATTCACCATTAGAAATAATTACTTTTATATTTACCCGTCGTTTTTGGATAAGCGTTCTAGTGTGGCCGTTAATTGTGCTTGTTAATATCTCTGAAATGATTGACGCTAGAAGATATAACTATTGAAACTATATAAACTTACTTTAACAATAACCTATATTATATTAGGAATTATATTAAAATAATCAGAAATATCTTTAGGTAGTATATTAATATCAATCTCTTTATTCAAGAATAAGTCCTTTAGACGTCCCACAACAATATTGCCGACATTACGGAAGATTTTGAAGGTTGCAGATTATCACTAATAGCTCATTGGTCTCAAATGATCAAGAGCCTTCAAAGCTTTATCAGCAGAATTAAATGATGATCTTATTTGCTTGTAACCTGGTTTAGTATAGTCGTAATCCATCTTTTCCATTTCATCTTCGTATAGCGACATACCTCTTTGTATAGCTATTCTAACTTTAATACCCTCCCAATCTTTATTGTCTTGAAAAATACCACTCATAATAAGTGAAATTGAAAGTGGGTTTTTGACTATATCACCATGATCTCGTAATGTGTTAGGTCCACCTTGAAAAAGTTTAAGATTGCCAGATACATCTTGAATAAGCGCTTCAGCTTCTATTACTGCCCTTGAAGGAAGCTTAACCTTAAAGCCTTCTGCAACATTATATTCTAGCCATTCTGATTCGGGATTTGAAACAATTTCCGTATTTAATTCAGAAAGTTTTTTATCTCGCTCTTTAATTATATCTTCGTGTAGTTGGGGTGGTAGTTTTTTTTCTTCATACATAAATATCACCTCCTTTTACCCAATTTAATATATACCTAATATTTAGCAAGAACAATTAGTATTTTTTAACAACATTTTTACAGAGACGGTATATTTTCTTGTTAGTTTAAGAAGCAAGTCCTTCAACAAGTATTTTTCTATATCCTGTGAAGTTATGTAATGAGTTCTAACAGCGTTCGGTAAGTCACCCCAACCGGACTCTGTATATTAAAAAGGTTAAAGGTACTTATCGAGAAACTTTAGTTCTTCCGTATAAACATATTGGCATGAATCATAATTCCATGGACTATGGACTTGACCCTCAAGAACAACGTAAGGTTGTTTCTTGGATTTTATGACTTCAATGACTCGGTTTCTTAAATCTAGAGAAATATATCTATCATTTTCTCCGTAAACTAAATGAATACCACCTGCGTAGCGATCAACACACTTGAAAAAGTCTGCTTCTCTTACTTCCATCCAAAACTTGCTTTTGTACTTTTGGCCTCCTTCTTCAAAAACTTCTTCAGGATTGCCGTTGAAATCTCCTTCATTAACACCGGGGACCCAGAGCAAAACACAAGGTATTCTATCTATTAATTCTGGCCTTGAAGTTGCTATAACGGTTGCTGCGCCGCCCATACTTTGGCCTAGAAGAGCAACTTTGTAATTAAGGTTAAGATATTTACTTGCAAAGTAAACAATGGTGTCAACCCATTCGTTATATGAAGTTTCTAAATAATCTCCCTCTGAGTTCCCGGAATTTGGCTGATCAAATCGCAAAACTGAATAACCCGAGTTGTTAAGTAATCTTTGAAAATCGACAAATGTCCCAGCAGGGCCAATGGATGAGGCTCTAAATCCATGACTCATTATTACAATTTTATTTTCTTTTATTTGTGATTCAGAAAGCACGCAAAATACCTTCTTGCCGTTAACTTTTTCAAAGTAGACTTTATCATCAAACATATAAGAATTATACAACTTATCTTTTAACTGAATTAGTTTTGGCTATATAGTAATGTAACTCAGACCAATTAATTCCGTCTGGTTATGACTAATTAAAGTTCTAACATCAAAGGGTAGATGACCCCGATAAGGCTCAAGTGTTGCTTGACCCCCTTTATAAATAGTGAAAATAGTGAAATACTAAATTATGAGGCAAAAAGGATTTAGAAAAATAATTATTCTTTCAAGTACTTTAGTAATTATAATCGTTGCACTTATAATACTCCTACCAAAACCAATATATTGGTACCCTGATAATCAAACTACACCAATTTCATCAAAACCTATAAGTAAATATCAAAACAAAATCAGCAATGGAATTTACACAAATGATTTAGCAAATTTTAGTATAAAACCTCCTATGGGGTGGAAGATTGTAGAAACACAAAATTGGATTGGCTTTGGGCCACAAGAAATTGAGGAAGATGTTATTTGGGGAATTTCGTTTAATGATAAAACTACTAATAATGAAAGTATATTAAATAAGGAGAACATAGGAAAACAGTTTCCTGATCGTAAACAAAGTGAAATAAAAATTACTATTGATGGTTTAAAAGCAGGCAAAATAATAACAACCACAAGTCAAGATACGGATTGGTATTCAGAAATTATCTTTATCGATAATGGCAATATGGAGTATGTAATTACAAACGGATCGATGACAGACAAAACACTCAACGATATAATCTTAAGAAAATCTGGCAATAATTACCATTTAGGCTTTGAAGATTTTTATAGCTCATTTAGAATCAGGTAATATTATTTTTCTTCTTGATAGATTTTTTTATTTGCATTCTGGCAAATATTATGGGAAGATAAGCACTACCCCTTAATAATGTCGGAAATACTACACGAAAATCCTTTCAGGCGTATTTTTAACCGCTTGGACAACTCTTCTGATGAAAATTCCGAAAAAGACGA
>Ga0209542_10013923_pt1 | contig 13757 bp, 17 predicted proteins | sample RifCSPhighO2_01_FD_184028 | JGI IMG/M metagenome (GOLD analysis project Ga0209542, IMG submission 184028) | Soil microbial communities from Rifle, Colorado - Rifle CSP2_plank highO2_0.1 (SPAdes) (version 2) | ecosystem: Environmental > Terrestrial > Deep subsurface > Rock core/Sediment ...
GGCGACCTTGTCGTCTTTGGGACCATCCTTGAGATTGTTAATCGCTTTCTGGACTACCATAGAACTCAAGAGTCATGAGCAAAGAGCCATGAGTCAGGAGAAATACATTTTACCACCTCTCTGATGCGCTTCTTGCCTCCTGGCTCCTGCCTCTGTGCTTAGGAACTAAGCACAACTACTTCATTTTCTTTGCCTGCAAGGTCGCGCGGCTTGATGGTGAGCTTGTCCACAGGCTTCGTGCTCTCCTCGCCAGCTTCTTTCAAAAATTGTTTGAGCGATTTGTCGTCGTAGAGAATGGGAATGATGATTTTCGCTTCGAGCTTCACTGCGAGCTTCTGCGCCTCCGCGGCCGTAAGCGCACCGTTACCGCCGATGGGAATGATGAGCACGTCGGGCGAATCCATTTCAAGCACGTCGCCCGGCAAATCGAGGTCGCCGAGCGCGCCGAGATAGAGGATGGACATCCCGTCGAAGTGAGCATAGTAGATGGTGTTGATGCGCGGGTCATTCCCGTATTTGGAGCCCGATGCAAATCCCGCGATGGTCATGTCTTTTACTTCGTACTCCCCCGGTCCCGAAATAATGAACGGCTGCCTTTCTCCGCGCGCCGCCTCTTCGGCGCCGTTCATATCGGGATGATTGAATGAGATGAACGCGACGTCGGCGCCGAAATTCGTCGGCTTGAAATTCTTCGACTGCTTGGAAACAGGCCCGAAGACGACGGTCGTATCCCCCGCCGCAGCCCGAATGCAAGCACCCTCGTGAAAAGTCAAAATCATGCGAGGCATTATACATCCACAGGCATGCATTTGACGAACTACTGAAGCGGGAGTAGGTTACGGCCAAGCCACGTAGCCGCCCCTTGAAGGTACGGGCGTGGTGATTTCCTACGTAGGGAGGATTGACCATGCGGTCAAATCGTTCGTTCAGTGTCCCCGATAATCGTGCGGAGTGCGTTTCGCTGGATGCGCCGGAACCGGAGAGTCCACCGGGTAAGTTGCACGGATAGCCGAAGGGCTATTCAGCGGGCAAGGCAGCAATGCCGCGTCCTTGTGCAACGAACCTGGAGTGACTCGATGGTGGAGTCCTAGCAATGAAGTTTTGATCAAACTTTATCAAGGGACTCAAAATTTCCGACCATAAGCAGCGCCCCAGCGGCGCCTCAACCGCGAGAGCGGGGTTCACTAGATTCGGTTTTAATAGAACCGACGGCAAGTATCAGAAACTTCGAGTGACGCGACTCGTCGTGTATCCTGAGAACGTCAAGAGGTCCTTGCCCCGCGCAAGGACCTCACGTTTTTATATCCCTTGAATTTTGACTTTTGCGTGTTCATACAATATACTCGTCGGACGTATTATTAATAGTAGAGCGGATGGTTTATACCCTGCTTCCGACAGACACGGTAGCGCAAGAAACGGGGCACCGGACGTAATACAAAATGAACTCAGAAACTGAGGAGGATACGAAGGTTGTTGGTAGTGAGGAAAATGAAGTAGAGGTAGTGCCGGAAAAGCAGGGCCCCATGGCGGAGCTCATGGCTTCCGCCGGTACGCCGCCCATCATAGACGACGTCGTGGAAGGCCCCGTGGTCGCCATCGGCCGCGCACGCGTCTTTATCGACCTCGCACCATACGGCACGGGTATCATCTACGGTCGCGAATACCTCTCTGCACGTGAAGCGCTGAAAAATGTGAACATCGGCGACACCGTCACCGCGAAGGTCGTCGGTATGGACAACGCCGAGGGCTACATCGAATTGTCGTTGCGCGAAGCGCGCCAGGCCGTCATCTGGAACGAAGCCGAACAAGCCATGCAGAAGAAGACAGTCTTCGAACTCGCCGTCGTCGACGCCAACAAGGGCGGTCTCATCATCAACTGGAACGGCCTCGCGGGATTCTTGCCTGCATCACAGCTCGCACCCGCGCACTACCCGCGCGTACCCGACGGTGACAAGGAAAAGATTTTCGTCGAGCTCAAGAAAATGGTGGGCACGAAAGTCGAGGTCATGGTCATCACCGCGAGCCCCAAGGAACAGAAGCTCATCTTCAGCGAAAAGGGCGCGGGAGTCACCGAGCGCGCATCGCTCGTTGAGAAATACCACGTGGGCGATACGCTCGAAGGTATCGTCACGGGCGCGACGGAATTCGGTGTCTTCGTGAAGCTCGAAGAAGGACTCGAAGGACTCGTACACATCTCCGAAATGGATTGGGCGCTCGTCGAGAATCCCAAGACGCGTTTCAAGGTGGGCGAAGCGGTGAAGGTGAAGGTCATCGAAATAAAGGACGACAAAGTTTCCCTCTCCATCAAAGCGTTGCTCGACGACCCGTGGAAAGCGGCTGGAGCCAAATACAAAAAGGACCAGCGCGTGGAGGCCGTCGTCATCAAATACAACAAGCACGGCGCGCTCGCCTCTATCGAGGAGGGTGTGGCGGGATTGGTACACATCTCCGAATTCGCAAGCGAAGACGATCTGCGCGCGAAACTCGAGCTCGGCAAGGTCTACCCGTTCACCATCACCTTCTTCGAACCGAAGGATCGAAGGATGACGCTCAAGCCTGCGGCATAGATGCAAACGCCTCATTGAAGGCGCCAACTATTCAGCGCTAGCGGAGCATCCCGCCTTGTGCTAGCGTGCAGGCCGCGGCGGGACTTATGCCAAAAAGTTTCCGCTTTATATTGTTTGTAATTTGGCTCCACAACGATAGGAATCGAGGGCTGCCATGGCTCAGAAACCGTTGGAAAGGCCTCAGGTTGGCTGGAAAGTAACAATCCAGACAGCCAGGCTCAAGGACTTCGGGCACGAGGATCCGATGAAAAGTGGTCCGCTGATGGATCGCTTGGAGGTGTTGAGCGTGTCGGATATCAACCCTCCGGCGCCCGACGGGTCGCGGTATCAATGCTGTCTGAAAGTGCGGGACAGTGAGCCAATCACTGCCCGGGAAAACCAAATAACCATCGCTCGCCGGTTCTAGCGCACGCCCTGAAGTCGGCATGCTGTAGAGAAACAGGCGAAATGCGGACCTCAAGGAGGTCCGCGATTTTTTATCCTGCGGAGTTATAGCTATTCATTGCTATCTGGGGCCCGTCGGCGACGGTCGCTTCGAGCGCGCCCGCTACTTTTTTGAAAACTTTCTTGAGCTCCACGAGCTCGGCGGGCTTGAATTTCGAAAGGATGAAACTGACAACTTCTTTTTCGCCCTGCGGCTTTTTGAGCTTGCCGCCCGAGGTCGCGGGCGAGACGCCCACGCGTACGCGCGTAAACTTTTTGGTCTTGACCGCGCGCATGATGGACTCGACTCCCCTGTGCCCGCCGCTTCCTCTATTGAATGAGAGCTTCAATCCGCCGATGGGAAGGTCGAGGTCGTCGTAAATGATGACCATACGCTCGGCAGCTTTCTGGCTTTTGACGAATTTGAGTACCGCCGCGCCGGACTTGTTCATAAAGGTGTCGGGTGCGACGAGTACCACCGCAGTTTTCCCTATCATGCCGCTCGCGACATGCGCTTTAGCCTTCTTGTCCTCCTTCCAATCGCCGAATTGCATCTCTGAAGCGAAGAATTCGAGCGCCATGCGGCCCGTGTTGTGCCGCGTACCCTGATATTCTGCCCCAGGATTCCCCAAACCGACGATTACCCATGCCATAGAAATAGTTTTTAGTTATTAGTTGTCAGTTGTGAGTAAGAACTGTTAGGACGGATTGAATTTCATAACTATAAACTAACAACCATCAACTGCAAACTGTTAAACGCTTGGTGTCAACCGCACGCGCACAGTAGAATGTCGCACATGTCTGATCCCGTGATGCAAGAAAATTCATCATCGGATACCAAAAAGGGTTCTCAGCGTTCACTCATCACATACACGGTCGTCGCGCTCGGTCTCGCGCTCTTCATCCGCTTCTTCATCGCCGCTCCATACGTCGTTTCGGGGCAATCCATGGAGCCCAACTTCCATGACTGGCAGTATTTGATAGTAGACCGCGTCTCATACGACCTCACCGCACCCACCCGCGGCGATATTATCGTTTTCGACCTCCCCCAGAACGAAAGCAAGGCCCTTATCAAGCGGATTATCGGCCTTCCGGGTGAGACCGTCGTGCTTTCAGGCCAAAGTGTCACCATAATCAACGCCGAACACCCCCAGGGCTTCACGCTCGAAGAGCCATACCTCGACGCGGCCAATCTCACGGGCAGCAACGAGCTCACCATGAAGCTCGGCGCGGATGAATTCTTCGTCCTCGGCGACAACCGCCGCGTTTCCGCCGACTCGCGCATCTGGGGTTCGCTGCCGCGACAAGACATCGTCGGACGCGTCTTCTTGCGCCTCTTTCCTCTCAATCAGATAAGTATCTTTCCCGCCGAATCTAGGTATAGCAACTAGCCATTAGCCACTAGGATTTAGTACATGCAAATGCGGTGTCAAATTCAGAATCACTATTCGCTAACCACTAGTCGCTAGTCGCTATTTTATGATTCGATTGAAAGACACGCAGTATCCGAATACCGCCGCGTTCCTCGGCAATGCTATACGCATTGCGGAATATTACGGATTCGCTCCGCTCGACAGCATGCAGCGCAATCCTGCCTACGCGGGCTCCTCGAATAAGCGCTCGGTCTTGCCGCTCTCAAAAGTGGAGTCGGAGATATCATTTGCACGCCGCGATGAGCGCACACTCCTGTCGTCGGCACGCAAATGCATGAACTGCCTTCCGACGCAGATAAATCTCCCGCCCGCATCCGCGACGGGCCCCGCGGCACCGCCGCACAGCGGTACCCTGCTCGCGTGGCGCACGCTTCCGAGTACGGCGGGCATCCCGTCGGTCTCCTTCGAGCTGCACATCGTCGGCTCGACCAGCGCCATCGCGGAAGCGCTCCTCATCGTCGTCGCCAATGCGATAGCAGAGGAGGCGGGCATCAGCGAACGCGCTCTCGCCATCAACAACATCGGCTCGTCGGATTCTTCCAACCGTTTCGTGCGCGATATTGGGCTCTACCTCCGCAAGCACATCGAATCAATTTCCCCGACGCTCCGCCCGCGCGCCGCAATCGACCCGCTCGGTACGCTGGTGCAACTCATCGAGCGCGGCCACCCTGCGGCACCGCGCGCGCCGCAGGCGATGGAATACCTGACCGAAGAAGAACGCAGAAAATTCTGGGAGCTGCTTGAATACCTTGAGATGTTCGGATTGCCGTACGAATTGAATGCGCACATTCTCGGCAGCCGCGATTGCTGGTCACACTCGCTCTTCGAGATATCCGCCAACGATGCGGAAACGGGCGCACGCATGCCGTTTGCCTTCGGCGGCCGCTACGACCCGCTCGCGAGCCGTTTTGCGCGCACGCCTTCATCCGCCACGATGGTGTCCATCACCTGCGAGGTACGCGGCAAGACGCGGGTGAAGCGCGAAAACCGGGCGTTGGGGGACGAAGCGCAACCCGCCATATACTTCGCACACCTCGGCGGCGAAGCCCGCCGCCGCGTCCTCGGAGTGCTCGAAAATCTCCGCCGCGCCTCCATCCCCGTACATCAGGGTCTCTGGTACGAACGCATCGCCGAGCAGATGGCGGCGGCCCGCACACTCGCGGTGCCGTACATCCTCATCATGGGACACAAAGAAGCGATGGAGGGCACGATTCTCGTGCGTGAAGTCGCGACCAATTCCCAAGACGCGATTCCCCTTCCCGAACTCCCTAATTACCTCAAACGCCGCCGTGTCGGTGCGTGGAAAGAAGGAGCACACGCGTAAACAATGAAAAAGTTCAAAGGTCTCATCTTTGACTTCAACGGCGTCCTTCTCCTGGACCAGCATCTCCACGACGAAGTGTTCAAAAAGGTAGCTTTTGACATCACTGGGCGAATACCGACGGACGAAGAATTCAAGAGTATTTTTCACGGGCGGGATAACAAAGGCGTGTTCGAGTATATGACGGGCAGAACGTTGGAACCCGCCGAGCTTGAACAACGTGCGCGGGAAAAAGAACTCGCATATCAAGAACTCTGCAGGAAGACGGGTCCCTCGTATAGACTCTCCGAAGGGGCGACGGAGCTGCTTGAGAATTTACGGAAACGCGCTATTCCATACACTATCGCCACGTCGTCTCCGCGGATGAACATCGGATTTTTTAATGAGATGCTGAATCTGGAGAAGTGGTTCGACATGCAAAAAGTTGTGTGTACAGAAGCAGCAATGCGCGGGAAGCCGGCGCCGGACCTCTACCTCAAGGCGGCGCAGGTGCTTGCGCTAGAGCCCGCGGACTGTGTCGTCATCGAAGACGCGAGGACCGGGATAGCTGCCGCTCATGCGGCAGGCATCGGTCATATAATCGCAATAGGGCCGGAGGACAGGCACGAAGAGCTGCAAAAGTTAAACGGTGTGAGCGAGGTTATCGAGAATCTCGGAGAGGTCGACGTGCGGCGACTTTTTTAGTTGCTTCCGACGTGGCCACGTGGTAGACTCTCGCCCACATGAGTATAAACGCAGAAGTATCCAAAAGCGGCAACGAAAGCACGCTTTCTACCATTCGCAAATTTTCCCGCCGCGTACAGGGCACGGGCTTGGTACGCACCGTACGCGGAGGCCGTTACTACGTCCGTACCGCATCCAAAATCGTCAAGAAAAAGCGCGCGCTCAAGCTCATCAAACGCCGCGCCGACTACAAACAGCTCATCAAGGAAGGTAAGGTCATCGAAGCGGCGCCCCGTCACGGAGGAGGCCGTCCGTCGTTCAACCGCCCCGGTCACACCGAGCAATCGTCCACGCCGAAACCCGCCGAGACGACTCCCATCGCCCGCTAGCAATTGATGTTGGATATAAGGACTACTCTCCGTCCCGCCCCTTTTCTTAAAGGAGCGGGACTTATTCCATATGAAAAAATCGCGGACGCGATTTTGGGCAAAAGCTACGAGCTCTCGCTCGTCGTCTGCGGCGACGACCTCGCGCAGCGGATGAACAAAGAGTACAGGAAGAAAAACTACCGGCCCAACGTTCTCTCATTCCCCCTTTCCAAAAATGAAGGCGAGATTTTCCTCAATGTGCGGGCGGCGGCGCGCGAAGCGCGGACGAGGGGTCTGTCGACGCGGGGATGGATTGCTCACCTATTTGTCCACGGGTGTTTTCATTTGAAGGGGCTCGCTCATGGGCGTACAATGGAGGGACAAGAGCAGCGCATCTTGCGCGCCTTTCATTTTTCATGCAACGGCCAGTTTACGCAGGAATAGATATCGGTACCTACCACGTCAAGGTCGTTATCGCCGCGCCCACTGAGAATTCCGAGCTTCCCCTTTCCATCATAGGCACGGGCACTTCGACATCCCGCGGCATGCGCCACGGCTACATCATTGATAAGAAGGAGGCGACCAAAAGCATCCGTGAAGCACTCGGCCGCGCACTCGGCGCCGCGCGGGTAAAGGTGAAGAGCGCGCGCGTCGCACTCGGCGGCATCGGGCTCGATGAAATCCGCTCGACGGGCGAAGTCGCGCTCACCGCCTCGGGCGGCATCGTGACCGAACGCGAAATAGAACGCGCTTTGCGCGAGAGCGAGAAGAAAGCTTCCACCAAACTGACCAACCGCACGGTCATTCATGCTATCCCGCTCGAATACCGCGTAGACGGTACCAAAGTCTTCGGCAAGCCGCACGGCCTCCAGGGGACGCGGCTCACGGTAGATACGCTCCTCATCACCATGCTCTCGCAGCACCAGGACGACCTCGTCGAGGCCGTCGAGGCGGCGGGTGTCGAGGTAGACGGTGTCATGGCCTCGCCGCTCGCGGCGAGCCTTGTCACGCTGACGCGCGCGCAAAAGACCGCGGGCGTCGTCCTCGCCAACATCGGTTCCGAGACACTCTCTATCGTCATCTTCGAGGACGACACGCCTATTTCACTCAAGGTTTTCCCGACGGGCTCATCGGAGATAACGGAATCCATCGCACTTTCATTCAAAATACCGCTGCACGAAGCGGAGAGCTTGAAGCGCGGCGGCGTGACGGGCAGTGATATCCCGGAGAAAAAAACGAGCGTCATCGTCGGCGCACAGCTCAAAGAAATGTACACGCTCGTCAATGCCCACCTCAAGACCATCAACCGCCACCGCCTGCTGCCCGCAGGCATCGTCATCACGGGCGGCGGCTCAGGGCTCACCTCCGCGGCCGAGATAGCCCGCGCCGTCCTCCAGCTGCCCTCGCAGGTCTCACAGATAGGGCACCTGCCCCGCTCCTCGGGCGTAGACGCCACCTGGGCGGTCGCCTACGGCCTGTGCCGCTGGGCCTATGCCGAAGACACCTCGGGGCAGTCGCACACCTTCGGTCAGGTCATAAGCGGCGGCTGGGAATCATTGAAACAAGGTCTGCGAAGTCTGTTGCCATAAAACCGATATTCCTTATTCCCGCGGCCGCAGAAATAAGGAACGTGAAAATTAACGACTTCGTAAGTCGTTATCATGCGATGAGGTGTCACCTCATCGTGAATCTAACATTCCTATATTTCGGCTATAGCGAGAAATAGGAACATTGTCTTCTCATAAAACAGAAGACCGCCCTCGATGGAAACGCGAGGTCAGTCCTCCGTTCCCGCCGATAGCGGTCTACGTAGTATCCAAGCGCAAGTACCGCTTGAGTATTTCGGGCGCACGACGGACGCCCTCAACATTCACCAACACAATCGCAACATCTGGGCGAGCCGCGTCTCGGACCAGCCAGTAAATGTCGCGATGCAAGGCGACGTCCGTGCTTGCTACGGCGACGATGCTTTTGTTAGTTCTCAGTTCTGCACCGGCAGTGTTGATATCACCCGCTTCGATGATCTCGAACCCCGCCTTGGCCGTAAATCCAGATTCTCCCAACGCACTGCGAAGCAGGTGTGGGGCACTGCCAATGAGCAATATCTTCTGTAGGTCCGCCATGAGATCCTCCCAGTTGATGAACGGGAATTGAAACATCATAAGGAAGATGCGTCAAGCTTGCCCTTTTCGGTAAAGTGCTATTATGGCTTCACTATGACCCGGTAGTGTTAATGTGCCTTGGGTTTAAACAAATTATGAAAACAAATAATTACAGCATCCAAATCGCAGCAGTCGAGATTTTTATCAACCACGCCGCGGCAGAACGGCATGCCGTCTGCCGCAAAGGCACATTCTACTAACCGGGTATGACAAAACAAGTAAAGCCGGACGTGGAGTCGTTTGCACGTATACGAGTTATTGGCGTTGGTGGTTCGGGAGGCAATGCTGTGAATCACATGTTGAGTTCGCATGTGATGGGCGTTGATTTCATCGCCATCAATACCGATGCACAAGACCTCCACAAAAACAAAGCAAAAAGAAAAATCCACATCGGCAAGAATCTCACGCGCGGTCTCGGAGCGGGTATGAACGCCGAGCTCGGCAAACAAGCCGCCGAAGAGACGCGCGAGGACATTCAGGAAGCTATCAAAAATTCGGACATGGTATTTATCACGTGCGGCATGGGCGGCGGCACGGGTACGGGCGCGGCACCTGTGGTCGCCAAGATCGCGCGCGAGCTCGGAGCGCTTACAGTTGGTGTGGTGACAAGGCCTTTCGGATTTGAAGGCCAACAGCGCATGCGCCTCGCCGAGGCGGGCCTCGCCGAATTGCGCAAGGCGGTAGACGCGCTCATCATCATCCCCAACGACAAACTCCTCGCCATCGTCTCCCGCGAAACGGGCATCAAGAACGCCTTCGCGATGTGCGATGACATCCTGAAACAAGCCGTCGAGGGTATTTCCGACCTCATCACCACGACGGGTATCATCAACGTCGACTTCGCCGACGTGCGCGCCATCATGCAGGGCGCGGGTTCCGCGCTCATGGGCATCGGCACCGCTATCGGCGAGCACCGGGCGGAAATGGCCGCGCGCGCAGCCATCAACTCCCCCTTGCTCGAAGTCTCTATCCACGGAGCCAAGGGCGTTCTCTTCTCTATCGCCGGCGGCGAAGACCTCGGGATGCTCGAAGTGCAGGACGCGGCCAATGTCATTACCGAAGCTATCGACCCGGACGCCAAGGTCATTTTCGGCGCCGTCACAGACGACACGCTCAAGAAGGGTCAAGTCCGAGTCACGGTTATTGCGACCGGTTTTCCGGAAGCAGGTCAGCGCGCTACGCTTTTTGCGGGCTCACAGCGCATCGTAGCCAAGAAAGACCAGGATGTGCCGCCGGTCAACCCGCGCGCGCGCGAGGAGATGAAGAAAATTACCGCCGAAGTATCCGAGAAGCAGGAAAAGTCTTCGATACGTGATGTCTCCAAATCCGAGGCTCCGAAGACATCCGCCTCGACAAAGGCGACGGAAGAGGAGGACGACGATAGCTGGGGAGGACTGCCCTCCTTCTTGCGAAGGAAGTAGGCAGTTGTCAGTTTGCAGTAGGCAGGAAATCCACCTGGCGGCTTTGCTCTGTCGACTGTTCACTGTAAACTGTAAACTTCATGTACGAATTGGCAATTATCGGTGGTGGTCCGGCCGGTGCCGCAGCAGCTGTCTACGCCGCTCGCAAGCGCCTCAAGACCGTGATGATACTCGAAGAGTGGGGCGGGCAGAGCGGCGTCTCGACCGACATTCAGAACTGGATAGGTACTCCGAGTATTTCGGGTGCCGACCTTGCCGACAGCTTGAAGAAACACGTCATGCAATACGCGGGCGAATTTTTGACCATTCTCTCACCTGTTCGTGCGACAGGCCTTACGCCGAAAGACACGTCGGTCGAGGTAGCGCTTTCAAAAGGCGAGCCCGTAGTCGCGTTGGCGGTCCTCATAACGACGGGTGCCAACCGTCGCAAACTCGAAGTGAAAGGAGCCGCAGAATACGACCAAAAGGGACTCACCTACTGTGCGAGCTGTGATGGTCCGCTTTTTGCCGATAAGGACGTGGCGGTCATCGGCGGCGGCAACGCCGCATTCGAGACCGCGCTCCAGCTTCTTGCATACTGCAAGACAGTGACGCTTTTCAATCGCACCGACACCTTCAGAGCCGACGCGATATCGGTCAATGCCGCTTTGGCAAATCCGAAAATGCGTGTGGTCAAAAATAGCGAAATACTCGAAGTTGTCGGAGAAACGTTTGTCACAGGTTTGCGCTGGAAGGATTCCCTGACCGGTAAAGAGGAACTTCTGCCGGTTGAGGGCATCTTCGTCGAAATCGGGCTCATCCCTAACACCGCATGGGTAGGTTCGGCCTTGGAGATGAACGCGGTCAAACAAATCAAAGTGGACCCCCGCACCCATCAGACATCGCACCCGCGCGTCTGGGCGGCGGGCGATTGCACGGACGGTCTCTACCACCAGAACAACATAGCCGCAGGCGACGCCGTCAAAGCGCTTGAGGACATTTACATGTCCCTGCGCACAAAGGAACAGGGGATTTAATATTGTTTGACGACCTTCAGCAACGCACGTACAGTGCCTGCGGTGCCTGTTCTTTGGCATCCTTTTACAGGCTGTGCCTGTAGAAGTACCCAACCTAGATACGGGCTGTGCCTGTATCGAAAAGCGGCTGTGCCGCAGGAGGCTACAAATGGGAATGTTACGCATATGGGCAAGAAATTTCGTTCGCGGACCGTTCGTCGGAACTAACCGCAAAGATTGTTCGCCCAAGGACGAAGGGTATCTGGCAACTATGTGTTGGTTGGAGCAATTCATCCCGCTGAGGGCTCGGACATCGGATCCTGCAAGGAAGGAGCAGAAGGGCATATCGCTTACAACAGAGATCGGGTTGCTCTTTACGGAGCACAAGCAATACCTGGCCGATGAGTGCTATCTCGTGACGAAGAAGGGGGTGCTGCTTCGCTCTGTCCGCGGACCTCACAGCGAACTCCACCATGGAATCTACGGAGCTCTTTTAAGCCTCGGAGGAACGGCTGATAGGGCCAGATTAATCATCATGGTGAAGAACTACAGCGGCAACCTCACCAATATTCGCCTGTATAAGCTGCCAAAAAACCATGTCGTGCTTCGCTGGCAAGAGCTGATGCATGCTCATCGTACACCGGAGCAAATCGCAGCTGATGAAGAACGCGCGGAACTAGGACGGGTTCGTCAGGCGGCAACTGAAGAAGCGCAGGTCATTCTTCAGGACGCATAACTGACACGCGTGCATTGGTCTGCCGTATAAACTTTTGAGACCGTCGGTCCAATCCCGCCGGTCTCATATATTTTATGAAGTGATGCGTTTTAGCACCGAAAATGCGCGGTCGATGTCGGCGTTGTCAAAAATGATGCTTAATTCCGTGCGCACAGACATAATTTCGACGAAACTGATACTCTCGGTCGCGAGGGCTTTCAGTATCGGGTAGTACATGCCCGGCACGGTGAGACTCTCTTCCGGCATTCGCATCGTTATCGCCGAGAGGTTGCCGATTTTTTTAATATGTTTCTCGTGGGCGAGCGCTTCGGTCACCTCCGGCCCGAATTCCGAGCTTACGATGATGAGCGACTCGTGGAGCCCGCGCGAAAAGTTGAGAAAGGTATCCTTGCGTTTCGACGCACTTTTTGAAAGCACATCGAGGACTCTGGGTAAAGCGGCGGAATTGGCGCACACAAATTCGACGAGATTGGAGCGTACCGTGAGGTCGTTCATTTTCTTGACGAGCTTCGCGCTGTACAGATTCTGCGGGGCTCTTTTGGCGATGCGGTGAAGCGCCATTGCGATAGCGGCTTCTGAGACTTTCTCATACAGACGCTTTTCGACATCCGGTCGTATCTTGCGGGCTATTTGGGCATTATTCGCGATGCCCTCGGCCATCGTCTCGGCAAGGAACGGCGTGCGCTGAATTATCTCCTCAACGGCCTGGCTTATGGTTCTCATGTCAGGAATATAACAAATTGTTACATATTTGTAACTATCCCCCAAGAATTTGGCTTATTTCTTCATGTTCCCTACCCTTGTACATAGGCAGGTGGAGCCCTGCGATAACACGAAGGCCGACTCAGATGCCCCGCGCAAATCATTCTTACTTCTCCGCCCATCCTCTTCCCAACGGATGTCCGGACCATTCGGCACAAATCGCCAAAGGTCTCGAGGTCAGATTAAGGATGGATGATTGCGGAAACGCGAACAAGCAAGTAATCGACCAAATTCAGATCCTTCTTCCCGGTGCCAAGTCTCATCAAGTGATGGGCTTGAGCCGTGATGGAGCCTGCCTGAAAGGAGAATTTGCGGAATTTTCGGGGACAGATAATGTCCACGTTCCGCTGACGCTCCTGGTTCCCGCCAAGGCCGCCCCCGGGTAATGGGGCGGCAAAACTTTTTAAGGTATCGGGTATACTGTTCGAAACATGGGACAAGATTTTTCAAAACGATTTGCCATTGTCGTCCGTCACGATCTTGAGCCGTGGCAGATTACGAATACCATCGCGCATATAGCCGCCAAGCTTGGGCGCACGGTGGAACAATTCGACACGGGTGATTCTTTCACGACGAAAGATGGAGTTTCAATACCGCGCAATTCACAATATCCGATAATCGTTCTTCGAGCTACGAGCAGCGAAGAACTCCGACTGCTCTTATCCGGAATACAGGCGGCACAACTTCCCCATCTTGCGTTCGTCCGCGAAATGCTCGACTTGAGCGATGACGCAGAATTGCAAATGGCCCTTAGTAAAAAAGCGGAATCGGAAGTGGAGTATCTCGGCATCGGAATGTTCGGTGAAAACCAACAAGTCAAACAACTGACAAAAGAATTCGGCCTTTGGAAATAAGTCTGCGAGCAGAGTTGTGCAGGTCTGACCTGCACATGTCTGGCAGTGCTAT
>Ga0209542_10013924_pt1 | contig 13757 bp, 9 predicted proteins | sample RifCSPhighO2_01_FD_184028 | JGI IMG/M metagenome (GOLD analysis project Ga0209542, IMG submission 184028) | Soil microbial communities from Rifle, Colorado - Rifle CSP2_plank highO2_0.1 (SPAdes) (version 2) | ecosystem: Environmental > Terrestrial > Deep subsurface > Rock core/Sediment ...
TGCTCGGCACTAAAGTTAATCCTTTGAGGGTAATTATAAAATCGAACAATAAAACCTGCTAAAAAAATTAAAAACAATGCTAATGTTTTCTTGTTTACCATAAACGTCACTGCAATCGATTATATACTAACCATTGACAGCTTCGAAAGCTATTTATAAACTAATTATGGATAAATGAAGAACTTAGCTTTTGCGGAAATTGTATTAATCATTACTTGCCGATGCGTCACAACTACCCAAAAAATACACAATTTTTGGGAATGTAGTTAGCGGAATGGAAGTAGTTGATCAAATAAAAGTTGGGGATGTTATGATGGAATCGGTAACAATAGAATAAATTACTTTGACACTCTAAAGCTTTATAACTCCGTATGATTGAATACACAAGTAAACCTGAAAAGGAAATTGGGCAAGCAGAAAAAATTCTGATAACATTATTTACTAACATTAATGAGATTTCTAAAAGTTAATTATAAAGACAAAATTTTTGTTTTCTTATTTCTACTCACTTTATTTATTGCTATATTACTTAGGACTTACAATTACTACGAAAGAATCAGCATCGCTTCAGACAATTCCAGAGATGTCCAGGTAGCAACCTATGCAGCGGATAATCATAAATTCCCTTTAACTGGTAATTTCGCATCATCAGGCCCATTTTTCTATGGTCCATGGTGGTATTATTTTTTAAAAGCAGTCTCTGTCTTTCCTTTAGGGGCTTTAACATATTGGTATGTAGCAACAGGTTTATCAATACTATTTATTGCTCTGATCTCTAAAGTCGGCCAAGAGATTGAAGATAAACTTCTTGGTTTTATTGTTGCATTCTATGCGGCTATTTCTCCTGCCCAAATACAGAATTCATTTTCGGTTTGGAACCCGTCAATAACACCACTGCTGGTTCTTGTTTCTCTTTTTTTTGCAATCAGGTCTTTAAAAAAGCTGACTTTGTACAACATGTTTTTCTTAGGGCTTTTTACCAGCTTGGCATTTACAATTCATTTCCAAAATATGCTAATTTTACCTATTCCCTTTGTTACTATCATAATTCTCTTGTTTAAAACCCAAAACAAGAAGGGGTTATTCCCATACATATCGTTTTTGGCTTTGGGCTCATTTATGCCGTTAATTCCTCTTTTATATTTCGATGTATCTCATTACTGGTTTAACTCCCGCAATTTTCTGATTTATTTGCTTGTAGATCAGTACAAGATTTGGGTTCCGAACAGATGGTTAACATATGCAGGAATTTATTGGCCACAAACTGTGAGCTATATTATAGGCGGTAGTGTTTTAATTTCTTACCTAATCATCTTTCTTATTGGGGCATTAACATTCTTTAATATAAAGAATCTACGAGAAAAAAGTGCTTATTTTTTAATTGCCATAACTTTTTTATTGGAATTGATTTTATTCCGATATTACAGAGGTGAAAGATTTTTCTATCTTAGCTTATTCTCTCACCCAAGTATTTTGATTATGACTGCGTGGATTACTTATAAAATCATTAGAGTAAATAGGATTGTTGGTCTATCTTTTTTAGCTTTAATAACAATTTTTACTATCAACAGGGCTTTTTCAGATGTTCATGCACAGGTAATAACTCTTGCAGAGATCCAAACAGCTAAAAAAGAAATCTTGAAAACTTTCCCAAATTCATCTTTTAACATTTGGAGGTGTGCTTCCAATGGAACGAGAGTGGGTCATCCGCTTGCATATTTTATTTACAAAGAAGGGAAAGAGGATTTAAACGGGGTAAATATTGGGGTATGCGAAACTTTTGAAAAGACTGTCGAATGGACCCTAATATCTGAAAGAGATCTGCAACAAAAGTATGGTGAAGGTTTGTTTTATCAAAATATGGCAACATCTAAAGTATATGAAGATATTGTTGAATGGTGGCAAAAATCACCCCCTCCGAAAAGTGAAGGTAATGTTTGGGAATTTATAAAGAAAAATGCGTTTAAAAATTGAACTTCTACATTTGACGATTTATGCAAAAGCCGACTGTTTGAATTAAGATAACTCATAAACTAATTAATAAGCGTAGGTGAAAAATGCCTGATTCTTCTATCATAGTTTTTGTTTTTGCCTGGGCTCTTGCTTTTTTTATCCCGGGCGATAATTTATTAAAACCTCTTAGGTTATCGATATTTCAGAGGTTAATTTTGGGGACAATTTTAGGTATTAGTATTTGGGCTCTTTTTGGCTATTTCTTTGGATGGATAGGCGCAAGATGGCTTTCTTATTTTTACTTGGTTGGCAATTTTCTAATTTGGTCTAAACTCAATTTAAGTTTCAAATTTAAACTGCCTTCTTTTAAATCTAAGGATGTTGACTGGACCATTCCTCTAATAATTATTGGTGGGTCTATTTTTAATTTAACAGCGGTCTGGTTTATGGTGACAAATCTGTCGGAAGGAATCTATTTTTGTTGCAGAGGAATAACCGATGCCATTTATCATCTGGCCCTAACCAATCAAATTGTTAAGAACTTCCCTCCATTTGAACCGGGAGCATCAGATGTACTCGTTAAAAACTATCATTTCTTGTCTGATCTTGTTGTCGCAGATCTGACTCGAGTTTTCAAAATTGATATAGCTACTCTTCATTTTAGGTATATGAGTCTGCTTCTGGCGTTACTTCTTGGTTCTTCGACTTTTATTTTGGGTCAAATATTGAAATTAAAAACACTCTTTGCCAAATGGTTGGCGCTTTTTTTATACGCGAGCGGTGATATTATTTATCTGTTATTGTTCTTAAGACGGGATGGGTTGAATTTTGATATAACTATTTTAGACGATGCCTCAAAACTGCTAGCAGGACCTCCGCGTGCTTACTCTATAGTTCTTTTTTTAGGAGGAGTATGTCTTTTTTCGATTTGGATTAAAAAAAGAAAAATTCTTGCCGGTTTTTGGGCTTCAATAATATTTGGCAGCCTTATTGGTTTTAAAGTCTATACTGGAATTTTTGCTCTCGTGGGACTTGGCTTTTTAGGTATTTATTTTTTATGGAAACAACAATTTAAGATGACTCTTCCCCTTTTAATAGCCTTTATATTAAGTGCTGCCTTATATTTACCGACTAACAGTAAGGCAGGTGGTCTAAAATTTAACGGTTTTTGGAGGTTTGAAAACTTTATGATTCACAAAGATTTAAAAATCTCTAAGCTTGAGTACTCGCGCTTAACGAGTATTTCCGAGGGCAAGTGGGTGACAGTCTCTTTATATGAATTACTTTTTATCGGGCTCTATTTCACATTTTTATTTGGGACTGTGAATCTTGCCTGGATTCAATCAAGAAATTCTCTTAAATTATTGCCGAGCCAGTTAAATATTTTTTTAATATCCGGACTTTTTGTAACTATTTTTATTGGCTCATTTTTCTTGCAAAAAACAGGCGGTGCAAACACTGTTCAATTTATAATTGGAGCTTTCATAATCGGTGGAATTTATGCTGCTCTTGCGATCTATTACTGGTTGAGAAATATCCACGGGTTAATATTATTATGTATTGCGATAGTAATAATTTTATTGACGAGTGCGCGAAGCGTGTATGAAGTTTTGGGAAATTTAGATTCGATATCTGGGAAAAAGGGTTTTGTGATAACGAAGGAGGAGACGGATGGACTTTTATACTTGAGAAATAAAACCGATCCAAATGCAAAAATTATGTTGTCAGAATGGATGTCCAAGGACCAACCCTTTATATATGTTAGCTACTTTTCCGATAGGCCGATGTTTCTTGCCAGTGGCGGGCTTCTTAAAGATCACGGTTTTGACACATCCGAAAAAGAAAAAATAGTCAAAAAAATTATGCATTCGAATGACCAGCAGGAAGTTAAACAACTTTTACTGGACAACAAAATCGATTGTCTTTTTTTGCACTCAGAAGTGCCGTCAATTGTCAGAAATAATCCCCAGTTTCTAAAGAAGGTTTATGAAAACGAAAAAGTTAATATCTTTAAAGTCACTCCCGGTTTAGTACCATCGATCTTACAATAGTAAAACCCTGACTTATTAATTTTTCTCTGTAAAATAAAAGTGCCAGACCAAAATAGATTAAAATGCCCGTAAATATAGATAAAATCAGTCTAAATACCGAATTCCCATAATAACTTGCCAATAGGGTAACCGCAAAAAACATTACTGTTGAAATACCCAATGGACCGATAATATTTCTAATAACATTAAGGGGGATAGTTTTTTTAACAAAATAAATTACAATTGTTGTTGAAGCTGCAACTAACGCAGAAGATATACCGACACCAATATAACCAAATTTCAGAATTAGAATATAAGTAAGAACCCATGTTAATCCAGTCCATAAAATCATTAGTTTTAAAACAATATTTGCTTTGCCTATCGCGAATAAAGTGTTGGTAAGGGTTGTATTAACAGAGGCAAACAGAGCGTTTACCGAGAAAAAATATAATAACGGCAGGGCTGGCTGCCACTTGCTATAGCCTGCAATCAAACTTACTGCCTGTGGTCCAATAGCCATTATTCCGAAGATGCATGGATAAACAAAAAATGTAACGAAAAAAAGAGACTTTTCTACTGCATTTGCCAATTCTCTCTTATTTTCCTGAAGTCGCGAGTAAGCTGGAAAAGTGACTTTGATAACATTATCCATAAAGAATCTTAGGGGGAGGAAGGCGAATTTCTGAGCCCAACCAATGTAACCCACCTGACTATATGGAAGAATTTTACCAATAAACACTGTCAATAAATCATCTTTTAAAAGGGCTAAGATACTGTTTAATTGAAATGGAATTCCAAAAGAAATTAATTTCTTGGCGCTTTGATAGTTTAAAGATATATTAGGCTTCCAGGGAGATAATAAATAGATAAGAACCAGACCAACTATTCCTCTTGCTAGAACTGAATAGGTAAAACTTGCAAGACCGAATCCTTTTGTTGCCAACAAAATAGTAAGCGAGTAAAAAACTAATTGTTCGAATATTTGAGGGATGACGAGCTTTTGAAAGCTTAGGTTTCTCTCAAGAATAACGGAAGGGATTGTTTTTAGTGAAGAAAAAATTAGCGAGAAAATCAGAACTCTAAGAAGTAGAAGTCCAGAACTATCTAATTTGTAGAAATGGGCAATTTTAGTTGAAAATATTAGACCGAATACCACAAGTGTTAAAACAATGACTTGCTGGATTGTAAAAGTGGTAGTTAAATCTTCCCTTGTAGGATTTTCCTTTTTTTGAATTAAAGCAGCTGCGAGTCCGACATCAGAAAAGTATATAAAAAGGTTTAAGATTGCAGAAATTACAAAAAATACTCCAAAAACACCCGGGTCTAGTAAAATTGTGAGAACGAAAGTTGCAATAAAGGTGAATGCTTGAATAAAAAAAGTTCTCAGAGTAAAGGTGACTATCCCTGATATCGCTTTCTTTTTAATTAGTTCGAGATCTAGCTGACTGTCTAAATCTGTCATTGTTAACTATTGTTTGATCTTATTTTTCTCCACTTTGGCCGAAGAAAAAACGCCATACTGATAATTATAGTTGCTAAAGTTAATGAATTTCCTAATGTCCTTATTGGTGTATTTTTAAATTCTACTTTGACTTGATGAATACCGGCTGGAACATTTAGTGTAACTAGTTTGAGTTTATTGTTATCATCAATAGAAGTTCTTGCCTGGTCAACTTGAGCTTGCCAGCCAGGGGAATTAAAGTTATTGATCCTGACCTCTGTTTGCTCTTTGGCAGTAATATCAAAAGTGATTTTGGATGGTTTAACTTTCAAATTTTCGATGGTGGATACTCCTGATAAAATTTCTACTTTTTGCTTTGGAATTTCATCTCTTTTAATCTTAACTAAATTTGTACCCAATTCGCCTACGTAGAGTGGAACATCTTTGGGTAGATATTCAAAGGAAGAGCCAGAAACTTCCCAATTGATCACTTCTTTTGTTGTTGCAATTTCATCTGTTAAATCTAGCCGATATGTCTGTGGTTTGAAAAGTTTAAAGTTCCCAATAACAAGAAGGATTACAAGAATTAACGAAGCTATCAGTCTTAATATCGGCAATCTCAAAAGATAGAGAAATGCACCTGCAAGAATTGATGAGAAAAGTGATGTGAATATTAGAAAACGCCAAGGGAATTGGAGATAAGCAAGAGGCGGTATCAGATCCCAAATGGGTTTTGAGTAGAAAGTCGTCATAAAGGCGGAAAAGAGGAAAAGGACAAAGAAGACAATTGACAATTGACCCGCCTTCGCTAAAGCTTCGGCGGGCGAGCCATTGACTCCTGAGAGCTTGAGTCTAATTAAATGAGCGATTGCCAGAACCGATGCTGCAATTGATGTTAAAACGTGGAGTTTGCCGATTTTGAATGAGATACCGTCAGCCAGCCCTGCTGCTGATCCACCAAATCCCCATAGTGAGTTCCAAAGTTGTTGCGGATAGACAAAATGAATATTGTAATCGGCAAGACTTGTCAAAAGTAGCTGGTCAACGATTGTAAATTTTTTCTCTAAAATTGCAGGAATCCAAAAAAAAGCAGAAAAACCTAATGAATAAACAATTGACAATAAACAATTGACAATAAACAATTTTTTCTTGGATGTTTGCCAGAAAAGAAACAATAAGTAAAAAGGTAGGATAAGTATAAAGGGCAAAAAAATAAGATTATGGGTAATCATCAGAAGTGCTAAAAAAATAGCGGATAAGTAAGTATAGAATGGTTTATAAGTTTTGATTAATTTATAAAATGACCAAAGAATCAGCGGTAGCCAGACAAAAGAGAAGCTTTCGGCTAAAGCCCCTCTGATGTAAACATCAAGAGCTCTGTAGGGAACCAGCAGGTAAAAAAGGGCACTAACAATAGCGGGTAATCTTCCAAAAAATTCTTTTGTAAGAATATACATGGCAATCCCTGAGGCGAAAATGCCAGTAAAAAAAACAAGCTTCACCGAATCAATAAATCCAAAACCGGTAAGGTGAAATATCTCTCCTACTATATAGACAAGGGGTGGATAAAAGACAAAAAGTGGGTAGCCAAAACCAAATCCTAATCCATCAACCCAACGCACCGGGAATTGACTGGCTCTTAAGGCCTGGTCAAAAAGAAAAAGACGGGCAATCTGCTGGTCATCGTGGATAATATAAAGACCAGATTCCAAAAGAGGTAGGGCTATTAAAATACTAAAAAAAAGAATTATTGATATCGGAATCAAGCTTTTTTTCATTATCTATAAATTGTCTGAACTTCATCACTATTATATATAACCTTGAGTGCATCTTGGTCCATTAATGATTGTTTCAACTGATCATTTGAACCAGTAATAACTATGGTTTTTGAATCCGGCAAGTTAGGATATTCACTTAAAACTTTCTCTACAGTATTTTTTGATATAGACTGTTCTCCGGATACCCAATGTATTTTTCTTGTTAGCGTTATAGTTAAGAATGACAAAGATAACCAACTAATAATAAATATATAACTTACAACCATTTTTTTCTTATTTTGAAACTTTTTCATATATGATGCTACTACCAATCCACAAAATATAAAGACCAAAATTGAGGGAACTGCCAAATAATATGGAAACGTGTGTTTTGGTAAAAATAGAATAGGGCTTAAACCTATAATAAAAAATACGATTGCGGAAAAAAGGAATTTCTTAATTTTCTTATCGAGTGTGTAAATAACAATTATTATGAGAGAAAAAACGTTTAAAAAAAACAGCAACACTATAGGTACTAAGAAATTTTCCGCTGCCCTAAGTAAGTTTGGTGTTATATAAAACCTTAAAACTACAATTTGATATTTAAGCTCTTCTGGGATATTGAATAACCAAAGCCCATAAAATAATAAATTCTTTAACACATCTGGTCCTATTGATATTGTATATTGACCTTGTGAAGGAACGGGGTATAGGACAAATCTTAAAAAAAGGTAGGTAACGATTACAAACAATATAGGTAAAACTACAGGGATAGATTTTGATAAGTTTTTGTTAAATTTCTCGTCACTTAGATATTCATATAATAAAATTAATACCGGAAAAACTATTGCAAATTCGAAAGAGAATAATGCGAGTAAAAAAAGAATAAAAGTCATGAGCAAAGATGTTATCGATTTTTTCTCTTTAAACCGCATATAAAATATGAATGACAAAAGGAAAAAAAATAGGCCAACTATATTCCATGTTAATGATAACCATGATAATGGCATGAATTGAAATGCGGCGGTTGCGTATAGAAAAGAAGAAATTACTGCAGTTTTTTTGTCTCCTATGAGTTTGTAAGTAATATATCCTATTAAAACCACATTTAGAAAATGAAGGAGGAATACGATTAAATGGTACCCTAAAGAATTTAAGCCAAAAAGCCTTTCGCTTAGTGCAAAAAACAAAGGCATAGAGAGCGGACGCCAGTAGATAATATCAGTGCGAAATTTAAAGAAAGATAAAAAATCGCCGGTGCGAATCCAATTTAAAACAAACCAATCGTCCTGAAAAAAATAATAATTGAGGCTTGGGTAAAATAAAAAAAGGCTTAAGCCGAATATTAAAAAAAATACAAAAAAAGTTTGATATTTTTTGAATATCTTAACTGACTTTTGGATAACCATGAAGTTTTTGACTAATAGCCCAAAAATACCACTTTAAATATTTTGGTAGCCATTTTTTAAGATAGAAACGGGATTCTTTAGCACTGTATATCCAGGTAGTCGGTACTTCGGTGACTTTGTAACCACCAAAGTGGGCCTTAACTGTCAGCTCAAGTGCCAATTCAAATCCGCCATCTGATTCAATTTCAATGTTTTTTAAAAATATTTTTGAATAAAGACGGAAAGAATTGGTGGCGTCATGGGTGGGTAGACCAACAAGGAAGTGAAGACTGATACCGGCAACTCGGGACAAAATTTGTTTAAATAGTGGGCCGCCAATTTGATGACCGTCTCTCATATAACGCGAAGCGGCAACAATATCATATCCCTGATCAAATTTTTCAACCATTTTATTTAAAACTTTAGGGTCATCGGTTAAATCGGCCATCATCACGCAGACAGCATCCCCTTTTGCCTTGGCAAGGCCAGTTTTGATAGCCTTTAAGGCTCCCATACCATAAATATTTTTAATGAGTTTGACATTGGGGTATCTTCTTTGAAAATCTTTGGCGGCGGGCACTGTGTTGTCTTCATCCATGTCATAAATAATTAAAAGTTCGTGAGGTATTTTGACTTGCGACTCGACCTGGCGAATCGTTTGGCCGATTATCTTGCCTTCGTTATAAACGGGCATGACAATTGAAAGCTGCATGGATTAATTCTAATTATCTTTAAGATGGGAGTCAAAATTTCACTTCGGACGGCAGGCTGGATCCCACTGCGTCCAAGGGGCCTGATTTCTTTCGAGATCATATTGATAAACTTGGTAAGCAACGCGGGCATTAACTTCGGGATCAGCCCACAGTTCGGGATCTACTCCGAAATACTTAAACCAATTTTCATCAAGGCCAAATAGGCCCTTAAAACTGCCGTTTTTTGCTATTGGGTTGTAAGTACTTTCGCATTTGACAACAACTACTGCTTGATCATGTAATTCTTCGGGCCAACCAGCGGAAGTTAGCCAAATTTTGACACGAGAAACTTTTTGGGCTTCTAACTCTTGAGGATTATTTTCTTGGGTTGGGTTGCTATAACCTAATGCTTGAATTTTGGCATCATTATTTTGATCAGGTGCGGCTGTTGGTGATTGATCAATTGGAGCTTGTGGATTAACTGGGGTTTGACTAATACTTTGAGATATAATTTTATCTGGCGAATCTTGAGGTTCTTTAATTGTAAAAGATCCAAAAAGTAAATTTTGGGGAGCTTCTTGGTCAAAAGAACTACCATGCGATTCGAGAACTGTTGAGTTTGTTTCTTTCGGAACTTGAGCTGAGTTGATTGGGGACCAATCCTCGTTGTATACTTGAGCCGAAACGGCCAAAAGAGCAACTGCCAATGGCCGCCAATATTTGAATTTGATTACTTTCGCGCCCGGTGCGCGTTTTTCGGTTTCAGGTCCCACTGATACCACCTTTCGTGTACCGGGCGCTTTTTTCGGGGAAAGATTCAAAAAAACCTCTCCGGAGCGGGAGAGGAATTCAAAAACTTGAAACTTCCTGACACCCGGCGTGCACTTTTATGCTTCGGGTTGTGGATGCTTAAACTATTGCGGTGGAAGTACCGCGCTTGTCCCTCGACTATGCTCAGGACAGTTCTAGCATCACTTTTTATTATTCACAGAGATTTGTCAAAACGATTAAAATCCCTGCTACTTTTTTAAAGTAAATTATTATATCTTTTTTGTGAAGGAAAATGCAAACTTTTTAAATATCCCGCCATTTGGTTTCGAAGATGTCTCCTAATCCTTCCTTCGTTGAAGCTTCGGCGGACAAGCCTTCGGGCTGTTTTTTTAAAAGATGATTTTCAAGCGATTTAATGGTGAAAATAATTTTGTTAGTCTTAAAAATGTTCCAGACATCACAAACAACACAATTTCTGGAGACCAATTTTCTAACTTTGGTAATATCCATTTTTTTGTAAAAAGCATGATTAGTTGTTAAAAAGATTAAATCGGCATCTTTTAAAACTTCATCTAAGTCATTTTGATATCCAGATACATAAGGATCATGCAAGAAAACTCTTGCACGTTCACGTTCGAGTGCTTTCTTGACTTTAAAAGCTAAGGACTCGCGGATGTCATCGATTTCGGCTTTAAACGCCAAGCCTAAGATTACTGATTTTTTGCCCTCAAGTTTGAGGCGATTTCTAATTTGCCTAATCAAAAAAAGCGGGATGGATTCATTGATTTTCCAGCTGGTTGTGATAAGATCGGCAAAAGGAACATCACCAACTAAGAAAAAGCCATCTTTAAAAAGACACGGGCCGCCGGTTAAACCGGGAAGTGCCAGGCCTCCTCTTTTATAGTTTCTGTTGACCAGATCAACAATCTGATAAATGTCGCGATGCCAGTTGCCAGCTAGAATCATAAACTCATTAGCGATAGCAAAATTGATGTACCTGTACATATTGGTAAAGAGTTTGGCAAGTTCTGCCGAAACACTATCAGTACGATTAACCTGAATGCCAAGACTTCCAAAGAACTCGGCTGCCTTTTGAGTGCTGACTCTATCAGTTCCTCCAACAATTTGAGGAATTTGGGTAAGCTCATCAAGAGACCTGCCTTCGGCGATTCTTTCAGGACAAAATGCCAGATAAAAATTTGTACCTACTTTAATTTTGCCCAAATCATTAAGATAAGATCTGACGTAATCGGTGGTCCCGGGTGAAACAGTTGATCTTAGAATTAAAAGTTGTTCTTTGACAAAATAGGTTTTTGCTCTCTCTAGCGCTTGGTCAATTTGAACAAGAGACGGGTTCATGTTCTCGTCAACAGGCGTACCTAAGGTAAGGATAATGACTTTGGCGCGTGCAATATTTGAAAAGTCGGTTGAGAAAAAAAGGGTCTTACCTAAATACTTCTTAAGAAGCTGGGGGGCGCCTTGTTCCATGAAAGGCATCTGGCCTTTTCCAATTTGGTTGATTTTTTCTTGATCAATATCGATGCCGAAAACTTGATAACCTTTGTCGGCGATAAAAAGACAAAGAGGTAAACCGACTCTACCGGTACCAACGACAATGACAGTTTCCTTTAGAACTTTCCTTCTACTTTTTGCTCTTTTAGCCAAGTAATTACCTCCTTGAGGCCATCCTCTAATTTTACTTTGCTTTGCCAGTTTATCATCTTCTTAACTTTTTGGACATTGGGAATTCTTTTCCTAATGTCAAATTGAAAGCCCGGAACATATTTCACCTTAAAAGGTTTTTTAATACCCATCAGTTCCCAAATTTTAGCTGCTAAGTCTATCATTTTGATTTCTTGATCAGTGGCGATATTAAAATCTTGATTTTCACCTTTTGCGTGAAGGGAAACTGCAATGATACCAGAGGCAACGTCGGAAACATGTGTAAAACAACGAGTCTGCTGCCCATTTCCTAAAAGCTCAAGGGGGTACTGACCACTTAAGATCTTGCGTATTATATCTGGAATAACATGAGCGGAGCCTACTTCGCGTTCAGGGAATTCATTAATTCCATAGGCATTGAATGGACGACAAATTGAATAAGGCAACTTGTATTGATCGTGAAATGCCCGGCAATACCACTCCCCTGTTAACTTAGAAAAGCCATATGAGGTAACCGGTGGTGGAATTTTTAACAAATCTACTTCTTTGGATGGAAAAAAGGGTGTCGATTCAAAAACCATCGAGGAAGAAATGTAAACCATCCGCTTGATTTTAGCTGCAACAGCTGCTTCAAAGGTGCTTGAGTAAATCTTATTATTTTCGGAGAGGATTATCGCGGGGTATTTATGGAAGTAGCCAATACCGCCGATTTTGGCGGCAGCATTAATGACGATATCAATATCTCTGAATACTCTTTTGGTCTGTAGTGAATCAGTTAGATCAGCTTTGATAAACTCGGCTCTTTTGTCTATTTGAGAGTCTTTTTTTGAAAGATTATCGCAAATGCGCACCGAAAAACCAGCATCTAAAAGCTGTTTGACAATTTCTGAGCCAATAAAACCTGCGCCACCCGTTACTAAAAACTTTTGTTTCATAATCCGTAAACAGATCCTTCGCTTCGCTCAGGATGACAAAAAAGGTCATTTATTTTACCTTTTTTGTCAACTAAGAATTTTGCTTTCGCCATAAATAAGATAAATAACCGCCAGTTGCAATAATCGCCAAAAGAGAAATCATCTCTGATGCTAAATGGACTGGCGTCTTATTGTACTTGATTATAACTTCGTGGATTCCCTGCGGCAACTGAAAAGTAATCAGTCCATTTTGATTTTGATAATCAATGAGTACAGGTTGTTTGTCGACTCTCACCTGCCATCCGGGAAAGTAGATGGTATTAGTCTGAACTGTTGAATCATTTTGGGCGGTAATCGCTGCTTTATAGTTGGCTTGTTTAATTTCTGATGAAGTAATTAGGGCATCGCCGGAGATGATTTCGATTTTTTGATTAGCCCGACTCTTTGGTTTTTCTTTAACCCAAAGAGGTAAATATTCATCCCGGACAGTTGTTGAATCTTCATTGGTTGCATAAAATCCATCACCACGATTTACGAAAGCTTTAGGCTTGGTGTAAACAATTGTTGAAATAATAGCTGCCAAAACAATTATTATGGCAATCAATTTTTGTTCTTTAACATGATTTATGACATATCCTCCCAAAAAAGCAGTAATAAAAATAACAAGTAACAGCAGTCTCCAGGGAAACTGGATAATATCAACTCCCGGTACATCCTGCCAGAATGGCAAAGAATATTTGGTCATCAAAAAGAAACTGATGGCAAATATAACTAGCATAAAATCGATTAGTAATTCTTTGGTTTTCTTGGCAAATCTTAGATATAAAACCGAAAATACAATTGATAAAACAACAATCCCAATTTGCGGGGAAAATGATTCAAGTCCACTTGGTCTTGGGCCATAACCCCATGATGGGATTATTAGCTCTCGAAGACCAACTAAATGATCTACAACACTTGATACTTTGATCTGGGAAAATCGGACGAATTTAAGATCATAAACTGCCGGAATCCAAAAAAAAGAAGCAATTAAAATTCCCGCAACAAAAGAACTAATAATCTGCCATTTTTCTTTTTTGATGATTATTAAAGAAACCACAAGGAGAAATGGTAAAAAAATAACTGCGATGACGTTATGGGAAAGAATCA
>Ga0209542_10013925_pt1 | contig 13757 bp, 14 predicted proteins | sample RifCSPhighO2_01_FD_184028 | JGI IMG/M metagenome (GOLD analysis project Ga0209542, IMG submission 184028) | Soil microbial communities from Rifle, Colorado - Rifle CSP2_plank highO2_0.1 (SPAdes) (version 2) | ecosystem: Environmental > Terrestrial > Deep subsurface > Rock core/Sediment ...
TGAACAGCTTCGGCATTGGCAAATAATCGTTCATGGTCGTCTCCTTTCCGAAAGCAATATATATACATATCGTTTTCCGGTCAACTGCTTTCTCCACACCACAAGAGGATTCTGGCAGTCTGACTGCCAGAATTTTACAAGTAAAACAGGAAGCCCACGAAAAGCGCGTGGGCTCCCCGCGGGCTTATCCGGCCACAAGGCCGACGAGTGCGATTGCAGCAATCGCGGCTAGAACCAGCGCCCAGTGCCACCATTTATCCATGGTCGTCTCCTTTCTGAGAGCAATATATATAATATATATATCGTTTTCTGGTCAACTCTAACCAGCCCCAAAAGGGTGATATGAGAGTCGCAGCTATTTTTGACGGGCACGTCAGGTAGGGATGTGCATCTGTAGACGATATGAGTCATTCCTCCGTCAAAAATGCCCATGGCCCCACAAAATGCCAAGGGCGCCCTTTGGCATTTCGACCATCACCCTCCCAAAATATCTATCTGCCCCTGGAACTTATCCGCCAATTCCATAACATCGTCTCCATAAAAAGCATAGGCAGATTTACCCGCATTTTTCCAGCCGGCAAGGTACCGAAGCGCCGCAAGGCGCTCCGAGGAGCGAGTACCTTTGTCTGCTCCGTTGTCCATTAATAGGAGCGCGGAGGCGAATACGGCAGTGCGCGCATTCCAAGGATTAGGCGGGTTTTCACCTGTCGCTCGCGCGATTCTGTCTTGATATAAGACCCATGTGGAGGGAATGAATTGCGCTGGCCCCATTGCCCCACCCCATCCGTACCACGGCTTCTTTGAAACGGGCATCGCATCAGGATCTAGGCCGAGCGAGCGTGTAATGGCCAAAAAGGGTTCTGTATCGCGGGGTGCTTTCATGTCCGTTTTCCAGTTTCCCGTGCCAACGTTCTGCCCCATATTGCTCTCCTCAGCGAGAATCCCGAGAATCAGTGCGGGGCGTACGCCGGTTTTGGCCGATGCCTCTTTTGCATACGAAAAGATATCGCCGAAGGAAACGGCTTTGGAATCGCGCAGGACGAAGAGGGCGGCGCGAATCTGCGCCGCGTTCTTTTCCTTATCTGCAATCAACTGCAAGTATATAGATTCCTGCCCGCGCGCCGCTGTTACCAAATTCTTCTTCTCCTGCTCATTATTAATCAGAGACTGCTGTTGGAGGACTTGTATCTGACGCAAGTCCTGTTCTTCCTGCTGTTTCTCTTGCAGGGCCTGCTTGCGGAAAGAAAGGTCGGTGCGCGCTGTCGCCATTTCTTTAAAAGATGCATCAAGCGCTTTTTGTATCGTCTGGAAGGTGTCTACATCGTCAAAAAGGTCGCTGATGGAACCGCCAAGCGCAAGCTCCACTGGCGTCGTTTCATCTATCTCGCGCGTACGCCTAAGGATTTGTGCGAGGGATTCCTGCCCGCTCGCCACTTTCGCGTCCAGAGTTTTAATAGAATCTTCCTTGTCCCCTATGTCGCTCCGGATTTTCTGAATATTCAAATCGCGCTCTTTAATACCGAGTTTGGCTGTCTTTATTTTTGCGTCCAAAATCGCCACGTCGCGCTCAAGCGACGCGCGTGCTTTTTGTTTCTCGGCAAGAACTCCCTGATTTGCCTTAATATCCTGTTCAATTTGTTGAAGCTGGCGCTCTAGTTCTGCGCGCTGATTCGCAATGGTGTCGGCGCGCGCCGCAAGCGGCGCGAGCATCAAAAGGCTTACGCAAAAAGACACGACAAAAAAATTTACGGGCAAATGCCGCATTTAGCAATTGTACCAAGAGAAATCACTGGCGTCTTTTCCGTTTCCGAGGTGAGTCCTTGGCTTTGAAAGGTCTCTCCTCGGAAACTGATCCGCGAAGACCGTGTTTCCCTACTCCTTATTCAATATTCGTTATTCCTGAATCTGTTATTTCTTCGCGTCCTTCTTCGCTTCTTTTTTCGGTTCGGCTTCCGCTTTCGGCACTCCAGCCTCCGCTCCGGCTGCCGCCGCGGCCTCTCCCGCAACCGGCGCGCCCTCCACGATTGGAGCAACCGGCTCCTCTATTTTCTCTTCTTTGAATTCAATGATGGTCACAATTATGTCGCCCGCGTGCGTAATCAATGTTGCGCTCGGAGGTAATTTAATCTGTCCCGCGGTAATGTGCTCGCCGACATTCGCAAGATTGGAAATATCCACGGGCAAGTCGTGCGGAAGTTCCGCCGGAGCCACTTCAATTTCAATTTCGTGCAACACTTTGGAAACGATGTTTCCGGCTTTCTCGGCAGGTGCGACACCAACGAATTTAAGAGGAACCCTGATGCGGATTTTCTTTCCTTTCTCAAGCACGTAGAAATCGGCGTGCAAAGGAACGCTCGTTACAGGGTGAAATTGAACGTCATGAATCAGGATTTCTTTCACATCGCCGACTCCCTTCAACTGAATGACGGTTGTCTCACCCGCCTCTTTCCACACGCGGTCAAACTTGAGTGCATCAATCGCAATAGAGGTCGCGGCCTCTTTGGGACCGTAGAAAACAGCAGGCATAGAGCCGCTCTTCCGCAGGGCATCAACCGAAGCATTAGGCTTTCGAACTTTGATTTCAAGCGCTAACATGGGCGAGAGTATACCTGCGGCGGAACACAAAGTCAAAACTCGCGTTTCATACTTCCTCCACGGTGCGTTATACTTCTCCGATGCGTTACGACTTCGTTGCATTCGGCGACATAGTTACGGACTGCTTCATCAAACTGAAAGAGGCGAAAGTGGAATGTGATTTAGACCACGAGAATTGTTTGTTATGCGTGAAGTTCGGGCAGAAAATCCCGTTTGAATCAGCAACTGAAGTGCCGGCTGTCGGCAACGGCCCCAACGCCGCCGTTGCGGCCGCGAAATTAGGTCTCAAGAGCGCGGTCGCAGCTGAACTCGGCGACGATGCAAATGGAAAAGTGTGCATGGCAAGGCTCGTGGCAGCAGGTGTATCAACCGAGTTCGTAGGAATCCATGCCGGACAGAAGACAAATTACCACTACGTTCTCCAATATGAAGCCGAGCGCACGATTCTGATAAAACATGAAATATTTGAGCGCTCATTGCCACATTTTGACGAAGCGCCGCGGTGGATTTACCTCACGTCGCTCGCAGAGGGAACGTATGAACTCCAACGCGATATTGCCCGCTATGCGAAAGAAATGGGCATCAAGCTCGCGTTTCAACCCGGAACATTCCAAGTTCGTTCCGATATCGCGCAGTTGAAAGATGTTTATGGCGCGACAGAGATATTTTTCTGCAACAAAGAGGAAGCACAGCAAATTCTTGGTACGAAAGAAGGCGATCTGAAAAAACTTCTCTTCGGAGTCCGAGAACTGGGCCCCAAAATAGCGGTCATCACGGACGGGCAGAACGGAGCATACATCATGGATGATTCGGGTTCGTACCACGCACCGATGTATCCGGACCCTGTTCCGCCTATTAATCGTACAGGTGCTGGAGACGCGACCGCATCAACGACAGTTGCATACATCATCAAGGGGCTATCTCCGAAAGAAGCTCTGTTGCATGGAATGATAAATGCTTCGGCGGTCGTCAAAAAAGTCGGCGCCCAAGCCGGACTTCTCACGAACATGGAGATTGAAGAGGTATACGCTAAACGCCCAAAAGATTTCCAAATGTCCGCGATTTAAGTTTCTTTCGTTTTAATGTCTCCTGTATTAGACCATGGTATTATTTAGGAGACACATTCTCAGAGCAACTTGAAATGTTTTCGCAGTGTCCGGTCATCCCCTATCGAGCCCGCCTCCACAAGGCGTAGTGCGTCCTCCGGCAAATTGAAAAACTGCCTTAGCAAGACAATGTGTTCGGAACAATCATATGGATAAACCCAAACACTTTTTTGGAGCATGACTGCTCCGATGCGCCGAATCATCGAGCGAAACGCGTTGCGCTTTGAGCGTTCTCCGGTAGATATGTCAAAGAGAATGAGCCGCCACTTACCATCCCATTTTTTCTGGCGCTCGAGCGGTAATGAAAGAGCGCGACGCATTAGTAACCGCTTGATGCGCCTGCGACCCTCGTCTGTGAGTATGTGACCCGTTGTTCCTTGAGAGGATGTCTTGAGTGAAACGTATTTATGCCGCTTGAGGTAATCAAACGAGCGTTGAAGTCTTCTTCTCTGCGCACGATCATCTGCCTTAAACACATATCCAATGGAGGCGAGAGCAACAAGAAGAGTGGGCGCTGCCGATAAAGCGATGGCAATTCCACCCGCAACAAAAAGCGCCTCTAAAATTCCCATTGGTGTGTCGTCGAACATCACTCCTTTAGTATTCTGTCTTCTATTTGAGACCATGGTATACATTTGGAGACACGTTATTAACTGTGTTTATTTTCTGGCAAGAGCCTTTTTAATAGCCTCAGTGACGTGAGAAACGCCCAGGCCGTAAAACTCCAGCAATTCTTTCGGTTCGCCTGACTGGCCGAATTTGTCCTGTACGCCGACAAATTCAATCGGTGTCGGGCACTCGCGCGCGAGTACTTCGGCAATTGCGCCTCCAAGGCCGCCCGTTATCTGATGCTCTTCCACGGTCACCGCAGAGCCCGCCTCGCGAGCGAGAGAAACTATTGTTTCCTTATCAAGAGGTTTGATGGTATGAACATTGACGACGGCTGTTCCTGTCCCCTTCTCCTCTAATTCGCGCGCCGCAAGGAGCGCGTTGTGCAACAAGGGTCCGGTCGCAAATACAACAACACCCGGATTCTTGCTTTTCCAAAACACTTGCGCACGACCGATCTCAAATGGCGTTTCCGGCGTAGTCATGACCGGCGTTTTGTCTCGGGCGAAACGTAGATAGGTGGGCAGGCTATTTTTTGCTGCGGCCAGTGTTGCTTTCCGTCCTTCCTCCGCGTCGCATGGTGAAATAACAATCATGTTCGGCATTGCGCGCATGAGTGCAATATCTTCCAGTGCCTGATGTGTCGCGCCGTCGGGGCCCGTCTGAAGTCCGGCATGCATGCCGCACACTTTCACCGGCACGTTGTTGATGGCAATCGTTGTGCGAATTTGCTCCCAGTTGCGCCCCGGAGAGAATGTCGCGTATGAGGTAATGAATGGAATTTTCCCGTAGACAGCCATTCCAGACGCGACTGTAGCCATATTTTGTTCGGCGACACCCACCTCTATGAAGCGTTCAGGAAACTCTTTCTGGAATGCGTCCGCGCGAGTTGATTCGGCCAAATCCGCGGACAGCACGACGACGCGCGGGTCGGCCCTGCCAGCCTCTACCGCGCCTTTCCCAAAACCATTGCGAGTCGGCGCTTTCTCTTTGCCCTCAAACACATCCTCCCGCAAATTCATTTCTTTGTTAAGCATACCTTTTATTTTAGGAGTTTCTCACGAGTCGCCTCTAGTTCCGACAAAAAAGCCACCGCTTCTTCTTTTGAGGGCGGCTTGCCGTGCCAGAGGTAATCGTTCTCTATGGACTTGATGCCTTTGCCTGGTGTTGTGCGGGCGTGAATGAGGGTCGGCTTATCCGTAACGGTTTTTGCCTCCTCGCATGCTGAAACAAACTGTCTGATATCATTGCCGTCTATGTCTATGACGTGCCAGCCGAATGCGCGGTACTTATCGCCAAAAGGTTCCAGAGGCATGACGTCTTCGGTATTCCCGTCTATCTGAATAAAATTGCGGTCAATAACTTGCGTAAGGTTTCCCAATTTCTTTGCCGAAGCGAACATGGCGCCTTCCCAAGAATTTCCTTCGTCATGCTCTCCGTCTGATGTCGCGCAGTATACGCGGAATTTCTTTCCATCCATCCGAGCGGCATACGCGTAACCGGCGGCTTGTGAGATTCCGCTTCCAAGAGGCCCAGAGGTAGATTCAAGGCCAGGCAACAATTCCCGCTCCGGATGCCCTTGGAGCCGTGAGCCGAATCTTCGAAGTGTCAGGCATTCCTCTAAAGGAAAATATCCGGAATGCGCCATTGTTGCGTAGAGCACCGGCGCAATATGGCCGTTGGAGAGAAAGAGGCGGTCACGCGCTGACCAGTCCGGATTTTTCGGGTCATGCTTTAAAACATGGAAATATAAAGCCGCAAAAATATCCGCCATTCCCAAGGGCCCCGCGGTATGTCCCGAACCTGCCGCGACGAGCATCCGGATAATCGTCTGCCTAATGGAATTGGCATGTAGTCCAATCTGCCGGATTTCTTCATCTGTAATCGTCATTGTCGGAAGTATAACACTTTTATAATTTCAAATTTCTAATTTTTAATTTTAAAACAAACTGGCTAATGTTTAGAAATTTTGAAATTAAAGCATTATTTAGACATTTAAAATTTGTCATTTAACGCTGCGCTGAGGGCCTTTTTTACTACTTCATCCGGAACTGGGTGCGCAAACTGCCCGTCTTTCTGATGCACTTTGCCGACGGATTCCAATAACACATAGCGGGGCTCGCCGCCGCGCGTTTTCTTGTCTCTGAGCGTCGCGTCCAGTATTTTCTCCGGCGAATATCGGGGAAAATCTCTCGGTGTAATGCCAAGCCGCGCAAGGTGCCCAAAAACCTCCGCGCGATCCGCGGGAGTTAGTATGCCAAGCAATTCAGAAATCTTCGCTTCAACCAGAATCCCATAGCCCACGGCAAATCCGTGCGGAAGGCGGTAGTCGGAAAGCAACTCAATCGCATGTCCTATGGTATGCCCGAAATTCAGCACCATTCGCTCATTGCCCTCGCGCGTGTCTCTTTCCGTCACTCCGACCTTGAAACTCACGGAGCGAAAAATGATTTCCTGAAGAACCTCCGGTGTTTTAAGCGGTTCATCAAGATTTAGTTTTTCTACAAGCGAAAGGGCATCGCGGTCTGCAGCAATAAAAGTCTTCACCGACTCAAGAAGCCCGTTCACTATTCCGCCGCGCGGCATTTTTGCAAGATACTGGATATCCGCGACGACCGCGCGCGGAAGCCAGAAGCTTCCAATAGTGTTTTTTCCATATTTAGTATCTATGCCGACTTTTCCTCCGATAGAACTGTCCACCATCGCAAGCAGGGTCGTTGGAACGTTTACGTACGGAACACCGCGAAGATACGTCGCCGCGACAAATCCGGCGACATCGCCGACAATTCCGCCACCGAGGGCTATGATAAGCGTGTCGCGCCCGTAATGACCCTTCAGAAGTTCGCGCTGGAGCTCGGTAACCGTTTTTTGATTTTTGTTGCGCTCTCCCTCCGTGAAGCTGAAGAGTTCCGCGGTTTTTCCAGATTTTTCAAGCGTCGACAAAACCTGCGCGCCAAACATTTTTCCCACACGCGTGTCCGTAATGACCGCAATGCGGCTTGTACGCCCCTCGCGTATTGCAATGTCTTGAAGCTCTTTCTCAAGTCCTAAACCGATAAATACCGAGTAGCTTCCACCGCCTTCCACACCGGCGCGAATAGTTTTAGTTTCCATTGGTTTTGGCGACTTCGCGCAGAAGCTTCTCGGTAGCATCCCAGCCAAGACAGGGGTCGGTGACAGAAAGTCCATCGCGGTCTATGGTCTCATTTGTCAGAGATTCCAATTTTTGACCTCCTTCTTTAAGAAAGCTCTCCATCATAAAACCTTTCACCAGGTGTCGGCAGTCGTCGTGCACCTTCACCCCGTTAGAAGTAGGACGCGGAACTATATTGCTTCCCTCAGCCACTCCATTACTATTGCCAACATTGTCTTGCGTAAAATCATCTTGAGTCAGTCGTCCGCGACTTCTAACGGGGTTCATCGTTGCCAGAACCTCTTTGACAACGATTGGCTGGAGTGTGCAATCTTTCTTGCCGTTCATTACGCAATTGTCGTGGCTCGCATCAATGATGATAGACGGGTTTTTTATCTTGTGCTTTTCCATGAGCGTTTTTGCTTTGTGTATGTGCTCGGCGCCATAGTTAGGCCCTGTCTCCCCGCCACGCAACACGAGGTGCGCATAAGGATTGCCGTGCGTTTCCACCTGGTAGCCGTCTAAGACCGCCACATGCTTGTGCTGTGCGGCAACGATTGCATTAACCGCGACTTCAATTGAGCCGGATGTGGCGTTTTTCATTCCCACGGGGCACTCCATTCCGGAGGCAAAAATTCTGTGTTCCTGGTCTTCAACGCTGCGCGCGCCGATGGCAATCCAAGAAAGAAGTTCCGCAAACCCTTTTGAGTTGTGCGTGAAAAGCGCCTCATCGGCGATCGGCAACCCCATTTCAACGATTTTTACCATCATGTCGCGGCAGTATTCAATGCCGAGAGCGATGTCGGCGGGCTTGTACGGATCGGGCTGATTTACCGGCCCCAACCATCCCTTGATTGTGCGCGGCTTCTGGATGTACACGCGCATTACGATTTTGAGCGCGCTTTTAAGTTCATCTGAAAGTTTTTTGAGACGCTTCGCGTATTCAAGGACAGATTCGCTCGGCCATGCAGAGCAGGGGCCGACGATGAAAAGGAGCCGCTTGTCGCGTCCCGTCAAAATATCCTCTATCTCTTTGCGGTCTTTCTCTACGTTCTTTTCTCCTTGTGCAGAAAGCGGGTGACGGGCGATTATCTCGTCAGAAGTCGGCATTTTCTTGATGATTGTGACACCCATATGTAGTAACGGCTTAAGCCGTGAAAACAGTGTACCACTATTGAGAGGGTGCTCAAACGAGCCCTTTGTTCCTCACTTACTTGTGCTGTTTGCTCAACTCCCTCTCCAAAAGCACATAGTACGGGGCGTTGCCGATTTCCCGCCCCAACCAGAGACGCTCCTGTTCAAGCGCTTGTTCAACGAGCATGGTAAGGCCTGAAATTGCCTGCGCCCCAACCTCTTTTGCCTCGCGCATGAGGCGCGTTTCAAGCGGGTTGTAGACGAGGTCAAAAACCAATCCTCCTTTGCGTATCATTTCTTTTGGCACTGGCGTCGCGCCCTCGTTGGGGTGGAGCCCCACGGGCGACGCGTTCACAATGACATCAAATTGCGTGCCGTTCATGGCGTCCAGCTCCAGTGCCGTGCCGCCGAATTTCTCGCACAGAGTTTGCGCCTTCTTGAATGTCCTGTCGTAGCTGTGGATTTTTGCTCCGCATTCTTTCATGTGGTACGCGACAGCGCGCGCGGCGCCTCCCGCGCCGAAGATAAGCACACTCTTCCCTTTTAGCGCCGTGTCTTTAAGCGCGACCGCGATTCCGACCGCATCTGTGTTGAATCCCTTTAGTTTCCCGTTGGTGTTAACAATCGTGTTAACAGAACCGATGGAGAGCGCCTTTTCGTCCACTTCATCCAGAAGCGGAATGACGGATTCTTTGTGCGGAAGCGTTATAGCGGTCAAATGTATCGGAAGCGCGCGAATCGCAGAAACCAACTCGCCTATGTTCGCATTTTGGAATGCGAGCATGACGGCATCAACATCCTCGCGGACGTATATTTCGTTGTGCAACAAAGGACTTAGGCTGTGCCCAATCGGATTGCCAATAACGGCAGTGAGCTTTGTTGAAGCAGAAATCATAGCAATATCAAATGATAAATTCCAAATCTCTAAATAATGTCCAAATTAATTAATGTTTTAAAAATTAAGACATTGAGATTTATTTTGAAATTGGAAATTCAAAATTTGAAATTCTCACACATTCTTAATGTGCGCATCAAGAATCTGCAATGCTTCTGCGTATCCCTGCTCCTTCTTGCCGGAAATCTGCGCGATGCACGCAGGCGATGTGACGGAAACGTGCCTCCACTCCTCGCGGGAACTGATGTCGGAGAGATGCACTTCAACCGCCGGCAATTTCGTATCGCGGAGCGCGTCGTAAAGCGCGTAGCTGTAATGAGTGAGCGCGCCGGGATTGATGATGACTCCCCCTGCCTTCGGGCTCTCTTTCTGAAGAAAATCTATAATGGCTCCCTCGTGATTGGACTGGAAAGCCGTCACTGTGTGCCCGAGCTTTTTTGCCGTAGCCGCAACTTCCGCTTCAATGTCCTTCAGCGTCTTTGAGCCGTAGTGCCGTGGCTCGCGCGCGCCGAGGAGATTCAGATTCGGGCCGTGTATGAGCAATATCGTTGCCATATCCAACCACATTACTAGACGATTGCAGATTCAGCCAGTGCTTTAAGACGCGCGTATGCGGCGGCGGGGTCTTTGACTTTTGAAAGCGCAGAACCTACGCCAAATCGGCGCGCTCCAGCGCGGACGAGGTCGGCGATGTTGGATTCCGCAACCCCGCCATCAACGCTTATAAGCATATCTGGAAAACGCGAGTGAAACTCGGCGATGCGCGCAACGCCGCGCGCATCATAGGGAATCCCCTGCGTCCCTATAGAGGCAATCGTCATGAGATGAACGACATCGCAGAAAGGAACTAGCGGTTCAATCAATTCAATGGGGGTAGGCAGGAGCGCGCCGAGACCAACTTCGCGCGCTCCGTTCTCTTTCCATTCTCTAAGCGCTCCGGACGCCGCATCGGCGGAAGGAAATGCTTCCACGTGCCCGAGTATCCTCTCTGCGCCCGCGAGCGCAAATTCAATTCCGAGCGCGCGCGGATTTTGAATCATCAGGTGAATCTCCGTCGCAAGTCCCCGCGTTCCCGCAAGATCGAACTTTCCGAATTCCCCCTTTCTCACGTATGGCCACGTGATAGCAGGAGCGAAAAGTCCGTCGGTTATATCCACATGAATGCTCTCTGCATAGGCGCGAACCGCGCTCGCTCCCTCCGCGAGAGCTTCAGCATTGCTCGGAACGCATGTCGGAATAATTTCTATCATGAGAAATAATGTCAAATTTCAAATTTTTAATTTCAAATGAAATTCCACGGAGAAATAATGTCAAATTTCAAATTTCAAATTTTTAAATAATGTCCTAATGATTTAATACATTAAAACACTAAGATTTGTTTTGTAATTTGAAATTAAAAATTCGGCGCATCTATCTGCCTGATTCTCCGCGCATGCCTTTCTTCTCCGGAAAACTCGGTTTTAAGCCATTTTTCAACCGCTTTTTTCGCTTCATCCGCAGACAAAAATCGCGCGCCGAGAGAGAGAGCGTTCGCATTGTTATGCTCGCGCGCGGATGCAATCATGTCCAATTCCTTCCCGCTCATGTCTTTTTGCTCGCCCGAGGGGCCATAGTAGAGCGCGCATCTCACGCTCTTGAAGCGGTTCGCCACCATCGCCTCTCCCTGGCCGGATGCGCCAATAACTATCGCGCGGCTGTCGCGCCCCGCAAGAGCGTCCGCCGAAAGCTTGCGCGCGGCGCCTGCGATTATTTCCGGATAGTCGTCGTCCGCATCAAACGCGTGCGCACCGCAATCCTCCACATCATGCCCGAGCGCGCGCACGTACTCAACAAGAATATTCTTCAGTTCAAAACCTGCATGGTCGGAAGCGAAATAGATTTGCATAAGAAAATAATTTACAATTTTGCAATTTTCAATTCTCAGTGAATTTACAAATTGAAATTTTCAAACGGGTGACGAACGTGTTGATGATGCAATTTTCTGGAAAATAAGGGTAAGTTCCTGTCCTTCTTTCCATAGCGCCCGAATCTCTTGGCTAATTTCATCGAGACCGCAAGAGGCGAGCATGCGAAGCCAGTGCTTAGATTCTTGACACTCTTTCTTACAAATGAATATTTTATTGGTAAAGTCCCGCTTGGAGCTCGCGCCGTTCGCCTCCATGTAGTTCGCGCCTACACTTGTTCCAGAACGAATCAATTGATTAGTAATTGGGTCAGTTATATTGTTTCGCCGCACTTTTTTGCAAAGAGCAATTATGTTTTCGCCAAACTTAGCTGTTCTTTCTTCCAAATCGTATTTTTTTGGTCTTTGATTCATTGTATATTGATTGGAAATTGCAAAATTAAAAATTGAAAATTTTATATATACTTCCCCACTTTAAGCACATGCCCCACGAGCGTGTGCGCGTATCCCATTTCGTTGTCGTACCACGCGAGCACTTTTACAAGCGTCCCGTCCACGACGCGCGTCATGCCGAGGTCGGCGATTGAACCGTAGGAAAGCCCCAAAATGTCGGACGAAACTAGCGGCTCTTCCGTAACCGCAAAGATGCTTTTCCATCGGTCGGTTTTCGCGGCGGCGCGCAAGGCCTCGTTCACTTCCTCCACGCTGGTTGCGCGCCTTGCGACGAAAGTAACGTCGGCGAGCGAGCCCGAAGCGACGGGAACGCGCACGGCGATGCCGTCAAATTTGCCCTTGAACTGCGGGTGCGCGAGCGCTGTCGCTTTAGCGGCGCCGGTGGAAGACGGCCCCATGTTAAGAGCACCGGCGCGGCCGCGGCGGAAATCGTCCGGCGCTACGCCGTCAACGATTGACTGCGAAGCGGTATAAGCGTGAATTGTATTTAAAATGGCTCGTTCTATTCCTATCGCCCCATCCAGAATTCCAACGACGGGACTTACGGCGTTTGTTGTGCAAGATGCATTGGAACTTATCTCGCAGGTCTTTAACTTTTCTTCGTTAACTCCCAAAAGCACGGTCTCCACGCCCTCTCCTTTTCCGGGAGCAGAAATAACGACGCGCTTTGCCCCTGCCTCAATGTGGCCGCGTGCCTTATCTGCGGTAGTGAAAAGTCCTGTGGATTCTACGACGATATCCACCTTTAGATCGCGCCACGGCAACTTCGCCGGGTCTTTTTCGGCAAGAACCGGAATCTTCTTTCCATCCACGATTATGGCATCCTCTGCGGCCTCAACGGAAAAAGGCGCGCGCCCATACACCGAGTCGTATTTGAGGAGGTATGCGAGATTCCCCGCAGGGGCCAAGTCGTTGATTGCCACTATTTCAATGCCTTTCTTCCCGTAAGCGGCGCGCGTGAATCCTCTCCCTATCCTGCCGAATCCGTTTATCGCGACGCGTATCATTGCGCTAGTGTACTACATTTTCCTTAGGCTGGCACGAAGCGTGGCTCGCGCTATCCACACCCTTACTACCAACTCTTCCATCTATTCTAGTATTTTGCAAAATACTAGAATAGATGCTGTTCTCAAGACACAGTTTTGGATTGCGGGAGGAATTTCGTGCCGACTGATTTGCCAGCAAGAATATCCAGAAGGACGCCAGGCTGGAGGCCGTTTGCTATGTGCGTCGTGATTTCCCGCTCCGCGAGTTTTCTCGCCACTTTGAATTTTGTCAGCATTCCTCCCCTCCCGAATTCAGATGTATCCGGCATAATGTATTTCTCAAAAGAAGAAATGTCCGCGTACCGGATTTCAGAAATCACGCGTGCGTTTTTGTCTTTGGGGTTGCCGTCAAAAACGCCATCCACGCTCGTCAAAATTATGACCGCATCTACGTTGAGTTGTGATGCTATTAAGCCTGCTAGCTCATCGTTGTCCGTAAACATTAATTCGGCAACGGCAACGGCATCGTTTTCGTTGATGACTGGAACGACATTGTCGCGCAGAAGATTCTCCATGCAATTTTTCATATTTGCGTAGTGCTCTTTGTCGCGAAAATCCTCTTTTGTCGCCAATATCTGCGCGCAGAAAATACCGTGTTTAGCGAAATACTTAGCGTACATGCCCATGAGCTTCACCTGTCCCACGGCGGCATACACTTGTTTTTTAACGACGTTGTCCGCGCCGTCTTCCATTGTGATGAGCCCCCTGCCCGTTCCAACCGCGCCAGAGGTTACGATAATCGCTCCAACATCTTTCTTCCGAAGACGCGCTGTCTGGTCCACCAAGAGCTTCAAAACGCGCGGATTGAGCTTCCCATCTTTTTTAGAAATGACTCCCGTTCCTATTTTTATGATGATTTTTTTGTACATCCCGTTAGAGACCC
>Ga0209542_10013928_pt1 | contig 13753 bp, 18 predicted proteins | sample RifCSPhighO2_01_FD_184028 | JGI IMG/M metagenome (GOLD analysis project Ga0209542, IMG submission 184028) | Soil microbial communities from Rifle, Colorado - Rifle CSP2_plank highO2_0.1 (SPAdes) (version 2) | ecosystem: Environmental > Terrestrial > Deep subsurface > Rock core/Sediment ...
TTCAGAATTATATATTGTGGAGGGGGATTCAGCCGGAGGCAGTTCAAAACAGGCCAGAGACAGAAGGTTTCAAGCTATTCTGCCTTTGCGAGGAAAAATTTTGAATGTGGAACGCTCACGACTGGATAAAATTTTAACTTCAAAAGAAATTAGGTCGCTTATTATTGCCCTTGGAGCTGGTATTGGCGAAGATTTTGATATCACAAAAGTACGATATCACAGAATTGTCATTATGACCGATGCCGATGTTGATGGTTCCCACATTAGGACATTGCTTTTGACATTCTTTTACCGATATTTTAAGCCTATTGTTGACGCAGGCTATATTTATATTGCCCAGCCACCGTTGTATAAAATCCAATCAGGTAAATCAGTCAACTACGCTTACAGCGATGCCGACAAAGAGAAAATTTTGAAAAGCCTTGGAAGCGCAGGCTCTTCTATTCAGCGATATAAAGGCTTAGGGGAAATGAATCCTGACCAGCTTTGGGAAACAACCATGAACCCAGAAAACAGAATTTTATTGCAGGTCAATGTTGAAGTAGCCCATGAAGCTGACAAAATTTTTGATATTTTAATGGGAGAAGAGGTAGAGCCAAGGAAAAAATTCATCCAAACTCACGCCAAAGCCGCCAAAAATATAGATATTTAATGTCTCAGTGGTATACTCCTAAAAAAACAACCGGATTGTATGAAAGTTCAAAGTTAGAACCTTTTAAAGTTTCAAGATCAAAAATTGAATTCTTTTTGCAATGTCCAAAATGTTTTTATTTGGATAGAAAATTAGGCATTACCAGACCTCCTGATTTTCCGTTTAACTTAAACTCAGCCGTTGATAAATTATTAAAACAAGAATTTGATGTCTATAGGCAAAAAGGTTTGCCTCATCCTATTATCAAGTATTATAACGTTGATGCCTTGCCTGCAAAACATGAAAAATTAGACGACTGGCGAAATACGTTAAAAGGCATTCGATACCTTCATGAACCAACCAACTTATTAATTTATGGAGGCATTGATGATCTTTGGCAAAATTCAAAAGGAGAGTACATTGTGGTAGACTATAAAGCCACGGCAAAATTTGGCGACATTAAAGGGTTGGATCAAGATTGGCATGGTGGCTACAAACGCCAAATGGAAGTCTACCAATGGTTGTTTCGTAGGAATGGATTTAATGTTGCAAAGACTGGATACTTTTTATACTGCAACGGTAGGACCTATAATAGAATGTTTAATGCAAGGTTAGAATTTGATGTTACCTTAATTCCTTACGAGGGTGACGACAGCTGGATTGAAAAAACCATTTTTGATATTAAAAAATGCCTTGCTTTAGATGAAGTGCCAGGGCCAGGGAAAGATTGCGATTATTGCAGTTATATTCAGACCATAAAAGTACATCACTAAATTTATTTGACAATTAGAATATATTGGGCTAATATAGAAATATACGGCCTGCGGGCCTTTTTAAATAAATCAGATACCATGAATTTTACTGAAAAAATAGCCGATTTTTTTAAAGGAGTTTTTACAGAATTAAAAAAAGTAAGCTGGATTACGAGGCAAGATCTTTTGCAATATACTATTATTGTAGTGGCCTCAACTGTTTTAACAGCTGTTTTTTTAGGTGGTTTAGATTATCTTTTTTCAAGCATCATAAAAACGTTTATTTTCAAATATTAAACAATGGCAAAACAACAATTAGAACAAGAACGAAATTGGTATGTCATACACACCTATTCAGGGTATGAAGATGCTGTGGCAAAGAATTTAAAACAAAGAATTGAGTCTTTAGGCATGGAAGACAAAATTTTCAATGTTATTGTGCCAAAAGAAAAGAAAATTAAAATTAAAAATGGCAAACGTAAAACCGTTGAAGAGAAAATTTATCCAGGATATGTGTTGGTTGAAATGGTAGTTACCGATGCTTCGTGGTATGTTGTTAGAAATACGCCAAGGGTAACTGGATTCTTGGGAGCTGGCACCACGCCAATACCAGTTTCCAAAAATGATATGGATGAATTGGTGAAAAAAATGGAAGGCAAGGAACCTGAATTCAAAGTTGACTTCACTATTGGGGAAGCAGTAAAAGTAGTAGACGGGCCCTTTAAAGGTTTTGATGGAAGAATATCTGAAATAGATAAGGAGCGCGGGAAAATTAAAGTGTTAGTAAATATGTTTGGCAGAGACACTCCGGTTGAACTGGATTCTCTCCAAATTCAAAAAGTAACATAAAAATTATGGCAAAAAAAATAAAAAGAATGGTAAAAATACAGATTCAGGCAGGCAAGGCAAGTGTTGCCTTAGTAGGGCAGAATTTAGCCCCTCATGGTTTGAATATTGGGGAATTCTGCCAGAAGTTTAACGAAGCTACCAAAGAAATGGTTGGTTTTACCATTCCCGCAGAAGTGACGATTTATGAAGACCGAAGTTATGCTTTTAAATTAAAAACTCCCGTGACTTCAGAGCTTATTAAAAAAGCTGCAGGAGTTGAAAAAGGAGCTGCTACTCCCAATAAAATAGTAGGAAAAATAACTAAAGAACAATTACAAGAAATAGCAAAAAAGAAAATGGAAGATTTGAATACCACTGATATTGAACAAGCTATGAAAGTGGTGGCAGGGACGGCTAAAAACATGGGAATAGAGGTTGTAGGATAAAATTTCAAAACAAAAAGCTGCGCATTGCGCAGCTTTTTGTTTGTTTGGAGATTATTGTGCAAGAGTTACGCTCTTTGCAGCTGGACCTTTTGGTCCTTCCTCAACTTCGAAAGTGACTTTATCGCCAACTTTCAAATCATTGAAGGTTACTCCATTCAAATCGTTAGAGTGGAAAAAGAGATCCTTTACTTCGCCTTCGCGAGCAATGAATCCAAATCCTTTCTCTGTAAGAGTTTTGATTGTGCCTTCCATTAATGTGATATTATTTTTATATTGTTAAACCTTGTCTAAAAACCCCGACCCTAGCCCTTATTCACAAGATAATTGATGATAACATACATATAACTCAGTGTCAATGATTTATGGTATTTTAAACAAGTACCTTGATTTTTTTTAGTAACTTGTTACGATGAATAAAAATTCTATGGAAGAAGTTCCAGAAAAAAAAGAAAAATATATCCGTCCTTCCTGGGATGAATATTTTTTAAGTTTATTAGAACCATTGGGATCTCGTGCTACTTGCGACCGCGGTAGAAGCGGTTCGGTTATTGTAAGTCCTGGCCATACCATTATCGCAACGGGATACGTGGGCTCTCCGCCAGGACAACCGCATTGTGACGAAGTGGGACACTTACTACGAACAGTTACCTATGAAGATGGCACTTCTCGTCAGCACTGTGTCAGGACTCTTCATGCTGAAGAAAATGCTATTTTGCAGTGTGCCAAAGATGGCATCCGATTGGATGGGGCAACTATTTACTGTAAAATGGTTCCTTGCTGGAATTGCGCCATGAGAATTTGCCGAGTAGGCATTAAGCGAGTTGTTGCTCAAAAAAGATATCATGCCGATGGCCAATCACGTGAATTATTCAATAATGCAGGCGTTGAATTGGTAGTTATCGATGATACTCATGAACAATACAAAAACCAATGAAGGTAAATATTAAGAGGTTTGATAAAAATATTCCGTTGCCAGAGTTTAAAACTGAAGGAGCTGCGGCTTTTGATTTACATGCCAGGGAAGCTGTGGAAATTCCTCCAAAAGAATTTAGGTACGTGCCTTTGAATGTTGCAGTAGAAACGCCTCTAGATCATTTTTTACTATTAGCAGCCAGGAGCTCAACGCATAAAAAGGGGATATTGATGGCAAACGGCATTGGTATTGGCGACCCAGATTATTCTGGCGACAACGATGAATATAGCGCCGTGTATTATAATTTTACTGACAAACCTGTCACCATTGAAAAAGGGGAACGCATTGCTCAAGGGCTTATTGTAAAACGGGAATCTGTGGAGTGGCAAGAAGTTGAAACTATGCCAAATAAAACCCGAGGCGGGTGGGGAACTACCGGAAAGTAATTTTATTTACAAAGAAATAAATATGATAAAGCATAACTATCCTGGAAAATTTATTGTAATAGAAGGTTTAGATGGTTCAGGAAAAACAGCCCAGGTTGGGCTGATTATTAGTTTTTTAAAGGAGAATGGCAAAGAGGTTATTGAAACGAAAGAGCCTACCATGGATTCAGAGGCTGGTAGAAAAATAAAGCAGGCTTTGAAAAAAGAAATTTATATTGAGCCCTTAGAGCTTCAAACGTTATACGTAGAAGATAGGAAAGAGCATTTGGAAAATAAAGTTATTCCTGCACTGAAAGAAGGGAAGTACGTTGTTTCTTCTAGGTACGCTTTTTCTACGTTTGCTTATGGTTATTCAGACGGCCTAGATGTTGACTTATTGGTCCAAATGAATAATAATTTTTTATTACCTGATTTGACCATTGTGATTGACGTTAGTTCGGAATCCTGTATCCAACGCATTGAAAGTAGGGGAGAAGACAAAGAGCTTTTTGAAATTAAAGAAAAATTGGAGAAAGTAAGCACTATTTATAGAAAGCTTCCCGAAATGTTTGAACATGTAGCTGTTATCAGCGGAGAGAGGCCTATTGAGGAAGTTTTTGAAAATACAAAAAAGGAAATTGAAAAATTATTTTAGTATGATAAGATTGTCTTAGTTTCCTTGACAACTTACTCTTGAGGAGAAAAAGCTATGGAACTAGAAAAATTTACACCGTTATTTGAGGTCCCTGTTTTCACTGAGGAAGAAAAGGCTTTGATAAGCCCTTTTTTTACCAATGTAGATAAACCCGTGTATTCGGTAACTTTTTTGCCTGCTGAAATTGTTGGAGCTTTATGTTCAATGGCCAGCCGGGCAAAAGGTGATTTGCGTAAGTTATATCTTAACCAGTACGTAAAGCCATTCTTGGATGATGGAGGCGACTATTCAAATTCGCTTAAGGCATTGATTGAATTTTTAACAAAGTATCCAGCTGATTCCCTCTTTGCCAACCCAAAGGCAAGGGAATTTTATGTAAAGTGGTTAGCCCAATTTGGTGATGACTCTATTGCTCAAATGGCTGGCACACATGTCTTGTATTCGGGTATTTCGCAAATTGCCATTAAGCAAATTGAAGACCAGAGAATTGGTATAGCTCCCATTGAGCAGTCAACCAGGTATATTGACTACTCAACCAAAATTAACGGCAGTTATCGCTACTACACCGATCCTACGCTTGCTGATGTTGGATTAGAAGAAGAATATAAAGTTGCCATGGATGGCCTATTCTTAACCTACACCGATCTCATGGCTCACTTTAAGGAATTCTTAAAAGCCAAGTATCCCAACGAAGAGGAACGCGTCATTAATACAAAAGCTTTTGATGTGTTGCGAGGTCTTTTGCCTCTTAGCACCATTAGCCAGGTGGCATTTTTTGCCAATGGCCAGGCATTTGAGTATATGATGAACCGCTGCCTTGATCACGAATTAGGTGAAATTCGCTGGGCAGCTGAAGCTGCAAAGCAAGAACTCAACGTAGTTATCCCGGCTTTTTTAAGAAGGGTTGATGAAGACAGCGCTAAAAAGTATCGGGATTATAAAATTGATGTAAATAAACGGGTCAAAGAAGCCATGCAAGAAATTGGTTGGCGAGACCAAAAAGAAGCACATTTAATTGCCCCTCTTTCTACCGTTGGCTTACTCAGTTTTGATGGGCACGGCGAAGAAAAAATTATCGCGGGACTTTTGTATCAAAATAGCCATCAGTCTTTTTCCAGAATTCTTGGGCAAGTCATAGACATGACTCCTAATGAAAAAGAAAAGATTCTTAAAAAAGCTTTGGAAGGCAGGTTATATAAATATTACAAAGTACCAAGAGCTTTTGAGTTAGCCAAAGTGACTTTTGAAATTGTCATGAATATTGGCGCTTGGCGTGACTTGCACCGGCACAGAATGCACACTCAAATACGTCAGTTATTTTCTATTCACAATGGGTTTGATATTCCAGATGAACTGAAAGAGGCAAAGCTGGATGGCAAATTTGCAGAAGCCATTAAAAAAGCAGAAGAGGTATTTTTGAAAGTTGAAAAAGTCAGTCCTGTTTTGGCCCAGTATTGTACCGTTATGGCTCATAGAGTGCGATTCTTACAAGACCAGAATATGCGTTCATTCTTCTGGGAAGCAGAATTGAGGACCATCAACCAAGGCCACCCAGATTACCGGAAAATTGAGCACGATAAAATATGGCTTGTAGAAGGCATTTACCCAATGTTGTCAAAATACTTATTGGTTGACAAAGACCATTACGAATTTGCCAGAAGAGGGGACTCTGAAGCTATTAAGAGGAAGGAAGCCGAACTCTCCCAATATTTCTCAAAAAAGTAAACGTTATAGACAGATTGAAATATATCTGTCTTTTTGTTATAGTAACAGCGGTTTTTGTTCCTTGACAATATAAAGAAAAGGAAGGTGTTCAGTGCCTCAGAAAACTGCTTATGTTTGTGGCCCTTTGACAGAGTTGAGTCCCGAAGTTGCCCAAAATGCAAAGATTTTTTATGAGAGGATTGCCGATGTCTGCCAGGGTATTATGGGCGTGAGGGCATTTGTGCCTCATGAACATTATGACCCAATAAAGCATGCTCATTTTACGCCAGAACAAGTTGACCGAGCAGAAAGAGATCAAATTTTTCAGAGAACATCATTGCTCATTGTTGTGCCCATCGCGCCTTCTTGGGGCGGGGGTATTGAAGTGGAAATGGCAAATTGGCGCAACATATCAGCAATAATTCTGGTTGAAAAAGGTAAAAAAATTTCTCGCCTTCTGAAGGGAAACCCAGCAGTGGAAGAGATTATTGAATATGAAGACGAAGATGAAGGCATTCTTGTTTTAGAAAAAGCAATCATTGATTTATTTCAATCGAAAAAACAACTGGCAGAGGTTCCTTTTTAAATAACGTATTTCGTTTTGGGCGTGGATTTTCCAAGCCCTTTTTTTATTGTATATTAGAGAAAATTTTGATATATTTATCAAATATGGCATACAATCCTACCATTGGTTTGGAAATACACGCAGAGCTTAATACCAAGTCAAAAATGTTTTGCTCGTGCAAAAATGATCCCGAAGAAAAGCGGGCTAATTTTAATATTTGTGAAATTTGTTCAGGGCAACCTGGAACGCTTCCCTTTGCTAATGAAGAAGCTATTAAAAAAGTTATTAAAGCGGGGCTTGCTTTACATTGCAAAATTACAGAAACTTCAAAATTTGACCGGAAAAATTATTTCTACCCGGATTTGCCAAAGGGTTACCAAATTTCCCAGTACGACCAGCCATTATGTGAAAAAGGGTATTTAGAAATTGATGGTAAGAAGATTGGTATAACCAGAATTCATCTTGAGGAAGATACCGGACGGCTCCTGCATCCAGACGGTGAGAATTATTCTTTGGTTGACTTAAATAGAGCTGGCACGCCATTAATGGAATTGGTTACTGAACCCGATATTACCTCGGGAGCCGAAGCTAAAAAGTTTGCCGAAGAGCTTCAGCTTATTTTTAGATATTTAGGGGTATCCGATGCCGACATGGAAAAAGGGTTGATGCGGGTGGAAGTCAATATTAGCGTATCAAAAAATAAACAGTTAGGCACCAAAGTGGAAATTAAAAACTTAAATTCATTTAAAGTAGTTGAAAAGGCCATTGATTTTGAAATAAAAAGGCAAACGGAATTATTGGAAAGTGGGGGTCGGGTAGTGCAGGAAACCCGGGGTTGGCACGACAAAAAAGAAATTACGTTTCCTCAGCGGGAAAAAGAGGAAGCTCATGACTACCGATATTTTCCAGAGCCAGATTTGCCGGAGCTACATTTTGATAAAAAATATATTACCGAAATAGACTCATCCTTGCCTGAATTACCAGAAGCAAAAAGAAAACGATTTAAGAAAGAATATAAATTGGAAGACAATGCCATAGAAATTTTTGTCCAAAATAAAGATTTTGGAGAATATTTTGAAAAGGTGGCTTCTGAAGCTGACGAATGGATTGACCAGAAAAATGATAAAGAATTAAAAGAAGTACTGAAACTTGCTTCAAATTATTTGGTTTCTGATGTAAAAGGTTTGTTACTAGGTAAGGAATTTTCAGAAGATAGTTTCAAAATTACTCCTGAAAATTTTGCAGAATTCATAAAAATGATTTACCATAATGAAGTTTCCAGTAAAACAGCCAAAATGGTATTGAAAGATATGTATAACACGGGGTCAGATCCTTCAAGTATTGTAGAACAAAATAATTGGAAACAAATTGGCAGCGAGTCAGAATTGGAGCATATTATACAGTCAGTTGTGGCAGATAACCAGAAAGCTGTGAATGATTTTAAGGCTGGTAATACCAATGTGTTGCAATTTTTGGCAGGTAAGGTAATGGCTATAACAAAGGGGGCGGCTAATCCAAAGCTTGTTCAGGAAATGTTGAGAAAGGAACTATTAAAGTAATATATGGGCCTATGGTCTAGCGGTATGACGCGTCCATGGCATGGACGAAGTCGGGGTTCGACTCCCCGTAGGTCCACTGAGTTTTATTTCAGTGATATATTTGGTAAAATAGCGTTATGTTTAACTTGGACAAAAAGAAATTATCTCTAACTGTGGCTTTTTTGGTTGTTTTTGCTTTGGGCATTTTTATTGGAGCAAAAACTTCATATTATTATGTCCCCAAGCCAGACAACATTGATTTTTCTCTTTTTTGGGATGCCTATAATAAGCTTCAGGAAAACTTTGTAGACCACTCAAAAATTAATGACCAGAATATTGTGTATGGTGCCATTGCAGGCATGGCAAAATCTTTGGGTGACCCCTATACTTCTTTTTTCAACCCTGATGAATCAAAAATTTTCCAGGAAAGTTTATCTGGTTCCTTTGAGGGTATTGGGGCAGAAGTGGGTATTAAAAAAGATCAGCTCATTATTATTGCACCTTTAGAAGGCATGCCAGCCAGCAAAGCAGGATTAAAACCTGGAGATGCTATTTTAAAAATTGATGGTAAAGACACTTCTGACATGGCAATTGAAACAGCAGTCAACTTAATACGAGGCCAAAAAGGAACTAGTGTTACTTTAACTATTTTCAGAGAAGGTTGGGATCATTCAAGAGATATTAAGATAACTCGAGATACTATTAAGCCAGTTATCATTCAGTGGTCTATGAAAGAAGGTAACGTAGCCTATGTTCAAATCTTTCAGTTTGACATGATTTTATCTAACGACTTCAAAAAAATAGCCAAGGAAATTACTGACCAAAAAGCTCAAAGAATAGTGTTGGATTTACGGGGAAACCCAGGAGGCTATTTAGATGTAGCTCAAGATATTGCAGGATGGTTTTTGAAAAAAGGATCAACTGTTACTATTGAGGATTTTGGTTCATCTAACAAACCTCAACAAATATATACATCAGAAGGGAGTGGTCAATTTACAAATTATCCGGTTGTCGTTTTAATTAACGAAGGTTCAGCTTCAGCTTCCGAAATTTTGGCTGGAGCTTTGCGAGACAATAGAAATGTCAAACTGGTTGGTGCTAAGTCATTTGGTAAGGGGTCAGTCCAGACTATTGTAAATTTGCGGGGTGGGTCTATTTTAAAAATAACGATTGCCAAATGGTTGACTCCTAAGGGCAACTCAATTTCTGAAGTAGGGTTGACTCCCGATGTAAAAATTGAAACTACCGAAGATGATGCTAAAAATAATAAAGACCCTCAGCTTGATAAAGCCCTTGAAATTATAAAAACCTTGAAGTAAACTATAAACGAGTTAAAATATATACTATGAAAGTAATTTTATTACAGGACGTTGAGGATTTGGGTAGCAAATATGAAGTTAAAGAAGTGAAAGATGGCTATGCCAGGAATTTTCTTTTGCCTAAAAAAATGGTAAAACTTGCCACTAAAAAAGAATTAAAGTGGCTGGAATCTCAAAAAGAAATGATTGAAAAAGAAGCTGAAGAAAATTTGAAGAAAAGTCAGGAATTGGCCTCAAGGCTCGATGGTTTGGAAATAGAAATTACTATGAAGACTGGGGAACACCAAGAACTTTTTGAATCAATTGATAAACAAAGAATTTTAAAAGAACTCAAAAATTTTGGTTTTGAAGTGAAGAAAAACCAAGTTAATCTTGAGAAACCAATCAAGGAACTTGGAGAATATCCGATAAAACTTAATTTAGATTTTAATTTGGAAGCAGAAATAAAGCTGATGGTTCTGTCAGAAGCTGAAGGCGAAAAAGAAGAAGAACTATGAAATACATTTTTGTTGCTGGAGGCGTAATGTCAGGGATAGGAAAGGGGATTGCTACTGCTTCTATAGGGAAGATTCTCCAGAGCAAAGGATTCAAGGTAACTGCCATCAAAATTGATCCTTATATCAACGTTGACGCAGGCACCATGAACCCCATAGAGCACGGCGAAGTTTTTGTTACTGATGACGGAACCGAATGCGACCAGGATGTTGGTAACTATGAGCGGTTTTTAAATCAAAGCATATCTCAAGATAACTATATGACTACAGGTCTCGTTTACCAGACGGTCATTAACCGGGAAAGGAATTTGGAATATAATGGCAAATGCGTTGAGGTTGTGCCAGATATTCCCAATGAAGTTATCTCCAGAATTAAACGAGCAGGGAAGAAGGCAAAAGCTGACTTTGTCTTAATAGAAATTGGCGGCACGGTAGGAGAATATCAAAATATGCTTTTTTTGGAAGCAGCACGAATGATAAAAATGGAACGAGCGCAGGATGCGCTTTTTATTTTAGTTAGCTACTTTCCAGTCCCCTCAATAATTGGGGAAATGAAGACAAAACCAACCCAGTATGCCACCAGAACGCTTAATTCAGCAGGCATTCAACCAGATATTATTTTGGCAAGATCAGTCACGGTTTTAGATGATTCCAGAAAAAGAAAAGTTGCCGTATTCTGCAACGTTCAAAAAGAAGATATTATTTCAGCTCCTGATGTTACATCAATTTATGAAGTGCCTCTCAACTTTGAGAAAGAGCAATTGGGCAACAGAATTTTAAAAAAATTTAACATGAAAGCCAGGCAGTCTGATTTGAAAGACTGGAATAAATTAGTAAAGGTTATTGTTGACCATGCAAAAGAAGTCAACATAGGTATTGTAGGCAAATACTTTGAAACAGGATCTTTCACATTAATGGATTCTTATATATCAGTGCTTGAAGCAGTGAAGCATGCAGCTTTTTCTCAGAAAAGAAAAGCTAAAATTGACTGGATATCGGCTGAAGATTTTGAGAAGGATCCAAAAGCCTTGGTGAAATTGAAAAAATATGACGGCATTATTGTGCCAGGAGGGTTTGGTAATAGGGGAGTGGAAGGGAAAATTAAGGCTATTGAATATGTCAGGAAAAATAAGATACCATTTTTAGGTTTGTGCCTTGGACTTCAGCTTTCTGTTATAGAATTTGCCAGGAATGTTGCTGGCGTCAAAGATGCAACTTCCAGGGAATTTGGTAAGAAATCAGACAACTATGTCATTGATGTTATGGAAGAGCAGAAAAAATTGCTTAAAGGTAAAAAATATGGGGGGACGATGAGGCTGGGTGTCTATAATTGCTTAGTCAAAAAGGGCACCATAAGCCATAAAGCCTATCAAGATTGGGTAGGCAGCCAAAAGAATGACTATGTCGTTTCAGAGCGTCACAGACATCGCTACGAAGTAAATAATAACTATAGAGAACTGTTAGAAAAAAATGGCCTTGTTATTTCTGGTTTAAATTCTGAAAAAAATTTAGTTGAAATTATTGAAATAAAAAATCATCCTTTTTTTGTAGCAACCCAATTTCATCCGGAATTTAAGTCAAAACCTTTGATTCCACACCCCTTATTTAAGAAGTTCATTGCAGCTGCAATAAAATAAAAAAGTCTGTCCCGCCAAACGGGACAGACTTCACTTTTGTAAGGAATATTATTTTGCTTTGACTGATACTACTTTAGCAACTCTTCTTGCTCCGTTAAATAATTTCTTATTTTTTGTAGCAAAAGAAACAACCCCATCTTTCATAGCATAAATAGTATTGTCAGATCCCATTTTTACGTTGTTGCCGCAAAGGTACCGTGTGCCTCGTTGTCTAATGATAATGTTGCCGATTTTAACAGATTCTCCAGCAAAAGCTTTCACTCCTAGTCGTTGAGCTGCTGAATCTCTGCCTAATTTTGTCGCACCTCCTTGTTTTGTTTTTGACATTTTAGTATTAAAATATGTTGTATGAATATTAGTTTATCAAGAATACAGGCATTTGTCAAATCTCATTTTAATGATATAATACTATTTATTATTATTGTTCTGCTTATAATGCTTGCCTTTGCAGTGGGATATATTACGGCAAAATATCAGGCAAAGGAACCAATTACTATTGAACAAAGTTAAACATTAATGGATAGTGTACCAAAACATATTGTTGTTTTCCCCGATGGCAACCGAAGATGGGCATTGAGTCAAGGTTTTTCAATTCAGCAAGGATACTTGAAGGGCAAAGACAAATTCAATGAATTTTTAATGTGGTGTAAAAATAGGGGAGTCGCCATAGTCACGGTTTTTGGTTTTTCTTCAGAAAACTGGAAGCGCCCTCAAGACCAGGTTGATTTTCTTATGAATTTATTCGAGAAATATTTAGATGAAAGCATTGAGGAATTTAATGCAGAAGGAGTTAAAGTAAAAATTATTGGCCAGAAAGAACGGCTTTCTGAGTCTTTACAAAATGTTATTGTGAAAGTTGAGGAAGCAACCGAAAAAAATAATACCATTCAGCTTAATTTAGCTGTCAGTTATGGAGGCAAGTGGGATATTTTGCAGGCTGTTAAAAAAATTATTGCAGACAACATTCCTGTAGAAAAAATTGACGAAGAAATATTAAGCGGTTACTTATCTACCGCAGGATTAGTTGACCCTGATTTAGTCATACGCGCCGGTGGGGAAATGCGAATGTCTAACTTTGTCCTGTGGCAAGCAGCTTACTCAGAACTGTATTTTTCAGAAAAGCTTTGGCCTGATTTTTCCGAAGAAGATTTAGACGAGGCAATAGGGGAGTTTCAAAAACGCCAACGCCGCTTCGGTAAATAAAAAATTTGAATACTATTAAACGTAGAAATTATAAAATATGATGTCAAAAATTCAAAAAATTTGGTTATGGATATTCAGTGCAATATTCATAATCCCCGAAATATTATGGGGTAGCACTATTAAGATTTTTCGTTTAAATTTTTTACCAATCTATCGAAATGTTGAAATATTTAATGATAACTCATTAGTTGCTTATTTAGTTATTATTTTAGAAATTATTGGTGTCTTTGGAATAATTTATTTTTTGAATAAAAATTATAAAAATAGGTTAAAATATTTTTTTATTATAATTTTTATTTTAGTATTAGCGCTTTTGATTTTCAGTTTATTTTTAACATATGCAGTTAGCCATTTTAATTTTTTCTAATTAAGGGATTATGAAAAATAAAATTTATTCCTCAATTTGTTTTTCATTACTCATTATTTTATTTTCGGTAAATTACTGTAGAGCAAGTACAATCCTAACTGATAATTTTAATAGCTATGATAATGGTACAATTTCAGGACAGGGAGGTTGGGTAGGCAGTAATTTTATGACTATCCAAAATGAGGCAGTTTTTGAAGGTTCAAAATCGCTTAAATTGTCCGATCCCTTTTCGGCAAATTTTAGTGTACAAAAAACAGGAACTCTTACTAATGATGG
>Ga0209542_10013929_pt1 | contig 13752 bp, 11 predicted proteins | sample RifCSPhighO2_01_FD_184028 | JGI IMG/M metagenome (GOLD analysis project Ga0209542, IMG submission 184028) | Soil microbial communities from Rifle, Colorado - Rifle CSP2_plank highO2_0.1 (SPAdes) (version 2) | ecosystem: Environmental > Terrestrial > Deep subsurface > Rock core/Sediment ...
CTGGAGGTATTACCACTCCTGGTGTTGAGGGCACCATAACGGTTACTAAGAATCCTTCTCCAGCTTCCGGTGTGAAGTTGTATGAAGGTGATTCAATGAAAACTGTCCTCGGCATTAAGCTTGAGGCTAAAACTTCTGACATCAAGGTTGAGAGAATCAAACTTGACCTCGATGAGACAGGAGATACTGCGTCTCAAGACAGCGCCTTCTACAACAAGGCTGTACAGAAGATCTATATCATGGACGGTTCTACCGTTCTTGCTTCGTCAGATCTCAACAGTTCAACTGTAGTTGAGGAAAGTAATGAAATCTCAATTACACTTGCTGGTATGAGCTTTATTGTTCCTAAGAACACAATCAAAGTTCTTACTGTGGCCATGGATGCAAAATCTAGCTGGGACTCTACTTACAACGCAGATAGCTGGACAGTCGGTCTTGCTACAGATGGAGTTAGAGGTGTAGACGGTGCTGGTGTCAACCAGTACGGTCCTTCCGCAGCAGGCGTCTTCACTAACAGTTTTACTACTGAAGATGATATTCTAGATTCTGCTACTTTAGCCGTCTCTCTCAATTCAGGTTCTCCTAAGGTAAATCAAGTTATCTGTATGCAGGGAACTACTGAAGATGAGTGTGATGGTCTAGAAGTCGCTCGATTCAACTTCAGAGCAACGAAAGATGCTGTTACCGTTACCGATTTCGTCCTTGACCTTGTTCGAGGAGGAGGCAACAACGTTGCAACTGCCACGACTGCTTATCTCTACGATGGTTCTACCCTTGTAGGTTCAGCATCTGTTGGTAGTGGTACTGCCGATGACGGAACGATTAAGAAGGCTACATTCGCTGACATTGACTGGGTTGTCCCTGCGGACACCACCAGAACTCTGTCAATCAAGCTCGACATTGACGATGCTGGTCTCTTAGCCGATACCTTCACTGCAAGTACTGATGCCGCTGACACTACCGCAGAAAACTCTGTTGGTAACAGTGTTGTTGCTACTGGTTCTGCAGATGGTAATACCGTTACCATCAGAAAGGTTGGTCCAGAAGTAACCTTGGTATCCAAGTCAATTACTACCAACGGTGTTCCTCAGGGTAACCCCGCTGCAGGACTTACAAGTACCTCTACCTTGACTGCGACCTTCAACATCAAGGTCAAGGCAGTTGGTGGTGACTTAACTATTGGAACTATCGCTTCTGCTACCCCAGTGTTCGCTAAAACTGGTAACAACAACAGCTTCGAGTTGTTTGAGAACGGCGTAACAAGTGACGAAAATACAGCCACTTCAACCTCGTACTCTATCTCTACTACAGACACGACTGCTGCCATAGGCACAAACGGTCGCATCTTGGCTGAGAATGCAGAGACGACTATCGCTGTTACCTTCCAGATTCCTGGTAGGTTAGCAACCGGAGTAGGCGTAACTTCAGGAATCTACGCAGTTCAGTTCCAGGGTCTACAGTGGTTTAACGCCACAACTGGCTCTGTCCAGACAACTACCTTCATGACTGATGAACTTGACTGGAGAACAGCTGACGTTTCCTTCCCGTAATCGTAAGATTACTTAAGGTCTACGCCCTAGTCGTAGAAAACAAAAAACCGCCTTCGGGCGGTTTTTTGTTTTGCCTATAAGAATTTCAAAGGTTTAACCTATGGATAAATAGTATATAATAATTTTATGGCACGACCTCATATTTTTGCACCAGGTGAATACTATCACTTATACAGTCGAGGTATAGAAAAGAGAAATATTTTTGTTGATAAAAAAGATTATGAGAGATTTATTAAAATCCTATTCTTCTGTAATAGTGACAAATCAATAGTCATTAGGGATTTACCCAGAGGTTTAACCTTTGTAGATCACCTAAATAAAAGAGGAGAGACACTAATAGATATCGGTGCTTATTGTCTGATGCCAAACCACTTTCATATATTAGTGAAGGAAAAAGCAGAAAAAGGTATTTCATTATTCATGCAAAAGTTGATAACTGCTTATACTATGTATTTTAATAGTAAATATAGTAGAAAAGGTAGACTTTTTGAGTCTTCATACAAGTCCACTCATGCAAATTATGATGAATATCTTAAATATCTTTTTGCTTATATTCATTTAAATCCGATTAAGTTGATTGATCCTGAATGGAAGCAAAATAAGCTAAGGAACACAGAGAAAATAAAGAAGTATTTGGTTGGGTATAATTTTTCTAGTTTTGCTGATTATATTGGTGAAAGTAGAGATTCAAGTTTGATATTAAATAGCGCGGAATTTCCTGAGTATTTTACTACTCCAAACAATTATGCAGACTCAATATTTGAGTGGATTGAAAGTAACCCAGAGGTTTAACCTATGGGTTGGGTTTGCATCTAGTAGCTTTAGTGAAGTGGGGTATAATCTATACATGGGTTATTTTGACAAAACTTTCTTTAAATTTCTCTTCGGATTTCTGCTTCTCATCTCAGCCAGTATCGGAATCATTACCTATGTCCGCGCCTATTTATAGAAAATATTTAGTTATTATTCTTTTTGTATCTCACGTCTTTATTCCAAAGGCGGTCTCAGCTGATCATTGTGTAGTCTCTAAAATAGCGATCATTCTTGGTTCTTGGGAAAATACAGAGACTAAAACTTCTTATACTGTTCAATCACAAAATGCTAGCGGGGAGTCTTGTCATGTCAGTGAGACTTTAAGATTGTCGTTTGAAAGTACTGGTGGAGGAAGTTTTACCAGTCAGACTGGTAATCCCGTACAAGCATGGATAAGCAATAATAGTGCTAATCGTAATTTTTATTATGAAAACAATGTGGCGGGAGATTATGTCATTAATATAAACGCTGGATATGGTACTGCTGATAATTGGGTCACACTTTTTTCAACTACGCATGATACTGCAAGTATTCCTACTATTACTAGTAATGATGAAGATGATAAAGAAATTGATAGTAAAGCTACCACTACTACTTCAAATACAAATCAAAATAATACCTCCAACATAGCTTCTAGTCATTATAGTGCTACACCTGTTACATATCTGAAACCCGTTATAAATATTGAAGTTGGTGCTGGAAGAGACAGAATAAGTACGGTAGATACACCACTTGAATTCAGGGCAGATATCAATATGTATTATCTAAAAAATACCAGTTTCAAATGGTCATTTGGTGATGGTAACGTTGCAAACGGAGCGTTAGTAACTCACGCATATAAATATCCAGGTACTTATGTTGTAGTTCTAAACATATCATCTCCAGACGGCAAAGCAGTGGCCAGATCAAAAGTTAAAATTGTAGAAGCTGACTTGGTTTTATCCCATGTTTCAAAAGACAGAATAGAAGTTACAAATAATTCAAATGTGGAAATTAATATGTATGGTAGAGCTCTAGTGTCTGGAGGAAAGGTTTTCTCATTTCCACAAGATACTATAATTATGTCTGGGCAGAAAATTAATTTTGATAATATAATTACTGGGCTAAATCCTAATAATTCAACCGCCGTGTATCTTATGGCAATCGGTGATAATCCGAACCTAGTAACCAATGGCGTTGTAAAATCGGAGGAAAAGAGACTTGAATATATAAGTATGGTTCAGGATAAAATTACTGAATTGCAACAAAAATTAGCTACTGCTCATCAAGTAAATACTACTCAATCTATAATTGAAAAGACTCAAACTTCAATATCTAAAGATAACCCTAAAGAGACAATACTGAACAAAGATTCTCAAGATATACTTATGGCAAATATGTTATCTGGAATCGAATCAGATAATGTTCAAGGCTTGTTTCAAAAACTTAAAAGATTTTTCTTGAGGACACATTAATAAAAAAGTAAAAATGTTGGTGTGTTTAGACTTGAAATAAGCCACAAAATCAGTATTTGACATTGTATTAGATGGGGTATAAAATAGCTCTTATCTAGAAATGTTAAAAACCTTTAAAACTATACAGCGGTTTAGATGACCTCGTTGGTTATTTATTGGTCTTTAAGACCCCCGCTGTAAAGCGGGGGTCTTAAATTTCTAGAAGTACTTTAACAATTGAATACCATCACAGACTTTAGACCAAGTGGGTCTTTTCGGGTCTGGAGGTGGATGAAGAATGCTACTATCTGATTGTATGGTAGTAGTAAAATGCTAGATGAAAGTTGATTTCATTTAGCAGAACAGAAAAGTAAGTAAGCCTGTCAGTGGTGACAGGCAAGTGATTTTTAAGTTTCCTAATAGGAAATTTAAGGGCGTACGGTGGATGCCTTGACTCCAAGAAGGTGATGAAGGACGTAGCTTGGCGGCGATACGCTTCGGGGAGGTGCCTAGCAACCTTTGATCCGAAGATGTCCGAATGGGGGAACCCGTCCAGCTTCACATTTGGTTTGTAGAAATTTCTATCAATCAAATGTGGAGCTGGACACTCTAGCAACTTAGCTAGAGAATACACCCAGTGAAGTAAAACATTTCAGTAACTGGAGGAAAAGAGAACAATAGTTATTTCCTTAGTAGCGGCGAGCGAAAAGGAATCAGCCCAAACTCAGTTTCATTCTCACGACAGGTTTAGTCGTGTTGTGGGAATGATGCTGGGGGTAGTAAGGTGGAGACTTTCTAACTTCGGTTGGAAGGAGAGTTAAAAAATATTTGGTTAGGTGAAGCTTCTGGAAAGAAGTACCCTAGTGGGTAATAGTCCCGTAACCGAAAATCAGATATCTCTTTTGTTTCCGCTCTTGAGTACCTCGAGACATGAATAGCTCGGGGGAATCTGCCGGAACTAACCGGTAAGGCTAAATACTCTTGGAGATCGATAGTGAACTAGTACCGTGAGGGAAAGGTGAAAAGCAGCCCGAGAGGGCGGTGAAATAGACCTGAAACCGTATGTTTACAAGGAGTCAGCGAGGTGGCAACACCTCTATGGCGTGCCTATTGAAGAATGAGCCAACGAGTTTTAGTATACTGCGCGGCTAAGTCCCAATAAAGGATGGAGCCATAGGGAAACCGAGTGCGAATAGCGCGTTTGTAGCATACTAAAGACCCGAAGCCAGAGCGAGCTTGTCATGAGCAGGGTGAACCCCAGGGAAACTTGGGGGGAGGCCCGAACCGGTGAGCCGTGCAATACTCTCGGATGACTTGTGATAAGAAGTGAAAAGCTAATCGAGCCTGGTAATAGCTGGTTCTCTCCGAAATAACTTTTGGGTTAGCGTCAAGTGTTCCCCTTGGTGGTAGAGCACTGGAAGGTTTGGACAGGGAGAAATCTCACTAAACCTATCAAACTCCGAATACCAAGGATTAATAATTTGGCAGTTAGACTCCGGGGGCTAAGCTCCGGTGGTCAAAAAGGAAACAGCCTAGATCTCTATTTAAGGTCCCTAAATTCATGCTAAGTGCACTTAAGGAGGTGAAATTTCTCTGACACTGAGGAGGTTGGCTTAGAAGCAGCCATCCTTTAAAGAAAGCGTAACAGCTCACTCAGTAAGAGATTTTGCACCGCAGATTCATGGGGCTAAGCATGGTACCGAAACTGAGGACTGGCGTTTGAATTTAAGGTTCGACCTTAGGAATTCTAAAGGTCGAACCTTGGCTTCAGACGCCAGTGGTAGGAGAGTATTCGCATCTGCACTGAAGGCGAAGGGGTGACCCACGCTGGAGCGTTGCGAAGTAAGAATGTTGGCACAAGTAACCACAATGCGGGTGAGAAACCCGCACGCCGAAAGAACAAGGTTTCCCTCTCAACGTTTGTCGGAGAGGGGTTAGTCGGTCCTAAGGAAATGGAGAGATCCGCATCCGATGGACACACGGTTAATATTCCGTGACTGTTTTTGCAAGTGATGGGAGGACGAGGATGAGTATGTATCGCGCATTATCGGATTTGACGTCCGTGCTTTAAGGAAGTTGTCCAGGAAAATCCGGATGACTGGTTTTAATACCGATTCCAAAAAGAGCGGAAATGTTTCGACTTCGGTCGAGATAAATGATGCAAAGCCGTCTTCCAAGAAAATTCCCTAAACTTATTGTAGAAACAACCGTACCGCAAACCGAAACAGGTGTTCAGCTCGAGTAGAGCAAGGCGAACGAGTGAGACGTCCCCAAGGAACTCGGCAAAAAAGCAGCCGTAACTTCGGAATAAGGCTTGCCCTGACTTAAATGTCGGGGCCGCAGCTAAAGTATCTCTGGCAACTGTTTACCAAAAACACAGCTCCCTGCGAACTCGCAAGAGGATGTATAGGGGGTGACACCTGACCAATGCTAGAAGGTCAAACACGGGGGGTGAATAATCGCAAGATTGTTTGCTGACTTGTGTAAGCCCTAGTGAATGTCGGCCGTAACTATAGACATGACCGTTGTAGTTACGAAAATAAATCTTGCCATATGCTGGAAAACCCGGTCCGCCCCAGGCGGAAACAAAGTAATATGTATTACGCACACGTCAATGTGTCGTGACAATATGCATATGCGGGCAATCAGCAGGAAAGTCTTCTGATCTAACAAAACATAGTGAAAAACATCCAAGTCGATGTAGGCAACTATATCGCAGGATTTGCAGACGGAGAAGGAAGCTTCAATGTCTCAATCAAAAAGAGGTTAGATTACAAAGAAAGTTGGAAATTAACCGCATCGTTCAATATATCTCAAAAAGATAGAGTTATCCTTGCATGGATAAAACATATTTTGGGATGTGGAACATTGCGGGAGAGAAAAGATGGTGTTGTGTATTATGAAGTAACAAACATTACTTCACTCCATGACGTCATTGTTCCGTTTTTCAGAAGGTATGGTTTCCGCTCGGCGTACAAAAAGAATAATTTCAGAATTTTTTCTGAAATAGTTCAAATGATGTACGCTAGTGAGCATCGTACCCATGAAGGATTTCAGAAAATTCTAGAATTGAGAGAAAAACTCAATCCTGGAATTGGAAGAAAGCGAAAGTACACATTATTAGATGTCGTAACTTCAGAAGAATCCTCAGAGACTATACGCAAGACGGTTTCAAATCAATAATTGGAGTCGACGATTTGAAGACGATGATATAGTCCGATCTCTTTGGCAACAAAGAGTTAACACGTAAGTAGAAATTGGTAAATAGTTGAAGAAAAATCATTACACGAATTCACGCTACTAGAAATGAACGGTCCTAAGGTAGCGAAATTCCTTGTCTGGTAATTGAATTGCCAGCTTCGAGAGCGATCTCGATGAAAAATTCGGCTTATAACGGTGAAGCCCCAACTCGCAAGAGAGGGTAATACCGTGGGAAGTTACTTGTTTAGATTGGAGGTAGGATACATGAAATTAGTGCTTGTCATCGAGACAAATAGCAGAAGCTATGAGTCTCTAGTAGAACTGTCTCGAAGGTTCGTTCAGGACAGCCGCCCACAGATTACCAAGGCGGAGATGCATAAAGTGATGAACACTAGCGATGGAGTAGTCCATCTCGGTGATCGAATCGCCACTTTTACAGGCAACATGTGAACACCCCGGGTGACGCGTGCACCACGCGCGTCACCACTTCCAATCTGAATAAGTAACCCCGTAACGACTGAGCTTAAAAAGCTAGACTTGCCAACCAGTTTGGTAGGTAACACGCCGACTCTCGTAACTTGGACATCGGATGTCCAAGTTCGCGAGATGAAGATATAGTCTAATGCCCGCAGGAATGCGGGGAAGGAGGTTCTGACTAGCGCAGTCAGAATATCAAACTCAAATGAAGTTCAGACGCGCACGAATGGTGTAATGACTGGAGAACTGTCTCGGGGACCCGCTCGGTGAAAATACAATACCGGTGAAGATGCCGGTTTCCTGCAGTTAGACGAAAAGACCCCGGGAGCTTTACTGCAACTTGATATTGAGCTTACGATTACGATGCGTAGCATAGATGGGAGACTTTGAAGTGCCGATTTTGGTCGGCATGGAGTCGCCAGTGAAATACCATTCTTCTAGATTGTAAGTTCTAACCTCGACGGCAAAAACGTCGAGAGACAGTATCTGGCGGGCAGTTTTAGTGGGGCGCTATCCTCCTAAAAAGTAACGGAGGAGTCTAAAGGTTGGCTAGGCGCGAATGGAAACCGTGCCGATAGTGTAATGGCATAAGCCAGCTTAACTGTGAGGCGTACATGCCAAACAGATGCGAAAGCAGAGCATAGTGAACCGACCATACGCGTTAGATGCGGTGGAAGATTATCGGATAAAAGCTACCCCGGGGATAACAGGCTGGTTGCGCCTAAGCGTCCATAGCGACGGCGCAGTTCGGCACCTCGATGTCGGCTCAACTTATCCTGGAGGTGGAGAAGCTTCCAAGGGTATGGCTGTTCGCCATTTAAAAAGTTACGCGAGCTGGGTAAGGATTCATGAGCCCAGCTGAAGACGTTCTACGAGGTTAAATAAGAGAAGAAAAATAAACTGACTCATAACGGTGAAGTCCACATGCTTGTCGTGTTAAAATGATAGGCAATGGATGATATCGTGGGAAGATTGCAATCTGCATTTCCATCACATCAACTCGATGTGATTATAGGGTCATTGCTTGGTGATGCTCGGCTTGAATGCCGATCTAAAGGAATACGAGCGAGTTATACTGCTCGATTAAGAGTGCATCATGGGGAAAAACAGAAAGATTACGTTAATTGGAAATACCAAACATTGAAAGATTTGGTTTCTCGGGAACCACAAGAAATAAAGTGGCACAATGAGAAAAGAAATCTGAATGAAGTATCCTGGTTTTTTCACACTAAAACTCTAAAAAGTTTTGGAGTTATACACGAAATCTTCTACAAAAGTGGTAAGAAAGTCTTCCCAAAAGAGATTCTATCAATCTTCACTGATGCGATGCTTGCAGTTTGGTTTATGGATGATGGGTCAAATAATGGCAATAACTTAACATTAAATACCCATTCTTTCTCCATTGAAGATCAACATACGATAATTGATTTTCTGAAGGAGAAATATTCTATAAATCCAAAACTTGTTAAAGATAGGCATCAATGGAGAATCGCTATTGGATCCTTTGACTATCAAAGATTCATAGATACGATCACTCCATACATACCAAAAGCAATGTCTTATAAGATTAACAATCCCCGTATCGACTTGCTCTCTGGAAAGAGGGCAGAGCCTGCGACTTTAGTCGGGGCTAACACGTCAGTTTCAGGATAGGAAAATCTTGAAAAAGGTATAGTCAGTACCATTAGTAATAATGAAATAAGAACGTCAGACCGTTTAGATTGCGAATAATCGTAATCTGAACAGTCTGAATCAATCGAACTGTTAAAATTTTCGTTTATGAAAAGATACAAAAAGGTGAACTAACCTAAATCACGGCGGTCTCTTGTAGAAATACAAGAGTACGAAACTGATTAATATCGGTAAAACCCCATGTGGGTAATACCGAGGGAAATTCGCAAGAATACCCGTAGAGACTAAACATCAGATGTCTTAACTCGAATAGAGAAAGATAAAGTTATAGTCCATTCCTTACAGTAATGTAAGAAAAGAAGCGTGAGACAGGTTGGACTCCTATCTACTGCAGGCGTTCGATTCTTGAGGGGATTTGACTCTAGTACGAGAGGACCGAGTTGAACCGACCACTGGTGTGTCTGCTGTCCTGCCAAGGGCATTGCAGAGTAGCTAAGTCGGGAACGGATAAATTCTGAAAGCATCTAAGAATGAAGCCAACCCCAAGATTAGGAATCGTTGAGAGCCCTAGGAGATGACTAGGTTGATAGGCGCTAGGTGTAAGCATCGCAAGGTGTTGAGCCGAGGCGTACTAATTGCTCGAATCCTATTAGGAAACATGAAAATCACCCCTCGATTAAACTCGGGGTAAACTTACTAAAGTTCTGTCCTGCTAAATGAAATCAACCCCCCACGTCGCTCTTCGAGCTATGCGGGGCAAGCAATAAAATTGAATCTTAAGTTCTGGTGCTTCGTCGCTGGGGTCACACCCCCGCCCGAATGACTGAAGTCATTCAGTCGGGCGGGCGTTCTCCCGCCGACGCTAAAGCTTTGGCGGATTGCGATTTGTAACTAATCGCTTCGTTCTTGGACAAATCGGGAACATTCCGACCTGTCCCGTAGGGAAATTAAAATAGTATCGAGTATTGTGTGCTAGTGCTTCGTCGCTGGGGTCACACCCGTTCTCATTCCGAACACGGAAGTTAAGCCCAGTTGAGGCGATGATAGTCGCAAGGCGAAAGTAGCTAGGCGCTAGCACAGAGTACTTGATTTTAATTTCTCCTACGGGGACACGGCAGCCCGCCCGTACCGAACGGTACGTTCGGGCGGGTTAAGCCCAGTTGAGGCGATGATAGTCGCAAGGCGAAAGTAGCTAGTCGCCAGAACTTAGTATTCAATTTTTGTTATAATTGACGAATGAACCAATGGTCTCGAAGGCGTAAGAGGATTATCTTAGCTCTTATCTTTTTTATACTTATCGTACTTATCGGTCTTCCTATTTTCTTTTTGTTTTATCGCGCGCCAACCTGTTTTGATAAGAAGCAAAATGGAAACGAAACTGGAGTGGATTGCGGCGGTTCTTGTCAACTCCTCTGTACTTCTGAATCGTTACCGCTCACTCTCCAAGGTGATCCGCGGGTATTAAAGGTCCAAAATAATACTTTTGAGCTTGTAGCTGTGATAGAGAACTCCAATGTTAGTGGAGAAATATATCGAGCAGGGTATATATTCAAAATATATAGTACTTCCAGTGGTATTCCTATTAAAGTGGTTGAGGGCGAGACCTTCGTGCCTAAGGGGGCAACTTTTGCTATCTTTGAAGGTCCCTTTATTTTGGAAGCAGGGGTTATCCCCGCCAGAGTGACTTTCGAATGGAAGGAGGGGAGTTTGGCTTGGCGTAGGAATGCTACAAAATTGCCGGAGTTAGTGGTAAAGGGGGCTAATCTCTCCAGAGAAGACACTCGTCCGCGACTGGATGCTACTGTTGGAAATGCTTCTCTGGAAAGTGTGTCTAATATCGAACTCATAGCTCTTATCTCCAATGAAGCTGGCAATATCTTTGCCGCCTCGAAAACCTTTATAGATGTCTTACCGGTGGGCGCGAACACACCGATAGTCTTCACTTGGCCAAGTCCTTTCAGTGAAAAGGTTTTGAATACAAAGATCATTATTCGCATTTTCCCTGATAGAAGTTTTATAAGATAAATGCAGGAAAGTTTTTTTACCAGATTTACAAACAGAATGCATATAGACTGGCACATGTTTGTGCCGGCGATCCTCATTTCTCTAGCTGGGCTGGTGACCATGAACTCATTTTCCGGCGAAAATTATTTTTTCTTCCGACAGAATATTTGGCTCCTGGTGTCTATCGTCGTGTTTTTTGTCGCTGCTACTGTTGACTGGCGTTTTCTGCGACAGACCAAAGTGCTCGTGCCTATCTTTGTCCTTACTTTGATGGTGCTTCTTGCTCTTCTTCTAGCTGGTCAAGCCACAAGAGGTGTGCAAAGCTGGTTTCAATTCGGAACTTTCGCTTTTCAGCCATCTGATCCGGCCAAACTTGTGATTATCTTGATGCTTTCAAAGTATTTTTCCCGGAGACATATTGAGATAAGGAATCTGCGACATATTCTTGTCTCGGGTGCTTATGCCTTTCTTATGTTCGTATTAATATTTTTACAACCGGATCTTGGCGGGGCTTTGGTTATTGCTGGTATCTGGCTAGGCATGGTGCTTGTCTCCGGCATTTCTAAAAAACATCTTGCCTTCGTGGCTCTACTGGGGGCAGTAGTTTCTCTTGTGCTCTGGATGTTTATTTTTGCTCCATATCAGAAAGCTCGTATTATTTCCTTCATTCATCCGCTAGCGGATGTCCGCGGAGCTGGTTATAACGCCTATCAATCTACTATTGCCGTCGGTTCCGGTGGCGTGTTTGGCAAAGGGGTCGGTCAGGGGAGTCAGTCGAAATTGCAGTTCCTGCCGGAATATGAGACAGATTTTATCTTTGCCGCTTTTGTCGAAGAGTGGGGTTTTGTGGGTACGGTTATCCTACTTATTCTCTGTCTTATATTACTAACGAGGGTTGTCAATAATGCCCAAGTGGCGGCTACCAACTTCGAAACTTTTTTCGGTCTCGGTATTGCGATATTGTTTACTACTCAAATAGCGGTTCATGCTGGCATGAATATGGGCGTTCTTCCGGTCACTGGTATCACTTTCCCATTTATGAGCTATGGCGGCTCACATCTCGTGACCGAGTGGCTTGCTCTAGGTATACTATCGAGTATGCAACGCCACTCTCAAGGCCCCAGGCTATAGATAAAGTTGTGAAGTTTTTTCCACCATTGCTTTAAATGAAAAATTTTCGATAACTGATGTTTTCAAGTTGGTACCGAGCCGTTTTCGCAGGTTCTCGTCTTCAGCCAAGAGAACAAGCGTAGAAAATAGTGTTTCAGAGTTTTCTACTGGTATCAAGACACCATTTGTTCCACTCTCAATAACTTCAGGTATACCACCGACTGAAGTGGCTATCACAGGTAGCCCGGCGAGGCCTGCTTCAAGTACGACGTATGGCAAATTTTCTGAACGCGAGGGCAGGACAAATATATCGAAGTTGGAGAGTAAAGATCGAGCGTTTTCTACGAATCCTTTGAAAATAACCGAATCTAAAATACCTAGATTTCTAGCTATATTTTCAAGATTTTGTCTTTCCTCGCCTTCACCAATGATGATAAGTTTAGCCTTATGATTTTTTACAAACTTACTCCATGCTGTAAGCAATATATCCAAACCCTTGATCCTGTGTAATTCCGCAATAGATCCGACAGTAAATAATCTACTCTCGCGTGTAGCAAGTTTAAAATCTTTTATACCATTGTGAACCATCATCAATTTGTTTTTGATAAGTGGCCAGCTTTCAATCTGTCGCCTAGTCTCCTCCGAAACACAAATTGTTTTGTGAGAGAGCAATATCGTTATCCATGCAAAAAACTTGATAATAATTTTTTGCCACACTGGGCGTGGCTCATTAAACGCCCAGCCGTGTGAGGTAAAAATTATTTTTTTCACGCGAGCAAATCTGCCTGCCAAGCCACCGAGCCCGCCCATCTTGGAACTATTAATATGGAAAATATCCGGCTTCTCACTTCTTAATACTTTTAATATCTTGAAGAAAGAAGAGAAGTCTTGATCTACCAAGATGTCCCTCTGCATCTCATCCAAACTAATCACCTTTATACCAACTTCTTTTAACTTATTCACCAAGGTCTCTTTTCCGCCACAAAGTACCGCCACGTCGTGCCCTTGTTGCTTCATCTCTGTGGCTAGCTCGAAAACATATCTCTGCGCACCTCCAAAGTTCGATTTAGTTATGCCGTAAATGATTTTCATCCCATACGAAATTTATGGTTAATATAATCCCCGTAAAAAATATAACGTCTATTTCGTACGGGATTCATTGACAATTCTTATTTTAGCATACATAATTATGGAAGAACAGGAGGTATCAAATGATATTTCAAATAATGAAGGAAATGGCAGTGATCGCTCCGCTTGGTGGGGCACTACTGCTGGCCGTTCTTTTCGTTCCATCGGTCGGGACAACCATCCTTATGCTCATCATGGGATTCGTCGGGTCTCTCATGGTTGCGCATCGCCTGAGTCCTCCATAGGGAACTTTCTGTAAGTCCGCGAAGAGTCCCATGTCGCCCGAAGGGCCCGCACTCGACGCGGGCTCTTTCTTTTCAATCTATACACATCTCAGCCATGGCGTAGATATGAAGATGGTGATAGAATTTTTATATGGGCAAAACTTACTTTTATAAAGGGGT
>Ga0209542_10013931_pt1 | contig 13752 bp, 12 predicted proteins | sample RifCSPhighO2_01_FD_184028 | JGI IMG/M metagenome (GOLD analysis project Ga0209542, IMG submission 184028) | Soil microbial communities from Rifle, Colorado - Rifle CSP2_plank highO2_0.1 (SPAdes) (version 2) | ecosystem: Environmental > Terrestrial > Deep subsurface > Rock core/Sediment ...
ACGAACGAGTATTTTTTACGTCTTTCAGCATATATCCATCGCAATGCGCGAGGATTGAGGGGATGGAAAAATAAGGAGCATAAATATCCTTGGTCTAGTTACCAATAAGAAAGAATATGGGCATTTTGTGCAGACTAGCAATATAAAAGAGGTTGAAGAAGAATTTGTTGCGCCATGATGAACATTGAATGTTCATCATGGCGCGGCATTGCCAAGGTGTTTTAAAAAATAAGTTGTTTTAAAGCCGATTGCTTCAAAGCTGATTATAAGTATAATAGACCTATGCGGTTTTCGCGGTTTTTTACTAAAACAAGAAAAACTCCTCCGGCCGGAGAGGAGAGCGCTAACGCCATTTTTTTGGAACAGGCCGGTTTTATTGAAAAAGAAGCGGCGGGGGTTTACACATTTTTACCGCTAGGGCTTAGGGTTTTAAATAAAATAGAAAACATAGTAAGGGAGGAGATGGACGCGGTGGGCGGCGAGGAAATACTCATGCCTGCCCTGCATCCATTCGCGAATTGGGAGACCACCGGACGCTGGGGAAAATTTGACGCGCTTTTTAAAACAGAAAGCCAATTCGGAGGCGCTTACGCTTTGGGTCCGACTCACGAAGAAATAATTTATCCGCTCACGGCGCATTTTTTAAATTCTTACAAAGATCTTCCGATAAAAGTTTATCAAATCCAGACAAAATTCAGGGACGAAAAAAGGCCGAAGGCCGGGCTTTTGAGAGCCAGAGAATTTCGGATGAAAGATTTTTACAGTTTTCACCAAAACGATGACGACCGCAATAAATTTTATGAGACGATGAAAAATGCCTATCTCCGGACATTTAAGCGATTGGGGCTTGAAGTTATCGTGGTGGAAGCGTCCGGCGGGACTTTTTCCGATCTTTCTTTGGAATTTCAGGCCGCCGCTTCCGCGGGAGAGGATATAGTGTTTCGGTGCCGGAAGTGCGGTTTCGCCCAAAATAGGGAGATTGCAGAAAATCTTACGAAATGTAAGGAATGCGGCGGGGAGACAGACGAGATAAAAACAATAGAAGTAGGCAATATTTTTCCGTTGAAAGAGAAATTTGCCAAAGATTTCGGGCTTAAGTTTAAGGATTCAAAAGGCAAGGAGACTTTGGTTTCCGCGGGGTGTTACGGATTGGGGACTTCGCGCGTGATGGGTACGATAGTTGAGATAAGCCATGATCAAAAAGGCATGATTTGGCCGGATGCGGTTGCCCCTTTTTCAGCGCATTTAATAGAACTTGGGGTTGATGCCTCTAAAATATATGATGATTTGGTTGCGGAGGGCGTGGAAGTATTATATGATGACCGCGCGGGACAGAGCGCGGGCGAAAAATTTGCCGACGCCGATCTCATAGGCATACCTTTAAGAATAGTAATAAGCGAAAAAACGTTGAAATCCGATTCGGCGGAGTTAAAAAGGCGCTCCGAAGAAAAAACGACTTTAATAAAAATTAAGGATATCATCAAGCATGTTAAGTAAATTTTTCGGCATTTTTTCAAAAGATTTGGGCATTGATTTAGGCACGGCCAATACTTTGGTTTATGTGCGCGGCGAGGGCATCGTGATAAACGAGCCGTCTGTCGTGGCTTTGAACCAAAAAACGGGGCAGGTGGTGGCCATCGGCAACGAGGCAAAAAAAATGGTTGGCCGCACTCCGGCTCATATAGTCGCAAGCCGCCCGTTGGTGGAAGGCGTCATCTCCGATTTTGAAGTGACGACGGAAATGTTGAATTATTTCATCAAAAAAGTTCACAGCCCGACAGCCCAGCTTTTCGCGCGTCCGAGAATCGTTGTCGGAACTCCATCAAGCGTTACCGAAGTGGAAAGAAGGGCGGTCAGAGACGCCGCGATGAACGCCGGAGCCAGAGAAGTGTATTTGGTTGAAGAGCCGATGGCCGCCGCGATAGGCGCGAGGCTTCCGATTCAAGAAGCGGTAGGCTCCATGGTAATTGACATGGGAGGCGGCACAACGGATATTGCCGTGATTTCTTTGGGCGGGATTGTTGTATCCAAAAATTTGCGCATTGCCGGAGACAGATTTAATGAAGACATAGCTTCCTACGCGAGAGACGAATTTAAACTTTTAATAGGCGAAAAAACCGCGGAGGATGTTAAAATTTCCATCGGTTCTGTTTGGAAAACAAATGAAATTTTGGAAGGAACTTTGCGGGGGAGAGATTTGGTAACCGGGCTTCCCAGGGAAGTTTTGTTTACCGATAGCGATGTCCGAGTGGCTTTGGCCAAATCCATACGCATAGTCGTAGACGCCGTAAAAGGAGTCATTGAAGATACTCCGCCCGAACTTGTTTCAGATATTATGCATAGGGGCATACTCTTGGTCGGAGGCGGCGGCATGATTCGCGGGCTTGATAAGCTTTTGGAGCGGGAAACCAAAATGCCTGTTTATTTGGGGGAGGATCCGCTTACCGCGGTTGTCCGCGGAACAGGCATAATTTTAGAGGACTTGGATAATTTGCGGGATGTTTTAATTGAAGATGAAAATGATTTACCGCCCAGTTAAAAAAACATGGAAAAGAGGCGCGCGTTTGCCGCAAGCCCTTTTGCTTGCGGTTTTGGCTATCTTACTTCTTTGGAGCCCAACCCGCGCTTTCTTTGAAACTTTGATAATAAAAAGCGCCGGATGGATGCGTCCGGAACGCGCAAACCAATCAAAAAGCCTTTCCGATGTTTTGCTCCTCGAGCGCATCCGGGATTTAAAATCCGAAAACGACAGGCTTCGCGGGAATTTAAATTTAAGCCGCAAAATTGTTAAACCGGCGAAGGTTGTCTTTGGCGGCGGGTATCTTTTCGCGGATGTTTTAATTTTGAGCGAAGGTTTGAGCGCGGGCATCAAAATTGGAGACGTTGTTTTTACGCCGGAAAATGTTTTGGTAGGAAAGGTAGCGGAAGCAGGGTCCAGCTGGAGCAAAGTTAGGCCGATTTCGGCTTTGGGCGAAAAAACAATTCTGCGGGGCGGAAACAATAAAGGATTGGTTTTTGAAGCCGAAGGGCGGGGTTTGGGCGAGATCGTAAGTATGCTTTCCCCAAATTTACAGATTCACCCCGGCGATGTTTTATGGTGGGGCGAGGATCCGCAAATAATTGCCGCTTTAGTCGATAAGGTTGACGGCGAAGCGTCCGGCCTGTTTTATAATATTATTATGGTGAGCCCGTTAAGGCTTTTTTCTATAAGCGATGTTTTAATAGTTGAGCCATGAATAAGCTTTTTTTGATTTTGGGCTTGTCTTTTCTCGGCGCGGTGTTCGATGTCGTCTCCGCCCCTTTCCCGGGTTTTTATTTTTTGCCGGCGGGTTTAAGCATATTAATATTTTTTACCATGCCTTTTATATTTGATTTTTTAAATTTCATTTTAGCAGTGATCGCGGGGTTCGCCGCGATGTTATTCTGGGGCAGACTTCATGGCTTTGAATACGGAAGCGCGTATATTTTTCATCTAATCATATATTTTGTTTTATTCTTAATAATTTTTTATTTAAGTTATGGCGCGCCGGCAAAAGAAAGAAATAGAATTTGACGAAATTTTTTTGGACAGCCGAAACGCGTTGGGTTTTGACCGCCGAAGCCGCGAGGGAGCTTTGGAGCGCCCCATATCCAAAGAACCCTTTACCGCGCTCTGGTGGGTTTTCGCGGTTATTTTGCTTTTTTTTCTCGTTCGCGCAGGATTCTTGCAAATTGTAAAAGGCGAAGATTTTTACGCCAGATCGGAAAATAACTATTTGAGAGTCCGGTCCAAAGAACTGGCAAGAGGCCTTATTTACGACAGATCAGGAGAGATTTTGGTGAAAAATGATTTTCAGGATAATTCCTGGAAGCGGACTTACCCTCCTTCGGGTTTTTTTCACGCGCTTGGCTTTTTAAGCAGAGCGGAATACCCGCCGGAATTTACGGGCTTCGGCGCAGGCGCGAGCGGCCTGGAGGCGTCTTACGACGATATTTTGCGCGGCAAGCCGCAGGAACAAATTGAGGAAGTCAACAAAAAAGGTGAGGTTTTGGAAAGCGGCATTTTGCAAAAAGGGGCGGAGGGCGAAGGCATTTTAACCACTCTTTCCAAGAATTTGCAAATCAAGCTCGCGGAAGCCATATCGGAAACTATGTCGGCTCACGCCTTTAAAGGCGGGGCCGGCATTTTTTTAGACCCAAAAACCGGCGAGGTTTTAGCGCTGGTCAGCATGCCGGATTTCGACCCGAATATATTAGAAGCCGGCGATAAGAATTTAATCGAAAAGCTTCTCGCCGATTCTTCAGAGCCTTTTTTTAACAGAGCCATTTCCGGCCTTTACCCGCCGGGTTCTATTGTAAAGCTTGCTTTGGCCGCCGGCGCTTTAAATGAGGGCGTTATTGACCCGGATAAAAAAATTTTAAGCACCGGATCAATTAGCCTGCCGAATCCTTATGACGCGGCCCATCCTAATGTTTTTCCTGACTGGAAGCAGTTGGGGTGGGTCAATATGCGCGAGGCTATCGCGCAGTCAAGCGATGTTTATTTTTATGAAATCGGCGGAGGGTATCAAGATCAAAAAGGGCTCGGGCCATGGAATATAAAAAAATATTTATCGCTGTTCGGATTCGCGGAGCGTAGCGGCGTTGATTTGCCGGGAGAGAAGGCGGGTCATCTGCCCGATCCCACGGAAAAACAAGGCGGGCGGGATTGGACTATCGGCGATACTTATAACATTGCGATAGGCCAGGGCGACATGACGATCACTCCAATTGAAGCGGCGATATATGTCGCGACCGTTGCTAACCTTGGAAATATGCCTTATCCTCATTTAGTGCGCGCTCGCACGGACGCGTCCGGGATGGCGCTCGAAACATTTTCATATCCTTTTAAAAAGCAGGATATAATTTCAAAAGAATTTTTAAAAATTGTTCATGAAGGGATGCGGGACGCCGTTGTATACGGTACTGCCAAGGGACTCGGCGCTTTGCCGGTTGAAATTGCCGCGAAAACCGGCACGGCCGAAATAGGGGATACGGCAAAAGTAAATTCATGGTCTATCGGTTTTTTCCCTTACCAGGACCCCGAAATAGCTTTTGCCATAGTAATGGAAGCCGGCCCGCGGGCAAATACGATAGGGGCGACTTATGTGGCCTCGGAGGTTACGCGCTGGATTTTAGACACGGGCTTCCTTGCAAAGTTAAAAAATGATAAGCTTAAATAACAATGATTGACGAAAACATATATTTCAGCAAAGAGGGCTTGGAAAATCTCAAAATCGAGCTCAATTTATTAAAGACAGCAAAAAGGAAAGAAATAGCCGATAGGCTTGAATTCGCGAAAAGCTTGGGGGATTTATCCGAAAACTCCGAATATCAGGAAGCCAAAGAATCGCAAATTTTAAACGAAACCAAAATAGTCGAACTCGAAGACATGCTTCGCCGGGCGGTTGTTGTGGCGCGCCCGCCCATAGGCACCATTGATATCGGATCGTCCGTGACCTTAGAGGACGAGGCAGGGAAAATTCAGACTTTTAATATAGTCGGATCCAACGAAGCCGCGCCGTCGGAAAATAAAATTTCCCACGAATCTCCATTGGGCAAAGCGCTTTTAGGGCGCAAAAAACATGACAATATTTCCGTAAACATTCCAAAGGGCGTTGCTCAATATAAAATTACGGATATAAAATAATGGAGCTGAAAAATGTAAGGTTAAAAAAACTGGAGCATTTGCGCGAGGAAGGTTTTAACGCTTATCCGGCGAAACCAAGCTTTGCTCTTTCTGAGATCTCGGAAACCTTGGGAGCGTTTAAAAAATTAGCGTCTAAAAAAAAGGCGCTGGGATTTGCCGGACGCGTTATGGCAAAAAGGGAGCATGGCGGATCTGCTTTTTGCGATATTTCGGACGGCAAAGGAAACCTGCCTGCCGGCAAGGCAGGGCTTCAAGTTTTTTTGGCTAAAGATAAAATAGGAGAAAAATCATTTTCTTTATTTTCAGAAATCATAGACATTGGAGATTTTATAGCCGTTTGGGGGAAGCCATTTTATACAAAAAGAAAAGAGCCGACCATAGAAGTTTTGAAATGGGAAATGCTCGCTAAATCCTTGCTGCCGCTTCCGGAAAAATGGCACGGCCTCCAGGGTGTGGAAGAAAGATTCAGAAAAAGATATTTGGATATTTTGATGAATGCCGATGTCAGAAAAACCTTAGAGCTTAGGAGTAAAATAAGCAGGGAAACGCGGTCGTTGCTTGACGAAAATAATTTTATAGAAGTAGAAACGCCCGTTTTACAGCTTTTATACGGAGGCGCGCTCGCGGAACCCTTTAAAACGCACCACAGAATACTTGATATTGATATGTATTTAAGAATCGCGCCGGAGCTTTATTTGAAGCGCCTGCTTGTGGGCGGATTTACCAAAGTATATGAACTCGGCAAGAGTTTCCGCAACGAAGGAATTGATATGACGCATAATCCCGAATTCACAACAATAGAGCTTTACGCGGCGTATTGGGACGCGGCGGAACTGAAAAAATTTATTTCAAATTTGCTGTACGCCATAATTAAAAAGATAAATAAAAAACCGTCTTTTAAATTTAACGGGCAAAAAATTAATTTTATCAAAAATATACCATCGGTAGCTTTTTGGTCGGTTCTTGAGCGCCACGCCATGATAATAAGTCCCGAAAAACTTTCTCGGGATGATATGGCTTTAAAGGCGAAACAATTTGGACTCAACCCCGAAGCTCACGATAGCAAGGAAAAAATTGCCAATGAAATTTATTCAAAAATTTGCCGGCCGAAAATGATCCAACCTGTTTTTCTAGTTGACCATCCTATCGCTATTTCGCCTTTAGCAAAAGGACACGCGAAAAATCCAAATTTAGCTGATAGGTTTCAATTGATAGTCGGGGGGATTGAATTGGTAAACGGGTTTTCCGAACTTAACGATCCGTTAGAGCAGAGAAAAAGAATGGAAGCGCAGGAAAAAATGAGAGAAGCCGGAGAAAAAGAAGCCGAACCTTTGGACGAAGATTTTATTGAAGCGCTTGAATATGGCATGCCTCCGGCGGCAGGACTAGGGCTTTCAATAGACCGCCTTACTATGCTTCTTTCCGACAAGCACAACATAAAAGAAGTTATCCTTTTCCCGACGATGAAGCCTAAGGTGTGAATAACTTTACATATTTAGCTTAAAAATGGCCTAGTAAGGCCTTTTTTGTTGGGCTTGATTAGGTTTATAAAATAGGCTATTATAAAAATAGGGTGGGATGAAGTGGATAAAGCTGTGGATAGTGTGGATAACCCAATTATTATGTTGATCGGCGAATACTTACACACAATAGACCAGAAAAACCGCCTTTCAGTTCCTTCAAAATTTCGAAAAGAATTGGGGAACCATGTTGTTTTGGCGCGAGGATTAGACAGATGTTTATTTCTTTTTCCTGAAGCGCGCTGGACAGAGCTTGCCCTGCGCATTGCCGATCTTCCCATGGGCAAAGCGGAGAACAGAAATTTCCAGCGCATGATGGTTGCCGGCGCGGCCGATTTGGAAATCGACGATTTAGGCCGCATATTGCTTCCGGATTATCTTAGGGTTTATGCGGGGCTGAAAGACGCTGCTTTAATCGCGGGACTTATGAATAGAATTGAAATTTGGTCGCCGGAAGCTTGGAGGAAATCAGCCGAAACAGCTTTAGATCAACTTGATTCGATCGCTGAAAAATTAGGAGAAGCAGGACTTTATTAATGGAGCGAATTCACAAACCGGTACTTCTGCTGGAGCTTAGAGATCTTTTAAATCTTAAAGCCGGGGATACCGCGATTGATGCCACTTTGGACGGCGGGGGACACGCCGAAATGCTTTTGGAAAAAGTCGGAAGCAGAGGCAAGGTTTTGGGCATAGACCAAGACAGCGAAATCGTGAAATCAATAAAGCGAGCGCCGAATTTAAAAATAGCCTTAGGCAATTTTAGAAATATTGATTGGTTGGCGAATAAATTCGGTTTCAGCAGAGTCAACGCCGCACTTTTTGATCTGGGACTTTCAACTTGGCACTTAAAAGCCAGTGGCCGCGGCTTTTCTTACCAAAAGCTTGAAGAACCATTGCTTATGGGGTTTTCTAAAGATAGCGTTTCCGCGGCCGAGATTATAAACCGCGCTGACGCTGGTGAATTAGCCGATATATTCGCTGAATATGGGGAACTCAAAAACGCAAGAGGCCTTGCCGAGTCAATCGTCGCAAGGAGACGCGGAAAAAGAGTAATTTCCGTAAAAGATTTTCTTGGCGCGATCCCAATCAAAGACAAAAAAAAGCTGGCGAAAGTTTTTCAGGCTTTGCGAATCTGCGTGAATGACGAACTCGGGGCGCTTACCGAGGCGCTTCCAAAAAGTTTTGATCTGCTTTCTGGCGGAGGGATGCTGGCCGTAATTTCTTATCACTCTTTGGAAGACAGGCTGGTGAAACGTTTTTTTCTTCAAAAAAAACGCGACGGCGAAGCCGGGATTTTGACGAAAAAGCCCATCATTCCGTCAGAGGAGGAGCGGGAGTCAAATCCCAGCTCAAGATCGGCGAAATTAAGAATTTTAGTAAAAATATAATATGAGTTTTTTAAATATAACAATTTCATACCTTAATTTTCAAAGCGAAAATTTAAATTTTGATTTATCTCCGAGAAAAAGGAAGGTTTATCTTAAATCCGCGGTTACGGTTTTTATACTTTTTGCGCTAGTTTATATTTATCTCGCGGGCCTTATAGTCACAAAAACAATGGAGCGGGAAAATTTAAGGGCCCGATCAGCGCGCGTTTTAAGCGAAAGCAACCAACTGGCGTTGAATTTGACCTTGGAACAAACCGCAAAGAGTGTCGGATTTTATTTAAAGATGGGGTTTGAAGAGCCAAAAACGCTAAATGTTATAAAGAGAAACCGCGATGTTGCTAAATCTGCTAACGCGTTTTTATACTAAAAAGGAATCTTTAGAAAGAAACCGATTTTTAACCATAACCGTCGCGGTTATTTTTGGGTTTGCGGCAATTTCAGCCAGGCTTTTTTATTTACAAATTATCAAATATCCCGTCTACGCGGACCTTGCCAGACGCCAACAAAATTTTATCAGAATATTGGAGCCTAAGCGCGGAGATATTTTTTTAAGATCAAAGATGGGAGAGCTTGTAAAAATAGCCACGACCCAAGCCGGCGCCACTCTTTATTTAAATATGAAGTTATTGAAGGAGCCGGATAGGATTTTTAGCGTATTAAATCAAATCACGCCGATAGATAAAAATGTATTCTGGGCATCAATAGCCAAAAACAATGATCCTTACGAAGTAATAAAAAGGAAGTTGAGCTTAGCCGAAGCCGAGAAAATCTCCGCTCTTAGCCTGCCGGGAGTTGGCCTTGAAGAGGAGCGCTGGAGATATTATCCTGCGGAAAATCTGGCGAGCCATGTTATCGGATTTGTCACGCAGCCGCCGCAGGCCAGCATAGGACAATATGGAATTGAGAAATATTTTGACGAAACATTGAAGGGATCGGTAAAAAAGATTTCGGGCGATCGTGACGCGAAAGGAATTATTTTGGCTTTTACTTCTACTGTCAGCGGTGGAGAGGAAGTTGGCCAAGACATTATTTTAACTTTGGAACCGGATGTCCAAAAAGAGGTTCAACTTGAACTTAAGGCGCTTAAAGAAAAATGGAGAGCTTCTTCGGGCGGCATTATAATTTTAGAGCCTAAAACCGGCAAAATTATCTCTATGGCGGCGGAACCCTCTTTTAATCCGGGCGAATACCAAAAAGAAAAGAATTTGGAAACATTTTTAAACCCATTTCCCCAAAAAATTTTTGAACTAGGCTCCGTATTTAAGCCGTTAACAATGTCCGCCGCTTTAAATGAGGGCGTTCTTGCGCCGGACACCACATATATTGATAAAGGAGAAATAAAAATAGGAAACCGCGTCATAAAAAATTTTGACGGCAAAGCCAGGGGCGTCCGCACGATGACGCAAGTTTTGGAAGAATCTTTAAATACCGGCGCTGTATTTGCCATGACGCGTTTAGGCGGAGAAAAATTAAAAGAATATTTTTATAAATTCGGGCTTGCCGAACGTACCGGCATAGAGCTCCCCGGAGAGCTTAAGGGGGATTTAAGCAATTTGGAAAGCGGGCGGGAGGTGGAATTCGCGACTGCCTCTTTCGGCCAAGGCATCGCCGTCACCCCTTTGGAATTTATCATCGCCTTGGCTTCTTTGGCTAACGGCGGCAAACTAATGGCCCCTTATATAAGAGAAGACAGCGCGCCAAAGGTTTTGCGCGAAACTATCAGGCCGGAAACTTCCGCCAAAATAACCGCGATGCTGGTTGACGTGGTTGATACAGCTTTGGCCGGAGGAAAGGTGAAGATGGATCGTTACGCGATTGCCGCGAAAACCGGAACGGCGCAAATACCGGCTTCCAAATTCGGGGGCGCGAACGCCAAGGGATATTCAGAAGAATATTTGCATTCGTTTTTTGGTTATTTTCCGGCATATAACCCAAAATTCCTAATTTTTATTTTTATTGAGCGTCCGCAGGGAGTCGCGTACGCTTCGCAGTCAATATCCGATTCATTCCGCAAGCTTGTTGAATTTTTAATTAACTATTATACTATTCCACCTGATAGATGAATTTCATAAAAATCTTATTTACGCGCATATTTATCGCCGAAGCGAAAATGGCTCTAGGGCGCCATAAGCCCAAGATTATCGGCATTACCGGTTCGGCCGGAAAATCTTCAACCAAAGAAGCGATATTTTCGGTTTTGTCTTCAAAATATTCCGTGCGGAAAAGCGAAAAAAGCTATAACAGCGAGCTGGGTTTGTCGCTCGCCGTTTTAGGGCTTAAAACGGCGTGGCGCAATCCGTTTGGTTGGGCGAAAAACGTCATACTGGGATTAAGAACGGTTTTTAGCAGAGATTTTGCCAAAATACTTATTTTAGAGATGGGCGTTGACAGGCCCAAGGATCTCGACCGGCTTTTAAAAATCGCGCGCCCGGAAATCGGGATAATTACGGCAATAGGTGAAATACCGGTTCATGTCGAATTTTTCTCCGGTTCTGACGAGGTGGCGCGGGAAAAAAGCAAGCTGATAAAAATTTTATCTGCCAGCGGATTCGCGGTGTTAAATTATGACGATGTGGCGGTGTGGGACATGAAAAAAGATACGCGCGCGCGCGTTTTGGGTTTCGGATTTGGAGAAGGGGCTGATGTCCGCGCCGCGCACGAAAAAATTTCTTTAGACGGCACTACGTTTAAAATGCAGCACCAGGGCTCCACAGTGCCGATAAAATTGGAATATGTATTTGGCAAACAGCATATCTACGCCGCGCTGGCCGCGGCGACGGTCGGCATTATACATGGAATGAATTTAATAGAGATTGCCCAAAGCCTGAATACTTATAAGCCGCCGCCCGGAAGACTGAATTTAGTCAACGGAATAAAAAACAGTTTTATTTTAGATGATTCGTATAACGCTTCTCCGCTGGCTACGCACGCGGCTTTGGACGCCCTCAAAGAGCTTGAAGGCCGGCGTAAAATTGTTGTTTTTGGAGATATGTTAGAGTTGGGTAAATTTACCGTTGTCGCGCATAAAGCAGTGGGCGAGCGGGTCGCGAAATTCGCTGATTATTTTATTACCGTTGGGCCGAGGTCGCGCTTCGCGGCTGAAGAAGCGATAGCGCGGGGAATGGACAAAGACAAAATCGCCAGCTTTTCGACTTCGCGCGAGGCAGGAATCCGTCTTAAAGATTTAATACAAGAAGGCGACTTGATTTTAATCAAAGGATCTCAAAGCATGCGCATGGAGCGTGTCGCGGAAGAAAATATGGCAAATCCCGAAGAAGCAGAGCGTTTACTTGCCAGACAAGATAAATATTGGAAGAATAAGGAATAAATCAAGCCCCTGTCGTCTAGGCCGGTCCAGGACACATGGTTCTCATCCATGGAACTCGGGTTCAAATCCCGGCGGGGGCGCAAATTAAACATTATTAAGAGTTAGCAAGGTTTAGCAGTGTTTATCAAAATTATTTTAGTCTTCCAACACTTGCACAACTAGCTTTTTAGCCGGCTTAGGCATGCCAAGATTTTTCAATAGTCCTTCAATTTGATCGAGCGTATAAACTCGATAGTTGTTGATTGGATGCCTGGCGGCTTTAAATTTGCCTAGATTGTCCCAGTTTCTTAAAGTAAGCGGGCTTACGCCGGCAAGTTTTGCGGCTTGGTGGATAGTTAGATATCTTTTTTGCGTCATATAAGTAAAAGTTTACTAAAGTTTCATACGAAAAGTCGAGGGGGCATTAATCCACAGGATGTGGATAATGTTTTTTAATGTTTTGTAGCGTTTGGCGATAAAAAAAATTTAAAAAATCAAACAAATTTTTTATCCGCCACCAGCGGATGTTTTTTTTATCACTTATCCACAGAAATTTTGTTTTTTTTCTTTTTTCGTCGATAAAAAGGTTTACAATAAAAATAAGCGTTGCGACTACTCGTCGTAGTTACGATATCGCGCTACACCGTACAATAAAATGGATGAAAAAAAATCAGAAGAAAAACAGATAATTTTTGAGGACAAAAAATATTTGTCGTTGAGATCGGCGTCAGCCTTTTCCGGCTATCACAAAGACTACATTGGGCGCCTCGTGAGGGCTGGAAAAATTTTTGGGAGGAGATTTGACTTCCAGTGGTTCGTTGAAAAAAGTTCGCTTGAAGAGTTTTTATTGCAAAAAGAAAGCCAAATTACCGCGTCATTACATAAGATTTCAAAAGTTCGACATCAGGTCGCGGTTTCAAACCAACCGTTATTCACAAAAGAAAAAACCTATGCTGATTCTTGGGAAAGCAAACTTTTCAAGAAACCTGTTACTGCGCTTGCGTCTTTTGAAAAGGATTTTATTGCTGACTCTATTGATTTAACTTCTTTAAAAACAGCCGCAAGGATTTTAGGAGAAAAAGAGAAGTCGGAGGCTCGACCTGTGGTCGAGTGGGATTGTTGGGACATAGAACTTCTCGGCAGCAAAACAGTCTACCAACCTAAAGTGTCTTTTTTTGGTATCAATTGGCTCGCCCTGGCTTTCTCCGGTCTTGTGATTATTGCTTTTCTGTCTTTTGGCCTTCTAGGCTCTTTTGGCATCAAGAACATTGCTAACGTACCGGCTTCGGTGGCCGAAGAACTTTGGGCCGGATGGTTTTTAAGAGATGAGCCGGCTATACCGCTGCCTTTTTCGCTTCAAGGCGCTGGTGATGCCGTTTCCGATATCGCCTCAAGAGTTACCACAGGTTTCGGCTCCTTCAAAGACTTTGTTTTGGCTTTCGGAGGCGACATTTGGAAACTCGCGCGAAATTTTCTTTTTTTAAAAGATGAGCCTCCCAAAGAGCTTGTGAAAAAAACTCCCAAGATCATTACGTTTGCTCCGGCGGCTTCCACGTCTCCTCCGATTGCTACCTCACCATCTTCTCCCGCTCTTCCTGTCTCTCCGGCAGGCGGGCTTGCCAAGGAGAGGGGGGTAGGGGTTGGCGAAGCAACCACTCTTTCATCCCGTCTCCTTTCCCAGCTCACCTCCCTTATTGATTCCAAGATCAGCTCCAGATTCCAAGCCTTAAACGCCGAAATACTGGATAAAATAACGGCTTCCTTGACTGCGATAGAAAAACGCCTGCCTCCAAGCGTCCAAAATCCAGTAACCTACATCACAACCCAAGTCCCTGGCCCATACTACAACTCTCCTCCACAGATTGGCTC
>Ga0209542_10013932_pt1 | contig 13751 bp, 18 predicted proteins | sample RifCSPhighO2_01_FD_184028 | JGI IMG/M metagenome (GOLD analysis project Ga0209542, IMG submission 184028) | Soil microbial communities from Rifle, Colorado - Rifle CSP2_plank highO2_0.1 (SPAdes) (version 2) | ecosystem: Environmental > Terrestrial > Deep subsurface > Rock core/Sediment ...
AATTTTTTTAAACTTTAATTTTAAATACATTTCTATTTCTATAAATTGATGATTTCAAGAAATATAGCATACAAACTTTGGATATCAAACATTAATAATTCAAATTATGTTAAATCTTTAGGTGAGTTTGAATCAAGTTACATAGAATTCAAAAACAAAAAAGTCACAAGAGTAAATTTAATAGCAGTAGCAATAAACAAGTATGAAACAGATAATTATTCTTCAATCATGATTGATGACAGTTCTTCACAAATCTCAGTTAAATCTTGGAATGAGGATAAAAAAATTGCAGATAAAATAAGCATAGGGGATGTAATATTATTGATTGGAAAAATAAGACAAAATTCCCAAAGCTCTGGATTTTATATTCAACCTGAAATAATGAAGAAAGTTGATGAAAAATGGCTCTTGGCAAGAAAATATGAATTGGAAAATGAATATGGGGAGCAAGAAACTAACATAGTAAAAAATGAAATGAAAAATGAAAAAATGATGATTGAAGAAATAAATGTTTCAAACAAGTCATTGAGAAATAAGATATTAAACTTAATAGATAAATTAGACAATGATCAGGGAATTTCAAAAGAGGAATTGTTGAAACATACGAATTCACCTTTAGTCTTCGAGTCAGTGGAAGAATTATTAAAAGAAGGTGAAATATTTGAGGTTAATGGAAGATATAAATTATTAAAGTAAAATGGAATACAAACCAATAACAGAATTTATAACTGGGCACAAAATAGAATTAATTATATTTGGAGCTTCATCATTTATAGTATGGGGGTATCTGCTTGATAAATACAATGGTTACAAAGAAAAAAATGGAAAGGATGCCAAGATAGTAAATGACATCAAAAAATCACTTGAGAAAATTGTAGTTAAGTAAATGTTTATAAATCCTTTTTTTAATGCAATATCATGAAATACGAAGAAATGTTAGATAAAGCATACAAAGAAATTCCAGAAGTTAAAACTAGTTCTGAAAGGTTTGAAATTCCAAAGGCACAGAGTTTGGTCCAGGGAAATAAGACAATAATCGCAAATTTTATAAAAATAGCACAGGCATTTAGGAGAGATACAGAGCACTTTCAGAAGTATCTTCTCAGAGAATTAGCAACCCCTGGAAACCTTGATGGCCCTAGGCTTATAATTAACAGAAAGATATCATCAGTTTTGATAAACCAAAAGATAGAACAATATGTTAAAGATTTTGTCATATGCAAGGAATGTGGAAAACCAGATACTACATTAAACAAGGAAGACAGATTTACCTATGTCAAATGCCAAGCTTGTGGTGCAAAACACTACATAAACTCTAAAATATGATATTTGTAAAAGAGCATGTTCACAATAATAGAAAATTATTGGCAATTTGTGATGGAGATTTGATTGGAAAAAAATATGAAGAAGAAGAAAAAATATTAGAAGTTTCCAAGAGTTTTTATCACGGAAGCCCCATGTTTGAAAAAGATGTATTATCTTTGATAGAAAATAATATAATGCTTAATATAGTCGGGGAAGAATCTGTGGCATTCGCATTAAAAAATAAGTTGATAAATAAAAAAGGAATAGCAAAAATAAAAGGAGTTCCTTATGCTCTGCTGTTGTAAGTTTAGAAAAGATTTATAAAAATATGTTGTTCTCTATTTATATGCCAGAAGAGCAGGAAGATGATTTTGTAAGGGTAAAAATTCCAAGAGGAAAACAGTCAATAGGCATAGTTGAGCAGAGATTAGGCGGGTCTAGGGCAAGAGTGAGGTGTTTTGACGGCAAATCAAGGATATGCAGGATTCCTGGAAGATTAAAAAGAAAACTATGGATAAGGGAGAACGATACAATTTTAGTTGAGCCATGGGAATTAGACAATGATAAAGGTGATATAATTTTTAAGTACAAGCAGACACAAATTGATTTCTTGAAGAAAAAAGGTTTAATTGGTGAGACCCAATCTGAAGAATTTTAATAAATGGAACAATTAAAAATTCCTAAAGAAAGAATTTCTGTTTTGATAGGTTCTAAAGGATTGATGAAAATAAAAATTCAAAAGTTAACAAACACAAAATTAGTAATCAACTCTGAAGAAGGGGACGTTTTCATAGAGGGCGAGGCAATAGATGTTTTTAATTGTTTGAATATAGTTAAAGCAATTGGTAGGGGTTTTAATCCAGAAATAGCATTAAAACTATTAGATGATGATTATTTACTTGAAGTTATTAGCTTAGATGAATTTTCAAGGAACAAAAATGATTTGATAAGGATAAAATCAAGATTGATAGGAACAGATGGAATGGCAAGAAAAAACATAGAGGATATGGCAAAAGTAGATATGGTTGTTTATGGAAAAACTGTTTGTATCATTGGAAAAACAGATGATGTAATTATTGCAAGACATGGAGTAATTAACTTGTTGCAGGGATCAAAGCATGGAAACGTTTATTCCTTAATAGAAAAGCAAAAGTCAAAGAGTAAATTATCATAATTTATATCTTATCATTATTTTTATCTCAATAAATTTTTTGATGAATGCAGCAACTATTCCAGTAATGATAAAATTATTGTATTCAAAGATGCCGTCATATAATCCCAAGCTTATTGAAAAAGGTCTTTTTTTAGAAGTATATTCCTTTAATCTTTTTCTTTTTTCAGTTGCAATTAAATTATTTATTACAATATTTGAATGTTTTTCTGCTGCCTGTGCTGTTTTCTCTTCATTTATCGAAGCAACATCACCGCAGACAAATATATTATTTTTCTCTTTCATTCTTAAAGATTTATCAACTTTTATAAAACCATTAGCATCAAGCTTATTTCTTCCAACAAAATCTGAATTTGGTTTTATCCCAGTACAGAAAAAAGCCATGTCGTAATTAAAATGATTATTTTTATTTGTTGTTATGACACTATTTTCATTCTTAACTGCCGTTTCGTTTAATGTAACTGCAACATTATTCTTCATGAGAAATTTTTCTGCATACAAAACAGATTGTATATTATTTCTTTGAATTATTCTTTCTTTTGAATGAATTATCTTTATTGTTTTATTATTGTATCTGCTTAAAATTTCGCCAGCAAGTTCTACTCCAACAAGACCCCCGCCAATTATCAACACATTTTTAGCTTTAGACAGACTATTATGATATTTCATTAGATTTTTTCCTCTTGAAGCAATTACTATATCCCTGTCTTTAACTGGAGATTCATACCTAGAACCAGAGCATATTACAAGATAGTCGTATTTTATTTCTTTTTTGTTTTCAAGAAAAATGCTCTTGTTGTTTAATCTTACAACTCTTCCTTTGACAACTTTAGACTTTTTAAGATAAGAATTATGATTAATATTAATTCTTTTCAAATGTTCTGGATAAATAATACTTCTTAATATTCCAGGGGTAAACTCAAAATAATTCTTTTCATCAATCAAAGTTGTATCAAAATAATTTTCCAGATTTTTTGATATGTTAGCGCCTGCAAACCCCCCTCCAATTATAACTAACAACTTTTTCATATAAAAATATTATTTAATAAGAATATATAAATTAATTGTAACATTTAAAAAAAATAAAAATAAATATATAAAACTTTATAAACATGTTAAGTTTCCAAAAGGCATTATGAAAGAGGTGCTGATTGCAGAAACACTTGCCAAAGAGCAAAAATCAATTTCAATATCTGAATTTTTTTTGAAAAATAGGCATTTGCTTGGTTTTGATAATCCAACAAGAGCTTTAATGATGGTTGTCAAGGAAGCTGTTGATAATTCTTTAGATGCATGCACCGAAATAAAAGTATTGCCTGAAATAAAAGTTGAAATAAACCAGATAAATGAAAATAGATTTACAATAATTGTTGAGGATAATGGTCCTGGAATTGTCAAGCAGCAGATTCCAAATATTTTTGGAAAATTGTTATATGGAAGCAAATTTCATAGACTGAGGCAATCACGTGGACAGCAAGGAATAGGAATAAGTGCAGCAGTTCTTTATTCTCAGTTGACAACGGGAAAGTCCACAAAAATATACTCAAGAATAGGTTCAAAAAAACCAGCACATTATTTCGAATTGCAGATTGATACAAAAAAGAATGAGCCCAATGTGATAAAAGATAACGAAATAGAATGGGATAAAGATCAAGGAACAAAAGTTGAAATTGAAATTGAAGGAAGATATTTAAAAGGAAAACAAAGCGTTGATGAATATATAAAGCAGACTGCAATTGTAAATCCACATGCTACTTTTATTTACACAAATCCTGAAAAGGAAAAATATGAATATCTTAGGGTAACAGATCAACTACCACATGAAGCAAAGGAAATAAAACCCCATCCTTATGGAATTGAAATTGGTCAATTAATGAAAATGATTCAAGATACAAGAGCAAATACTATTCAAGGTTTTTTAAAGAGTGAATTTTCAAGAATAAGTGATTTGGTTTCAAAAGAAATATGTGATAAAGCTAAGTTAAATCAAAATGAGAAACCAAAAAAATTAGGGCACAAAGAAATAGAATTATTATTTAATTCACTACAGGAAGTTAAGATAATGGCTCCTCCTTCTGATTGTTTAAGCCCCATAACTTCAGAATTGCTAGAAAAAGGATTAAGAAAAGAAATTAGTGCCGATTTTTATGTTGCAACAACAAGATCTCCAAGTGTTTATAGGGGGATGCCTTTTGTGATTGAGACAGCAATTGCATACGGTGGAGAGCTAGAAAAAGAATCACAAGTAAGGTTGATGAGATTTGCTAATAGGGTCCCATTGTTATATCAACAGGGAGCATGTGCAATAACTGAGGCTGTTTCTGAAACAAGCTGGAAATCTTATGGTTTGCAACAGAGTGGAGGTAATATTCCAAATGGTCCAGTAATAATTTTAGTTCACATATCTAGTGTATGGGTTCCATTCACAAATGAAGCAAAAGAGGCAATAGCACATTATGATGAGATAATAAAGGAAATTAAATTAGGATTGCAGGAATGCGGAAGAAAATTAAACGTCTACATAAATAAAAACATTAAATCAAAAGAGCAGAAAGAAAAGATTAGTCTTTTTGAAAAATACATTCCTGAACTTGCTTCGTCATTATCAAATTTGACAGGAAGTAACAAAATGGAAGTGGAAGAAAATTTGAGGAAACTTCTTAAGAAAGAACTTCCCGCTTTAGAGGTTGAAAATGGTGCAAAAGAATAAATCAGCAGAAAAATTAAAAGAGCTAGGTGAAAAAGTAGTCAAAGATATAAGTAAAAACAAGAATCCAAATATTATAGTTCCGATAAGAGCATTAAGCAATGTCATATTTAATGAAAGAACAAGAACATTAGAATTGGGAGACAAAACTTCAACAAGATATTTTTTCAATATTGCTCATGCAAAAAAATTTGTTCAGACAATTGAAATTGCTTCAATAAGCAAAGATTTGATTTTAGAAGATAAGCATGCAAGTTTAAGAGATGTTTTTTACATGGCTAAACGTACTATTCCTGGAACCAATGTGGATTTGGTTTATGAACAATCAGAAAGTGATGATATCATAGAAGATCTAGAATTGATAACTGGAAATTCAAGAGAACAGTTATACATCAATGCAAACAAGAATGGGAGTATTGTTGGAAAAGTTACAATTGAGGATGCAGGAGATACAATTAGATGGGACAAATTAGGAAGTGGGGGTTGGAGCATTCCAAGCAATGTTGAAAATATTAAATTCAAGAAAGTAGATGCTAAATATATTATTTACATGGAAAAAGCAGCTGTCTGGGAAAGATTAAATGAAGACAAATTTTGGGACAAACAAAACTGCATAATCATAAGCTCACAGGGCCAAACCACTAGGGGGATAAGGAGGCTATTGCAAAGACTGTATGAAGAATTTAAACTTCCAATTTATGTCCTTACAGACTTTGATGCTTATGGATTTTATATTTATTCTGTAATAAAATATGGCAGCATTAACTTGGCACATGCTTCTGAAAGATTGGCAATTCCCAGTGTTAAATTCTTAGGCATTACTTCAAATGATATAGAAAAATATGGTCTTAAAAAGCATTTTATAAAATTGAAAGATCATGATATATCAAGACTAAAACAGCTCTCGGAATATGAATGGTTTAAAGATAATAAGTCCTGGCAAAAAGAATTCAAAACAATGAAACAATATGGGTCAAAGGCAGAGATTCAAGCTCTAAGTTCTAGGGGAATATCATTCATATCAGACACTTATCTTCCAGAAAAGATAAAGAATAAAGATTTTCTAGAATGATTTAGAAAAAATTAAAAACAAAGAAACTACCTTACCATTGATGAAAAAAGTAATATTTATTTTAATTACACTAATTTTTCTAACTTCATGCTCTTTCATAGAAGATATTAAAAGTGATATCACAGGACAGACAATAACCCAAGATGATCTGGGGGATCAAAGTATAAGGCTTGACTCTGGTAAGATAGATGTTTATTTCTGTCCAAGAGATAATTGTGGAGATAAGTTGAATAACCTAGTTAAATCATCTCAAAAAATAAATTGTGCTTTTTATGAACTTGATTTAAGTGATTTAATCAGTTCATTGAATGAGAAAAATTCTTTGATTGTTGTTGATAACGATAATTATGAAAAGTTATCAAGTATGGAAAATGTAAGGAAGGATGACAGAAGTGCATTAATGCATAACAAATTCTGTATATTTGATAATAAGATAGTTTCTACTGGGTCTTTTAATCCAACAGTAAGTGCCAATACAAAACAGAACAACAATCTGGTTGTGATTAGTTCAGAATCTCTAGCAGAAAATTACAATGATGAATTTCAGAGTTTTCTCGGAAAAAGGTTTGGAAATGATGAAAAAGTCAAGTATTCGAAAATAATTCTGAACAATGAAATATTGATTGAAAATTATTTCTGCCCGGAAGATGATTGTGAACAGCATGTTTATGATGTAATTTCAAAAGCAAAAAAAAGAATATATTTTATGGCTTTTTCATTCACTTCAGACAAGATAGGTGATTTGATAATAAAAAAATCAAACACCACTGAAGTAAAAGGGATATTTGAGAAAACACAGGCTACAACTGAATATTCAGAATATAACAAGATGAAAGAAACTAGTCTGAATGTGATACTAGATAAAAATCCTAGTTTTATGCATCATAAAGTTTTTATTGTTGATGACATAGTTATATTAGGAAGTTATAATCCAACTTCTTCTGGAAACAACAATAACGATGAGAATATAGTTATAATTTATGATATTCCAGTTTCAGATAAATTCCTGGAAGAGTTTGATTACGTTTGGAATCTATAAATTTATATATTTTTTTGAGTTGAATATAATTATGGCAGATCTACACACTGTGACATCAACTATAATTCTTGTTAATGATAAAGGTAAATTTCTCATAGCCAAAAGATCTGATAATCTCAAAAATTTTGCTGGAAAATGGACAGTTCCCGGAGGAAAATTAGAAAAGAAAGATTACTTTAATAGATCTCCTGATACCAAAGGAAATCAATGGTATAATGTGATTGAAGATTCTTTAAAAAGAGAAGTCAAGGAAGAAGTTGGTTTGGATTTGTTAGATATGGAATATTTAGTAAGTTTGGCATTTATCAGACACGACGGGATTCCTGCAGTTGTTTTAAGTTTTTATTCTCAGAATTATAGGGGAGATATAAAATTAAGTGAGGAATTAACAGATTGTAAGTGGGTTTCTCTGGAAGAGTTAAAAAATTATGATTTAATTGAAGGTATTTACGAGGAACTTGAACTTGTAGATAAAAAATTAAAAGGGGCAAAAGAATCTTGGATCGGAAAATATGACAAAGAGTAAGCTTTTTAAGTTGTTTTTCTAAACTTTAGTTGTGCCCCGGTAGCTTAATCTGGTTGAGCTCATGGCTGTTAAGATTCATAGAAACCATGTGGTTGAGGGTTCAAATCCCTCCTGGGGCGTATATATTCTCTAAAATACATATTACAGAAGGTGTCAACCGGACAACCATGCGCACCAAGTTTTTAAATAAAATTAACTTAAAATAAACATGTTAAAGGTTATATTTATAAATAAATTTCTTTCTGTTATCCTAGTTGGGGTAGTAGTTCAACCTGGGAGAACACACGACTGAAGCTCGTGATGTTGGGAGAAGTTTGTAGTTAATATTGCAAGCTCGCAAATTCAAATCTCCCCTGCCCCATTCCAAAACATTTATTAAAACAACAATTATACTAAAACAAGGTGATTGAATGCCAAAGAAACAAAATTTAAATGAACTGATGAGTAGTGTGCCGTCACCAACATCAAATCACCACAGATTTATGGCTATTTTATTCATAGCACTCGGATTTTCAATATTCTTGTATGTCAGCAGTGTTACATATACAGGTTTAGCAGTTATGAATCCAGAATCTGAAACAGCTGTATTAAAAAATCAAAACATAATTGCAAGCAACAGATTTAAAGTGATGGAAATAGAAAAATTACCAAATTCAGTTCTTGATTCAAGTATAAAAAGTGATATTTTGTTGAATGTATTTGTTGAAACAAATGATTGCCAATACTGGAAGAATGGGCAGGATAGGGACAGCACAATTTTGTACACAATAAATGGAATAAAAGAAGGAAACTTCAGAATAGGAGATCCAAATGAAAAAACAGTTCAGCAAATAGAGTTGTATAAAACAGACTACTTATGTTTAATTTTTATCAATAGGGAGTTTCCAACAAATGGAAATGTAAACTTACAGTATAAAGAACTTGATATTAACAAGTGGAAAATAATTTGAGGTGAAATGGATGGATAAAAAAGGTGCTTTGGAATTATCAATGAATACTATAATTATAATTGTTATAGGTGTTGTCTTATTGTCTTTAGGTTTAATGTTTGTAAGGGGAATATTTACCCAAACAACTGACTTAAGTGATAAAGTATTTGCAAATGCGAACAAGGAATTAGATGCTCTTGGAGGAAGTGTGAATAGTGCATTAGTGGTATCTCCTGAGACAGTCAGAATTAAAGCAGGACAAACTTCTAGTTTTATTGTTCTCGTTACAAATCTTGAAGAGGGAATTACTTATTCTGGTTTAACAGGAACTCTAGAAACCATTCCTCAGAGTCAAGGGATATCTTGCGTATTTACAGATGGAACAATTCAAAAAGGCATAAGGAATTTAGTTTCAGGAGCAGAAGATAGGTTGAATGTATTTGTAAAATCTCAAAAAGGATCAATAGGAACAAAATCCTGCAAGTTTACATTAAATGGGTTAACAAATACACAATTTGACAATGAAGTTGAAGTGACTGTTGTAGTGTCTTAAAGCAAGTTATTTAAATTAACTTTTCTTTTATTATTTCATGATTAGGCTCTATAACACCTTAACGAGAAAAAAAGAAATATTAAGACCAATAAAAGATAATAATATTAATCTATTTATTTGTGGTCCGACAGTTTATGATTTTCCGCATATAGGGCATGCTAAAACATATATTCAGTTTGATTTTATTGTAAGATATTTAAGACATAAAAAATTCAAGGCATTTTATCTACAAAATATAACAGATATAGATGATAAAATAATACAAAGATCAAAGGAAAAAAATATTTCCTGGAAGGAATTATCAAAGAAATTTGAGGAGATATTTTATGAAGATATGAAAAGTTTGAATGTTAATTCTGTTGATAGATATGCAAGAGCAACAGATTACATAAAAGAGATAGAAAGTCAGGTTAAAAGATTAATTCAGAAAGGTTATGCTTACAAAATAGAAGATGGTTATTATTTTGATCTTTCAAAATTCAAGGGATATGGAAAGCTATCAAAAAGAAAATACCTTGAAGCAGAAGATTCAGTAACAAGAATAGATGAAAGTATAAACAAAAGAAATAAAGGAGATTTCTGTTTATGGAAATTCTCAAAAAAAGATGAGCCATTCTGGGAATCAGAATTAGGAAAAGGAAGACCAGGCTGGCATATAGAAGATACAGCAATAACTGAAAAGTTTTTCGGACCGCAGTATGATATTCATGGAGGTGCAAGAGATTTGATATTTCCTCATCACGAGGCAGAAATAGCCCAAATGGAATCAATATCGGGAAAAAAACCATTGGCAAGATACTGGATTCACACAGGTTTTCTTAATATTCAAGGCAGTAAAATGTCAAAATCTCTTAAAAATTTTATTACAATAAGAGAAGCGCTTAAAAAATATGATTATAAAATTTTAAGATTCTTTTTTTTCATAAATAATTACAGAAAACCAATAGATTTTTCCGATGATAATCTGGAGCAGGCTAAAAACTCTCTAGAAAGAATAAAAGAATTTATTTTAAAATCAAAAAATAAAAAGGGAAATATTGACAATAAATATATTGAAAAAACAAAAAAATTATTTTTCAATGATTTGGATGATGATTTTGACACTCCGAAAGCAATTTCAGTATTATTTGATTTTATAAGGGAATCAAACAAGAAAGAACCAGGAAAGAATTGTTATGAACTACTAAAGGAAATAAATGAAATTTTTGATCTGTTTGATTTCAATGAAGATAAAATTCCAAAAGAAATAATTAATCTTGCAAAAGAAAGGGAAAAATGCAGAAAAGAAAAGAATTGGAAAAAATCAGATGAGATAAGGGAATTAATAAGAAAAAAAGGTTATTTAATGGAAGACCTAAAAAATAGTTATAATATAAAAAAATCAGTCTAATGAGAATGTTTTAATTGGTTCCCAGTAATTATTCGTCTTTTTTGATAGCACAAACTCTTCAATATTCAGAATATCGCCTGAAAATGCACCCTCATCAACTTTATCAAAGTATCTTGGATTTATTTTAAGCAATGTGACATGAGGATTATACTTCTCATTGTAGAAAGAAGAATTATTTGTTCCGCATCTTTTTAGCTGTCCTAAAACTTTCATGTGAAGTTCAATTATCTTATTAGATTTTACTAAAGAAACAAGTGAATTTTCTTCAAACAGCTCTAATTTTCCTAGTTTAACATTAAACTGATTAAAGTTTATTTGTTCCAACAATTCTATCAAGACATTATCTTTCTTTTCAGAGAAATCTCCATGCATCAGTGTGACATGCCTTGGTAAAAAATCAATTGTTCTTCTATCATGAAGATCAAATTTCTCTTTAAATTTATACACTTTAAGCTCAAATGCGACATCATGAATATTAGCATGAACTAAATAGGCCATAAAAAAACATGATTTAGAAATATTTATAAATGCTAGTCTTAGAGTTAAACCATGCTATTAAAATAGCAGCTCTAGTATCGTAAGATACGAAATGATAAGATGGCGACAATATACGATTCGAACACGCAGGAATTATTGAAGAAAGCAGCCGAAGCTTTAAAAGAAAAAATAAAAGCTCCTGAATGGAGTGTATATGTAAAAACAGGAGTTTCAAGAGAAAGACCTCCTGCAGACAAAGACTGGTGGTATATAAGAGCTGCTTCTATTCTTAGAAAAGTTTACCTCATAGGTCCAATAGGTACAAACAAATTAAGAGTTAAATATAGCAGTAGAAAGAACAGGGGTTACACTCCTGAAAAAACATTCAAAGGTTCAGGCAAGATAATAAGAACAATTTTGCAGCAATTGGAAAATGTTGGTTTTATCAAAAAAGAAGAAAAAAATGTTCATAAAGGAAGAATAATAACACCTCAAGGAAAATCTTTCTTGGATAAACTGGCAAAAAAATGAGCAGATTCATACATTTAGCAAAGAAGTTGAGGCTTGCAAAAAGAGGAAGACAAACTAGGTGGGCTCCTTACTGGACCTCATTGAAAAAGTATGGTAAATCAAAAAAAGTTCATCCAGGAAGGCATACTGTTGTAAAAAGGCAATGGAGAAGATCAAAAACTAAGGCATAAAAATGGAAAGACTTTATACCATACCATTAAGGAAAGAATTCTCAAAAGCTCCCAATTACAAAAGAACTTCCAGGGCAATAACAGCAATTCGTGATTTTGTAAAAAGACATATGAAAAATGAGAACGTTAAGATAGGAAAGTATTTGAATCTTGAAATGTGGAAGCATGGAAGAAAAAATCCTCCTGCAAGAATAAAAGTCAAGGCTATTCTCGAAAAAGTAAAAATAAAGGACAAAGAAATTGAATACGTAATTGTTGAGCTACCAAACATCAAGATAGAATTGCCCAAGAAAGAAAAGAAAAAGAAGAAAGAGCCTAAGGAAGAGGTTATAGAAACAAAAGCAGAAGAGCATAAGACACTGGAAGAACAGGAAAAGAAAGAAGTTCTACAGCATGAAATTCATAAGGAAAAACCAAAAGAAATTGGAGTGCCAAAAAAACCACCTGTATCTCAGAAGCCAATGATTATTGGAAGAACAAGTAAAAAGTAATTTAAACCTTTATTATTTCTTAGTTTTATGGAAAACCAATTGCCGTTTGAAAAAGTAGAAAGAGATCTCTTTGTAAAGAAAGAATTTGAAACAGATTGGAGTTATGGACAAGATCCAAATAAAAGAAAAATTGAAGAATTAATTAATTATGGAATCATTAATTTAAATAAATCAAGTGGTCCAACATCTCATCAAGTTTCAGATTATGTTCAAAGAATTCTTAATATAAGTAAAAGCGGACATTCTGGAACTCTTGATCCTGGAGTAACTGGAGTATTACCAATAGCTCTTGGAAAAGCAACAAGAATAGTTCAGACTTTATTGAATTCAGGAAAAGAATATGTTTGCCTTATGTACATTCATAAACTTGTTGATGAAAAAGAAATTTATAAAACAATTGAAAAATTTAAAGGAAAAATAAAACAGCTTCCACCAATAAGATCTGCTATAAAAAGAAGATTAAGAACAAGAGAGATTTATTATTTCAATATTTTAGAAATTAATGGTCAGGAAGTTTTATTTAAAATAGGATGTGAAGCAGGAACTTACATAAGAAAAATCGTCCATGATTTTGGCCAGGAATTAAAAACAGGGGCTCATATGCAGCAATTAATAAGGACAAAAGCAGGGCCATTTACAGATAAAGATTGGCATTCTTTGCACGATTTGAGAGATGCATATGAATTTTATAAAGAAGGAGATGAAACAGAAATAAGAAGAATAATCTTGCCTATAGAAGAAGCAGTTAAACATCTGTCTAAAATATGGGTTGTAGACAGTGCAGTTGATTCAGTATGCCATGGAGCTTATTTGAGCATCCCGGGAATTTCAAAATTAAATAATTTTAATGAAAATGAAACAATAGCAATAATGACTTTGAAGGATGAATTAGTTTCTTTAGGAACTTCTGTGTTAAACTCAGGTGAGATAATGAACAAGGAGAAAGGTCTTGCAGTAAAGACAACAAAAGTGTTTATGGACAGAAATGTTTATCCTAAATTTACATCTAAAAAAGTATAAACTCTAAAGTAACAACAAAACCAAAAACTTTATAAACCACTTAATTCTTCCAGTTTTATCAGATAAGTCAAGCAGACTTAAAATGCAAGAGGATAATTAAAATGAACAAACATGGAAGAATAGAAAGAGGAGAAACAAGAATTATAGTTCCACATTTAAATGGAGAGCTAACAGCAGTTCATCCATTCTTAGAAGGCACTTACTTTCACTTAGCAAGACAAATAGATAAAGCAGGCTTGCAAAGACCTACAATGGCACAGACAGCTTCATTAGTTCATGATGCTTACAGTAATCCAAATGAGGATCCAATTCACAATGAAATAAAGAAAATTATGAAAAAAGATTACTTTTACGCATTCAACGGATTATT
>Ga0209542_10013935_pt1 | contig 13749 bp, 15 predicted proteins | sample RifCSPhighO2_01_FD_184028 | JGI IMG/M metagenome (GOLD analysis project Ga0209542, IMG submission 184028) | Soil microbial communities from Rifle, Colorado - Rifle CSP2_plank highO2_0.1 (SPAdes) (version 2) | ecosystem: Environmental > Terrestrial > Deep subsurface > Rock core/Sediment ...
AATGTTTCTTACAATATATCAAATGGCACAACCCTGACTTACAATTGGACAGGACTTAATTTAGGACAGCGCAATTGGACAGTTATCGCAAATAATGGCCTGTCTAATTCAACCATAAACTATTCATATTTTAATATTATTAATTTAACAATAAACTGTCAGGCAGGCGGCCCTTACCAAACAGGCGCATTAGTCTTAATCCAAGGCAATGTGTCTGATGGAATTTCTGCTTTAAGCTCTCAATCCGTAAACACAAGTTTGTATAAAGAAGGAATCTTTAGTACTTCAAAAGATTTAACTTCTCTAAGTGATGGAAGTTTTCAGACAACCTTTTCTAGCTTAGCTGACGGAAATTACACATTAAATGCTTCATTTAATTATCAAGGATATAATAAGTCATGTTCAGATAATTTTACACTAGGCGGGGGAGGAGTGGCAGCAACACCAGCCTCCTTTATCCTTGACAAAATAGCAAGTTTTCTTAATATAACAAATGAAACAATCTCTTACAACATAACTCTAAGAGCAACAAACAAAGGAGGGAGCAGCGCCACATCTGCAAATATAACCGATACCGATTCAACAGAAAGCCCCTATGATATCGAAACCATAAACGCAAGCCAGACAATTTCAAGAAGCTATATTAAAACATACCAAAGAAATTCAACGACCCATTATAATGCTTCATCCATCGCTCAAGCGCAAGGAATAGATTCTTTTTCAAGTTCTATGATTTCTGCAAATTCGAGTTCAATTAGTCTAACAATTCCTTCAACAGAAACAGGGCAGCAATTAACACTTGTTAAAAACGCTTACTTTAATTCAGAAAATTCAACAGCCGTCAATTATACATTATCAGTTGAAGTCGTTAATTCAGGCGGCGTAGATTTAACTGAGATATCTCTTTTGGATTTAACCGATTTAAATTTAAATACACTGACTAGTTTAAACAGAACTCAATCATATAACTTTTCAGATTCATTAATAATTTATAAAGCCGCTTCAAATACTGAAAAGACATTCTCACAGGCAACTGGAACCGTCAATTCAGTAGTTTACACTTCTAACGAAATCAAAATAGGCGTAGCAGGTTATGGCGGCCCAGCAGACACAATTGTTTATGCATCAGCTTATGTTCCTGTATCAACTTCCTTTGATTCAACTATAGAGATTATAAATATGAATGTTGATATAGGGCAAAATTTCGTTGTTGATTATTGGATTACGAATAATGCAGAAACAGAAAATTATACCTCTGGGCAGCAAACAATCTATGTTCCTTCATCAGAAAGCAGGAACATAACAGCTACATTAAATGCCCCAAGTTCAGCAGGAATCTACAAATTTAAAGCCAGAGTGAATTATGTTAATGGGCAGGATACTTCTTTTGGCACCTTTGAAGCTACTGCCGAAACCGCGGCGGCTGCATCCTCCGCATCCCAACAAACTATTGGCGGAGGAACAACAAGCACCAATAAAGGCGGCAGAATAGGAGGCCTTTCCATACAGAATAAAACCACAGAAGCAGGAGCAGCAGAAGCAGAAGAAATAGTGTGCAACTCTCCTTATATGAGATATGGAAAAGAATGCTGTTTGGATATAAATAAAAATAATATTTGTGATATGGATGAAAAAGAAGTTGAAATAACAAAGATATTAGTAATAATGTTCCTAACCTCTCTTGTAATATTTTTATCCAATTATTCCTTAAAAAGATATAAATTAAAAATAGAAGACGAAAAAATAAGAACATTTCTAGAAACTATGGAATTTAAAAAAGCCATAGAATCAGAAATTCAGGCAAATAATAATGAAAATATAAAAACAACTCCTTATTATTCACGCCTTACAACGACAGATGCGGATAATAAAACTCCTACTAAAGAGAATATCCCTGTCCAACAGAGAGCCATTCAAGAAAACAATAAAAACAAAATGGCTAAAACACAAGATTACTCTCCTCTTTATTCTTCTCCTTTTAATCCGAGAAATGAATCTAAAGAAAAACAAGAAAAACTATCCCAAGAAGATAAAAACAAGAAAAACTACGAAGAATCTAAGGAGGATTCTTCCCCCCAGCAAGATAATTCAGAGACAAATGAACATTCTGATAACTCTTCTGATTCAAATATTAATAAAAAATCCAAGAGAACGCAAGATGCTTCAGAAGGCGAAGAAAATAACAATAATGAATAATGTCTATTTTTCCTTAGAAGTTTATTCAGTGTAAAGTAAACCATTTATCTTAACATATTTTACAGAGAATATAGTGAAAGACATTAGTCTTTCCCTTGATGTCAAGATGCTTCTCGTTTTGCAATTAGCATCTTGAGCACACTCAAGAACCAGAGATTCTTGACGTTTGCAACTTTAAGCAGATCTTGATGTAGTCAACGACAAAGAGGAGAATAATTAACGTCCTTGACTATAATGTCTAAAACTTTTAAATAATTATCTGGATTTGCATTCAGTTATATAATAATATATTTACTACAATGTTAAGTTTGGCAATTGACTTAACATTCAGCAAACCTTTATAGCATCTCTCTTTTTATCCTAAACTTTTGTTTATTCACTCTTTCCCTAATTTCTTTCCAGCCGAGCAATCCTCTTTGAGCCCCTCTTTTTTGGATAACAGAGGCAGCATTAGTCATTGCAACTTTGATTGCCCCTTCAATATCTCTCAGTTTCATCAACCCGGCAACAAAAGAACTCCCGAATGTATCTCCTGCTCCTGTAGCCTCTTTTACATTAACTTTAGGGGGCCAATATTTATACAAATATTTCCCGTCATAAACACCTCCTTCATTTTCCCCATCTGTAATTATTATTATTTTAGGCCCTAATTTTTTTAAATTTTTATACAAATCTCCCTTTACTAATATTTTAGCCTCATCTTTATTCAAATTAAGAATATATGTATTCTTTAATATGCCTTTAATAAAACCAACTCCTTTTTTTATTTGGTAAATTCCTGGATTAAATACTATCTTTATTCCTTTCTTTTTTGCAAATTCAGCAATCTTCTTTTGGCTTTTGAAGGATTCGCCTTCCATAGAAGTGAAATAAAAAAATCTTGTCTTCAATTTTTTAAAATTAATATCTGAAATTCGTAAATTATTGCTTGCGCCTTTAAATGTTAGAATAGTTCTGTGTTTTCTGTCACCTTCTAATATGACTGAATAACCAGAAGGCTCATCAGCAATAACTCCTAAAAAATCAACTTTATTTTTTTTCAGCGCTTTTAGAATCCTGTCACCAGTATCTCCTCTGCCTATTTTTCCTAAATACCCTGCTTTCAGGCCAAGGTGCGAAAAGCAAGAAGATGTATTAGCCCCTCCGCCCCCAATAGAAAAATCAATATTTTCAACTAGTATTTTACGCCCAATTGGGAAGCAAATAGACTTATTCTTTTCCTTTGCCCCGCTATCCAAAAAGGTATCAATTAAGGCGCTTCCAACACTTATCACATCATATATTTTTGCCATTTTCCTCATTTATCTCTTTATAAAAGCCCAGCTCTCTTTTTATTCTTTATGTTTTTATCTGTGCTGTAGAAAGCAACTTTCATTTTACATTCGATGCTCAATATTGTATGCAAGATATTAATTATCAATTATTGATCTTTATTTCTTGCCATTGTAGAAATTAAAGTTCAAAGCTCGCAAGATACAATCCAATAGCAATTATCAATGTTATAAAATAAACTCCTTTATTCCAAGCAAGAATCTTTGCGCCATCAAAGGGCATTGCAGGAATCATATTGAAAGCTCCCAGCAAAGAATTAATAGTTAAGCCAATACTTAAAAAATATCCAAGAGCCCCTGTCTTCCCAAGTATAAGCAATAAAATCAAGAATAAAATTCCAAGTAAAATATTTGTCATTGGTCCTGCCAAAGATATTTTTCCGTTTTTCTCCAGATTAATGAAGCCTCCCCAGATAAAAACAGCCCCTGGCGCAGCAAAAATAAATCCAAAAAAAGAAAATGCCAAAGCCAGCCATAACATTCCTCTGAAAGCCCTGAATTCCGCTTTTAATCCATATTTTTGCGCAAAATATTTATGCATAATCTCATGCAGTAAAAATCCAGTCCCTGCTGTAAAAAAGCTAACTGCCAAAGCAAATAAAATCTCTGCATTAAATGAAGATAAAGCACTATAACCGCCGGAAAATAAAACAGCAAACGCTAAGGAAATCATGAACCCTGCAAATAATAAATCATTAATTTCTCTTCGATTAAATTTCATTTAAAGAACCCCCAGTATTTTATTTAGTTTATTCAATTATATAAATCTGTCTGCATATGCACAATTCATTTGTTCCTGCATGCTCTGCGAGCATGAATGCGGAAGCAAACAACCTTATTTTATCATTTTCTTATGAATTGCAACATACCTTCTAATAAAATAAGAAACAAAGCCTTCTTCATCTTTTTGCAATGCCTTGTAATAAGACCTTCTTTTTTTATATTCTATAATAAGCATCGGATAACCACTATGCCATAAAATATGATTCATTAATAATCTTCCTATTCTTCCATTGCCATCTCCAAAAGGATGAATCTTCTCAAATTTATAATGCGCCCTTGCCGATAATTCTACAGGATTCATTTTTTTATTGCTCAAACTGGGCATTGTAATTCCCCGCAGTTTGAGGCTTAAAGAATCCCTTGAAGCTTGATGCGGGAGGGATTCTTTATTTTTATCAGTAAAACTTATCAGCTCTGAAATTAATCTATCAATTTCTTGCCAATCAGGCGCCGAATAAATGCCAACTCTAACCAAATAATCCCTAAACCTCCCAGCAATATCTGCTTTTGTCTCGCCAAAAATTTCTTTATGCCATTTTAATAATAGTTCTTTTGTTATCTTTTCTTTTTTATCTAGCATCTTTAAAAATAATTTGCTATGTGCTTCAGTTTCTTTAATGTCCCTTAAAGATTTATTTGGGGCTATTTTATCATGGATAATTTCTCTTGCTTCTTCCAATGTAATTGTTGAGCCTTCTATCGCATTAGTATTATAAGTAAAAGCAATTGCAATTTCTTCTTTTTCTTTTTCTTTTACGCTTTCAGGTATCTTTTTCCATTCAGCCTGAAAATTATTTTTAATCATCAATAGTTTTTTATTTAGGTCTTTTTTAAGTTCTTCTTTAAACGAAAATTTTATTTCTTCAATATTTTTAGGAATATTTTTTCCCAGATATTTTTCTTTTGTTATCACTTTTCCTTTTTTTCTTATATTATGCTTTAAATAATAATATTTTTCTTTGCCCTTATTTTTTTCTATTATTTCCATCTTATTCTTACCCCTACAAACTATTTAAATTTTATGTTTTATTATACAATGTAGGGGTAGAATATTTTTATGTCAAGATGCGTTGCGAAGACTCCATGTCTCAAGAATCTTCACAGGTTCAGATTCTTGACGGCATTCAAAGTCCATAGGACTTTGATGAGTCCTAAACAAACCCCTGCTTTTATAGAGATTAAATACAATCTCTATCCCTCAAACACTAACGTGTTTAAGGTAAGCCGAGGTAAACGAAAGGATTTTTTGATAACAATAATCTTTAAAAATAGAATATTACAAGATAATTTATGACTACAGAGTATTCTACGAAAAGGCAAGCATTAGAAATGGGCTTATTTTATGGGGGTTTTGAAGATGAGAAATTAAGAATAGAAAAATTAGAAAATCTTCTTAAATCAAAACCTAAAAAAGAATATATGGGATTTCCCCAGCTAAAACACCCTATAGAAGTTTATGCTCTTAATAACCCTAAAGGCGATAAAGTAAAAATAGGCATAGGAACATTTCGCGAAGGTTATGAATTATGGCTCATTCATCCAAAAACAGGGCTTTCTTTAAGGGCTTAACTTTTTTATAAAATTATCTTTTATATTCTTACCCCTACATTCTTTCAAAAAATATAAAATTTAAATAGTTTGTAGGGGTAAAATTAAATATCTAAAATTTAAAAAATAATCTACTTATTCAATATATAATTCTTGTTCCCAACCATCATTTGTTTCATGATAATCAACCAAAATATCCATTATTGTTTGCAATTTACCAGTAATACTCTCCTTTATACCTTGTCGATTTTCTAATTTTCTAATTTCTTTTAATCTTCTTTCTAAAGGCCCAAGCTCTTCAAAACTACAAAATACTTTATCTATAAAACCAAGTCCTTGAACAGCTATAGCCTTATCTTCTTCATATACTACTAACGCAATACCTTTACCAATATATACCTCATATCCTTCTCTTTGTGCATTAAGAAAATATTCATGAAATTCAGTATTATTAATTAACATCTTTGAATCCTTAATGCGGGAACAAGGATTCGAACCTTGGAAGGCACTAAGCCACTACCACCTCAAGGTAGCCCGTTAGACCGCTCCGGCACTCCCGCAAATGCTTGCAAATCAAAGAAACAGCACATTTTTAAAATTATGCAAAAGATTTATATATTAAAAAATCTTAATTCTTAGGTTAAAAAGAGATGAATAATCAATGAGAAGATTAATTTTTTTGTTTGCAGTTATTTTTATTTTATTTTTTTCAGCTTTTATTTTAGCTGAAGATGCTCCTGTTAGTTCAGGAGAAGAATCTTCACAATCTAATCCTTCTGTTTCAGATGCAGTTTCTCCACCTTCAGCAGATTCTTCCGCCTTTGTTACAACAGAAACCCAAACAGCAAGCGCCCAGGAAAACTTTGGAAATAAAGATATTGGTGAAAGAGTATCAGAAGAAAAAGTAGAGTTAAAAGCAGAGCCAGGAATAACGCCTGATAGCCCAATTTACTTCGTTAAAGACATCTATCAGAGAATAGCAGTTGGAGATAATCCAGAAAGAGCATTAGATTACAAAGAGCAAAAAATTGCAGAAGCCAAGGTAATGGTTGAAGAAGGAAAGCCAGAACAAGCTGAAAAAGTTTTAGATAGAGCCTTGCAGTATTCAGAGATAATTGAGAAAGAAGCAAGCCCAGAAATGAATAATAGGGTTCAAGAGAGTGGAGCCGCTGTTGAAAATGCAATTAAAGATATGAAAGAAAAAACAAAAGGAAGTGAATGGAAAGGGGTTCAAGAGAAGTTTAAAGAAACAATTGAAAAAGAAAAAGAAATAGGGACAGCCGCCGAGCTTGCCGCAAAAATCAATGAATTATGTGCAAGCCTTGCCCAGCTTGATCCTCTTCAGTATGCCGATGCCTGCAAACCCAAAGATAACTCTCCAAATTGGATGATAGAAAAAGATAAGGAACTTAGCGCAGAACAAGAGGAGCAGGCAAAAGTTTTTTTTGAAAAGCTTTCTCAATGCTTTGAAAGTCCTGAAAACTGCGATTGCAAAGGAATGGGCATTCAGAAATTTGAAGATTTCTGTTTAGAAAAAAGCAAGATGGCTATTAAATGCGAGCAGGGAGATGAGAATGCTTGTAAGGAATCCCAATCAGGCGATCCAATTGATTTGCTGCCAGAATATCTTCTTCCTGTTTTAAATCAAGTGCAAAACAAATATGTAAAAGCCCAATACAATATGTATATGCCTGAAGAATGTGCTAAGCAAGGCGCAAAGAAGCCAGAAGATTGCGCGAAAATTATGTTTGAGCTTGATGCGCCTAAAGAATGCATTGACGCAGGTTTAACAGGAAAAAGCAAGGAAGATGAAGCCAAATGTGAAAAAATAATGTTTAAAAAAAATGCGCCTAAAGAATGCTTGGATGCGGGAATTAGTTCTAATGACGAAGATGCCCCCAGAAAATGTTCAAAAATAATGTTTATGCAAAGAGCGCCACAAGAATGTATAGACGCAGGCATAACTGGCGAGGGCAGAGATGACGAAAAAAAATGCAGGCAATTAGCAGCAAGTGAAGCTGGTGGATCTGGGCAGAAGCCCGCATCAGAAGGCGGGTCGCAAGGGTATAACAAGCAGAAATTCAATCGCGATTGCAATAAAGTTCAGGATTCAGATGAAAAAATGAAATGTTATGAAGAATTTTACAACAATGCGCAGGTGCAGTTCAACGAAGATTTTGTTCAAAAAGAAATGAAAGATACTCGCACAGGAGAAGTAATTACTCAAGAAGAAGAAAATGCAAGGCTGCAATGTAAAAGCAAAGGAATGGAGACCATTTTAGAATATGAAGGTGGAAAAAGAATTATAATCTGTGTTAATAAGGGGCAAGTTGGAGTTAGTGGCGGAATGAGGTGCCAATCTCAAGATGAGACAGAAAAATTAAAGCAGGATTGCACTAGCAGAGGGCAGAACGCAAATGTTGAAGATAGAGGGGGATGCCCCTGGGTAATTTGTGTGGGTGGAGATTACAGAGGAGATTACACTAGTGGAGCAGGCAGAACTTATGCCCCGGGAACAGGGCCAAATCAGCAACAGCCATCAACTGGAATGACTCAGCAGCCCACTCAGAATACAGGAGGAATAAAATGTCCTGATGGAACATGTGATGATTATGAAAAAATGAATCCCTGGGCTTGCCCTGAAGACTGCGGGGGAAGCAGGCAGCAGCCTCAACAGCCCCCTCAAAATATAATAGACCAGCCACAGCAGCCAGATCAGCAAAATCAGCAATTTTGTTCTGGACAAGCCCCTAGTTGTGCTCCTGCTGGCGCCTCTTATTGTCAAGACGGGAATTGGATTTGCCCACCTGCCCCGCAGCAAGAAGTTCCTCAACAAGAACAGCAAATTATACAAGAGCCATCAAATCCGCAAGAGCCTTCTCAACAACCAACTGAAGGAAGCACAGAAAACAGCGCTGAAAGTACTAGCAGCGGAAGCTCGCCACCAGTAGAATCATCTTCAAGTAGCGGAACCAGCGAAACTACCCCTCCGCCAGCAACAGGCTTAGCAATAACAGGCAGAATTATAACTAGTGTTTATGGGGATGAAAATACAAGAGACGGCGACAAATTTTTAGATTATTGGTTTGGGAGATAATAAATTAAGGAGAAACCCTATTTTTAAAATTATACACTTTAGTCTATAATCTCTAGATAATTATCTGTAATCTGATATCATCAACTTCTACTTTAATTTTTACTTTTAATTCTTCTAGCATTAACCCTAATTATCAATTAACTCCCTGCATATCCTATCCAGATATTTATTCTTCTTTCCTAAATATTAATTAACAAAAATTAATTACCCAATCTTCTCTTCAAACTCATCCAAATTTTCTTCAAATGCTTTAATCGCCTTGAGTAAAATATCTTTCGCAGGCATATTTCCATAAGACTCAATCACAAAGAATATTTCAGAAGAATCACTAATAGCAGTCTTATCAATTGCTTTTATATCCTCTATATCTCCTTCCTCTAAATCGCATATCCACTTATTTCCTTTTTTCTCAGCTTTAATAAATCCCTTGGACTTTTGAACAATAGAATCTATTTTTGAAGAGCTTGCAACCTCTAAAATATGCCTATAATAGCATAATCCAGGCACTGCTTTCGCATGTTCAATCCCTTTGCTTAGTTTTGCAGTTGCAACCAGCTCTAATTTATGTTCTGCTCCAAGAATTGTGATTGGAATTTTTCCGTACACAATTTCTCCATTACCTTTTAGATCCTCAGCATATACGGTGCACGGGCCCTTTTTGACTAATTTAAATTCAACTTTTGTTTTTTCGCTCATTCCTTTTTCAGTCTTTAAAGGAATCAATCCAAGGCGATTAGCTAAAACCTCGTCGTAAAGTGCAGAATCATTCTTGAAAATCTCAACCTCATCAATTGCAAGAACAGGAATCTCCGGTATGTTTCTTCTTATAGCATTGGCTAAGGACTCATTTGCTTCCATTTTAAGCACAAGTTTTTCTTCGGTGTTTTCAATGATTTCCATTTTAATTTTATGGGATAAGTGTTTTTTAAACCTTCGCCTTTTATAAAGGCGAACGGGATAAAGATTTATTAAAATCTTTAAAGCTTATGTTTATACTCTTCGTCCTCTCTTTCCTCCCTTCTTCTTCGGTCCTCCGCGAGCCACTCTTGTAGAATCCAGAATGCTTATAAGCCTAAATCCTTCTTTTCCCAATGTCTTGACAGCGGCATGCGATCCAGGCCCATGCCCTATTGCTCCAGTTTTAGCTCTCATTCTCACATATAAGTCAGTCACGCCCAAATCTCTGGGCCTTTCTGCAGCTTTTTTGGCGACAAACATGGCAATTGTAGGGCTCGATTTTAATCGCGAATGCTTTGTTACCATTCCCCCGCTAACTCTCGACAAGGTATTTCCAGCCAAATCAGTTATATGAACAATCGTATTATTTGGAGAACTAAAAACATATGCAATTCCTACTTTTCCTTCTTTCCTTCTTTCCTTTTTCTCTTCAATTTCTTTTTTCGCAGAAACTTTCTCTTCTGCTATTTCATTCATTGTGCAGCGCCCCCTTCAATTTGTTTAGCCTCTTTCTTTTTAATGCTAATCTTTCCCTCATCACCAACTCCTACGATAAAGCTTGGTGAATCCACTACCCTTTTATTAATCATTATTTTCTTGTGCACAACCATTTGCCTTGCCTGTCTGATTGTACTCGCAAACTTTAATCGAGTCACAATAGTTGGGAGTCTCCTCTTTAGCAAATCTTCAACCTGCAAATCTAAGGCTTCAGTTATAGAATCAACTTTAAGGCCAAGAGCATTCAATTTCCTAAAAAACACTTCCTGCTCTTCTCTCGAAGCCATCGCAAGCGCCTTTGCTCTCTTTCTAAAATAGCCTATTTTAGCGAGGGATTTCCAAATTTCTCTTTTATTCTTTAACCCATAATTTTTAACCAGCACATTTTCTTCTTCTATCCTTGTTTTTTCAAAGGCTTTCCTCGGTCTTGCATAAAGTTTCTTTTTTCTAATCATTTTTTGTTAAACTCCCCTGCTTGTTTTACCTCTGTCTTCTTCTTTTTCAGTCCCCCGACTTTTTGCTTGTTTTCCCTGCTTCTAAAGTGCGAGCGTGTTCTCTGTCCCCTCACAGGCTGCCCGGCAGCATGTCTTACTCCTTTATAGCTCTTCATTTTAATTAGTTTCTTTATGTCAAATTCCTTTCTCATATCAAGGTCGCTCCCAAAAAAATGTTTTGTTTCTCCAGTTTCAGGATCAAATCTTCTGTTTTTCAGGAATTCCGGAATTGGAAGCACTCTCAAAAATTCTTCTATTTTTTGTATCTCTGCCTTTGTTAATTCGCCAATTTTTTTTAATTTTGGGATGCCTAGTTTAATGCAGACAGCATTAGTAATTGCCCATGATATGCCCTTAATTCTTGTCAAGCCCACATAAATATTTTTAGAGCCGGGAATATCAAATCCCAAAATCCTGACTAAGATTTCGGACTCTTCTTCATTTTCTATCTGTTTTTTTGCTAGTTCTGCCATTTTATTTTATGTTTAAAATTTTACAAATTGTCAATTATTTGACAAATAAGTTAAATCTTTGCTTTTGTGAAAGCTCTTCATATATCCGTTTTTCAACAGCTCTCTTCGGATCAGGAACATTATTTACCCGCTTTCTTATATCTTCAAAAGATGCGAAAGCCTTTTCTTCCCGAGCCTTTAATATCTCTTGCGTATGCTTGTGTCCGAATCCCGGCAGCAATTCAATCTGATGAAGCCGCATATTTATGGCTTGGGCATTGTTAAAGAAGTTAACAATCTCTTCTTCCCGTTCTTTAACTTTTTCCCCGATGAATTCTTGCAGTTGGATTTTGGCAGATTCAGTAATCTTTTCAAAAGACAACTTTCCGCCTATATAATGTATTTTATCTCTCTTGTCAGGGCCTATATAAACTTTTTCATTTTGCGTAAGCACAACACCTCTTCTAGGTATCAGTTCAAGCAGAGCAAAACTTTTTTCACCTATGGCCTGCGCTATAGGCATTGGCTTTCCGCCCATTGGATAACCATACGGAAGATAATCTAAGATTATAGCATAATCGTCTTTCTCTGTCATTTTCAATTGCCCTTAACAATTTCAACAAGGGCTTTTGCCTCCTCTTCATTTAAATTGGCTTCTGGAAATATTTTATTTACATCTTCATGATCTTCAGGAAGAAAATCAATTACTTTTGCGATATTTTCTTCTTTTATTTTTGGATTATTTAGAGATATAATCGCTTTTTTCATCTTATTATGCTGTTCTTTAGAGACTTTCCCAAATTTTTTCATATACTTCACAAGGGCTTCTTTTCCTTCTACATCTTTCACATATTCCTTAACTTCTGTTATTGACAGGGGTTTTTTATTTAGTATCATTTTACATTTTCTATTCTCTTTAGATGAACTGGCTTAATAAAGTATGTCTTTAGTTTATTGATGTCCTTTATTTCAACTCGATAAGCTCTTCCTTGCTTTCCAATAATTTTTCCGGTTCTGCCCTGGACTTTCTTCTGATAGCCAATAGGTATGCTTAGCTCTCTAACTACAGCAACATTATCACCTGCTTTAAATATTTGAAAGTACTTACTAAACGAAAACTTTCCTTTCTCTCTTTGTGTCTTATATTTTAACATATAAATAACTGAAAAATTCAGTATAAAAAGCTTTCTCAAACCCTCCAGAAGCATTTTTTTACCAATTTAATTAACTCCACCTATAAATTCTTTAATTAGATTTATTTCACCAAACTTTTTTGATTAACTTTGTTTGGAACATTGGTTATAGATCCCTGATACAAATCGCCGACATCTCGCGCTTGTTCCATATTGTCGACAATAGCCTTGAACATTTTCTCACCCCAAACCATATGTCCGCATTGTTGGCATACATCAACAACAGAATCCTCAGCTATTCCTTTTTTACAATACATACAGTGTTTCATTTTTAAGCCCTCTTTATAGATTATCGAGTTAGTTAGAATAGTGGCTTTATAAATATTTCTGGGATAAAGTTTTGTCGTCGGAAGAATTTATAAATTCAATTAAATTGTATAGAATATGAAAATTAGCTTTTTAATAGGGGTAATAATCTCAGTTATTCTGATATCTGCCTATTTTATTAAAGTAGATATAGAGCAGGGAAGCAATTATGTAATAAAATCTTCTTTATTAGGAATCTTAATTTTCTACAATCCTTTTGTCTTAGCAGCTTATGTTTTACTATCAACTATATTAATCATTAAAGGAATTAAAAAATAATTAGTATCCTCTTTTCCTTCTTCTTTCTGATTTAAACCAAATCCAAGCGCCAATAACCGCAGCTATTGCTATTGCCCCTATTATTATCTTTACTGCAATATTCCAGTCCTTTCCTTGTTTCTCGCAATCTGCGCCCTCGCACTCTGTAACTGGTGTCGTGCTTGGAGTCGGTGTAGTACTAGCAGAAGGAGTCGGCGTCGGCACAGTCTTCGCTATCTCTTCATGCACAGATATAACAGTCATGCTCGCATATTTTTTGTCTTTCGATAGCGAATTAAATGCAACACTGATATCATAAAAGCCATCGCTATTAATATCAAATTTCTTTGTCTCTCCGATTTTCATGATAGCTTTTTGCGTTTCACTCGAAACTTCTAAATTAATAGTCTCATCGCTCGTTATATTAACAACACCAACATAATGTTTTTCTCCAGAGACATTCACTTGCAGCCTCTGTGCAGCCCTTAATGATTTTGTGTATCCTTCTTCAAAATCGCTCTGAGATACAACATAAGTAGCAGACCACTTGGAAATTCCACCTCCACCACCCCCACCCCCACCGCTGCTACTTGTTGTTGAGGTGCTTGTCGTAGTCGTTGTGCTAACTACCTTATA
>Ga0209542_10013936_pt1 | contig 13748 bp, 13 predicted proteins | sample RifCSPhighO2_01_FD_184028 | JGI IMG/M metagenome (GOLD analysis project Ga0209542, IMG submission 184028) | Soil microbial communities from Rifle, Colorado - Rifle CSP2_plank highO2_0.1 (SPAdes) (version 2) | ecosystem: Environmental > Terrestrial > Deep subsurface > Rock core/Sediment ...
AGGCAAGCGCAATAGCAGAAACAGCCAGAAGAAAAAGTGAAATTTTGGTGAATGTCAGCATGATTCTAATTACAGTGTACTACGGAATGGCTCCAAAAAAACGTGCTATACTACCTGAATGAAACTGTACGAGAAAATTTATATTAGTTTTGCTTATCTACTTGGAGTAACCCAAATTCTTTTATTTACTCCGGAAATATTTCGAGAGGGGTTTTCTCTGCTTTTACTACTGTCATCTCCCGGCTTAAATCTTATCTGTCTCGCGACTATTTTATTTCTTAAAAAAAGTATGGGTAACATAGCAGGTTTCATAAGCATTTTTTTTATGCTAGAAACACTGCGAGTGACACGGATTGGGTTTAATACTGTGTTTCTTGGCTCAAAATACTATATTTACAATGATATGGAGATCGCCATACAAGCCTTATGGAATATTCCTATGTTTGTTATTATTGGAACCACCTTAGTATTCGTAGCTTTTCGTTCACTGATTGCTAAAAAAGTGGTTTGATTTTCGCCCTTATTCTAAATAATTAGACTGATGCGGAGAGGGTGACCTGCCAAATCGGCAGGCAGGGATTCAGTCGCCACTTCGGCGACCGGCCGCTGTATTAGCGGGCGAACTCTACTAATGTGCGGAAGCGAGAGGATTCGAACCTCTGAAGCCGGTAAAGGCTTACTAGTTTTCGAAACTAGCGCTTTCGGCCACTCAGCCACGCTTCCGTTTATATAGCCTAGCTCATCCTGTTTATCTGGTACAATAGTTGTATACAAAAAATTATTACCTCATAACATTAATCTTCACTTATGAAAATAGAACAAAAAAAATGGACATCCGAAAAGGGGTGGTCAACACTATCAACTGGCACATTCACCGAGCAACCAAATCTTGTATTAGTGTTCGGAGGAAACGCTCCTCTTAAGGATAAAGCCTTGTTTGATGAAATTCGGTCATGGTATCCAACATCGAGGATTATATTCGCTTCTACGGCAGGAGAAATCATTGGAACCGAAGTTTCTGATGATACTTTAGTGGTAACAGCAGTTACATTTGAAAAGACTGCACTGGAATTTGTTGAAGAAAGCATTACTCAAACAGAAGAAAGCGAAGCTGTAGGCAAGAAACTGGGTTCAGCCCTTCCTAAAAAAGACTTGGTTCATGCGATGATCTTTTCGGACGGTCTGCTTGTAAACGGAACGAGTCTCGTGAAGGGTCTTCTGGCTGAATTACCAGAGAACGTTGCAGTTACTGGGGGATTAGTAGGAGATGGTTCACGGTTTAAGGAAACGCTTGTAGGACTTGATGCTATGCCGACAACAAAAAAGCTTGTTTGTGTAGGGTTTTATGGATCAAGTATCAAAATCGGGTACGGCTCTCTGGGGGGATGGGACTCTTTCGGTATTGCCCGAACTATTACGAAAGCAAAAGGAAATGTTCTTTATGAGCTTGATAGTAAGCCAGCACTTACACTCTACAAAGAATACCTCGGGGAAATGGCAAATGAACTCCCCGCGAGCGGTCTTCTCTTTCCACTCAGCCTACAAATGCGCACGGATGCAGGCGGAGAAGTAGAAGTAGTACGAACCATTCTAGCAGTAGATGAAGAAGCACAATCTATTACATTTGCAGGTGATATGCCTGAGGGAGTTGTTGCGCGCCTCATGAAAGCAAACTTTGATCGCCTTGTTGATGGTGCTTCAGGGGCTGCCAGCATGAGTACGGAATCTTTAGGTGGAGAACAGGCTGAACTTGCTATTCTCATTAGCTGCATCGGCAGAAAGCTCGTACTCAAAGACCGAATCGAAGATGAAATTGAGGCGGTACAGGAGAAAATAGGAGCGCAGGCAGCAATTGTAGGCTTCTACTCCTACGGAGAAATCAGCCCCACTACCCCTACAGAACGCCAGTGTCAGCTTCATAACCAGACGATGACTATTACAACCTTTCGAGAAGTATAACTAAATGCATCATCTTCTTAAACGACAGCTTAAAAAGACGCTTAGTGCTGATCTTCAATCTTCTCCGGAACTGGAGGGTTTGTTAAAAACAGTGAGTGATACGTACGAGAATTACGATAATGATCGCAATTTTCTGGAACGTTCTTTCGACCTCAGCTCGAAAGAATTTGCACTGCTTCATGAAAAGGTCGTAACGCTTCTTGAGGAGTTACGCATTGAAAAGGAAACCGTTGAACAAAAGATTATTGAGCGCACAAAAGAACTAACGTTTGCAAATGAACGGCTTACGGAGCTGGATAAGGTAAAGACAGAATTTATTTCCGTTGCAGCCCATCAACTACGAACCCCACTCACTGCTATTAAGTGGATTTTTTCCCTCCTTACCGACGAAGATTCTGCCAACCTCACCACAGAACAGCGCGGCCTCATTATGAAAGGTAATGAGAGCAATGAGCGCATGATTGCGCTCATAAACGATATGCTCGCGGTAACCCGGATTGAATCGGGTAAAGTACAATATCATTTTAAGCTCATCCACATAGAAGAGCTCATTGATAGCGTCATTTTGGATTTTACGGGTCTTGCCCATAAACGGAATGTGAATCTTTCATTTGAAAAACCACCAACTCAATTACCGTATATTAATGCGGACCAAGAAAAAATACGCAGCGTAATCCAAAACCTCATCGAAAACGCCATCACATATACAAAAGATGGCGGTCATGTGGTTCTCCGAGCTGAGCGTGAGCAAGACATACTGAAAGTATCCATCCAAGACGATGGTATCGGTATTCCTAAGCAACAACAATCAAGCATCTTCAATAAATATTTCCGAGCTGACAATGCGACGAGGGTACAAACTGATGGTTCCGGGTTAGGCCTCTTTATCACCAAAAAAGCCATTGAGAAGCATGGGGGCACTATCAACTTTAAAAGCATACTTGATAAAGGGTCCATATTCTATTTTACCCTACCGCTTGCAAATGTTGACGCTATTTCATCATCAAGCACAGTGGATTCTAAATCTGAACTATAGTAATCTTAAATAAATTTATAACTACATAAGACATGAATACCAAAAAGAAAATACTAATTATCGAGGATGAGAAAATCTTAGGAGACATCCTCTTAAATAAGCTGAACACTGAAGGATATGAAGCTTCTTGGGAGCTTAATGGAATAAGCGGTCTCGAAAGTATGCGCAGTAGCAAACCCGACCTTGTTCTTCTGGATATCGTGATGCCGGAGAAAGATGGATATGAGGTACTTGAAGAAGTTCACAAAGATCAAACTCTTAATACTATACCGATAATCATTATTTCCAACTCGGGCCAGCCGATCGAGCTAAAACGTATCTTGGAACTCGGCGCAAAAGACTATATTGTGAAAGCGGATTTCAGCCTTGATGAAATACTCGTCAAGGTTCGTAAATACATTCACAAAGAAGAAACTTCTCTCGACGATTCACCAAACAAGAAACATGCTCATGTAAAAATACTCATCATTGAAGATGATACGTTTATTGTGTCTGTTGTGAAAAAGCGACTAGATAAAGAAGGGTACGACATCTCAACTGCGAAAGATGGCGTGCAAGCGTTAGAACACCTTAAGAACGAAGTGCCCGACCTCATACTACTGGATGTTGTCATGCCAGGTATAAATGGATTTGAAGTACTGAAAAAAATAAAAGCTGATCCTCGGTACGACAACATGGCTGTTATTATTTTCTCTAATCTTAGTCAAGAACACGAGATCGAGGAAGGAAAAAAACTCGGCGCTGATGAGTTCCTCGTAAAATCTAATTTCACTCCCCAGGAAGTCATTGAGACAATTAACGCCTTGCTCAAGAAGAAGGGTAAAATCTGATTGGAAGGGTTAACGCAGCTATAGAAGTGAGATGCTTCGTTTTTCCTAGACTTTTGGCTTTGTATACGGTATAGTTGGGAATCATGATGAAACGAAGATTTCCATCCAAGAATAATCGAAAAATTGTAGAGATTCTACAAGAATTGCGGCTGTCTGAAGGAAAGCTCATGTTTATATTAAAAGAAGTGGGAGTTCGTATTGCTGAAGGGCAAAAGAACCTCGATCCATCTGAAATTGCTCGCGTACGAGGGTATTTAAATGAACAAGAGCGCAGAGCCCAACTGAAGGGCAAAACGATTGATTTACCGTCTATTGTGAGGGTGCAAGACCTCGCAGTAAAGCTAGAGTTACCAATAGGCAACATATTAGCAACACTCTTAAAAAATGGCGTACTTGCCAATTTAAACGATGATTTGGATTACGATACCGCTGCAATTATTGCTCAAGAACTCGGATATAAAACCATAGAAAGCGTAGAAGAATTGGAAAAAGACGTATTAACAGCAGAAAAACTCAACGAAATCTCTAAAAAAGAAGATCCAAAGAAACAAAAGCCTCGGCCACCTGTGGTTACGATTATGGGACACGTCGATCATGGAAAAACGACCCTTTTAGATACTATCCGTTCTGCGAACGTAGTGGCGGGAGAGGCTGGTGGCATCACACAAGCAATTTCGAGCTACCAAGCAGACCATAAAGGGCGAACTGTTACGTTTATTGATACACCAGGGCATGAAATATTTGATTTTATGCGCCAGAGAGGCGCATCCCTCGCGGATATCGTAGTGCTAGTCGTTGCAGCAGACGATGGAGTGCGCCCACAGACGAAAGATGCTGCTTCGTACGCAAAAAAAGAAGGATTGCCTATTGTTGTCGCAATTAACAAGGTAGATAAGCCAGATGCGAACATTGAGCGCGTAAAGAAACAACTATCGGAAATAGATCTGCAACCAGAAGAATGGGGTGGGAAGACGGTTATGGTAGAAGTATCTGCGCTAAAAAAAGAAGGCATAGAGAACCTTTTAGAAATGATTTTATTAACTGCAGACCTGCATCACATACAAGCCGATCATGACAGACCAGCACTTGGAACAGTTATCGAAAGCAAGCTGGATAAAAACTTAGGCCCTGTGGCCACCGTCCTTATTCATACAGGAACACTTTTCGTGGGCAATGATGTGGTAGCAGGTAAGGCATCCGGAAAAGTGCGAATCATTAAAGATTTTCACGGCAAGCAAATCAAGAAAGCAACACCATCTATGCCTATTAGCATTGTGGGACTTAAAGACATTCCACAAGCAGGGGATATTTTACAAGTGGTAGAAACACGCGGCGAAGCAGTATTTAAGGCGGCTGCTCGCAGAGCGCCCTTAAAGCGTATGTCCAAATCAGATGATAATGATGAACGAAAAACACTGGCAATTGTTCTAAAGGCAGACTCAAAAGGATCGCTCGAAGCACTTGAACAAACCATAACAGCTATGATCCCTCCGGAAGTTCGCCTATCTATTCTGCGAGCGGACGTAGGAACTGTTTCAGACTCAGACGTCCTTACTGCGCGCGCAGGTAGCGCTATTATCTACGGATTTACCGTCAACGTAGCCGGAATGTCTCAAAAGCTTGCAGATAAGGAAAAGGTACCTATTCGAATATTTAACATTATTTATCAGCTCTCTGAAGATGTTCGAAAAGAAATTGAAGATAGACTGCCTATCGACATTGTTACTGAAGATATTGGGAGAGTAAAAGTCCTCAAGGTATTTTTCTCTACTCCGAAAAAGAAAATTATCGGCGGTGAAGTTGCGGAGGGAATTGTAGAGCCAATGGCAAAAATAGTCATCAAACGAAAAGATAAAAAGAAGAAAGACAGTGCAGCTGAAATTATTGGCTCTGGCGTTATTGCTGAACTCCAAAAAGAGAAACGACCACTCCAGAAAGCAGAAGTTGGCGACCAGGTTGGTATGACGATTGAAGGGAAAGATAAAATCAAAGAAGGGGACGTACTTGAAATACTTCGCGAGACTCGTGTTCGAAAAGGAACAATGCTGTACTAGTATAGAACAACTCCTGTGTCCAATAGAATTGCTAAAATTAATAAACACCTCCAACGAACAGTTGGAGAAATCCTACTCAAAGAAGCCGACTTGTCACCTGATGTTTTAGTTACCATATCGCGGGTAGAAACTGCGCCAAATTTGCGCTTCAGTGATATTTGGTTGTATGTTATTCCCCAAGAGAAGGCAGATGAGACTCTCGAGAGCCTCAAAACACAAATGTATGATATTCAAGGATCGCTCAACCGCTCTCTTGAATTTCGACCACTTCCTCGAATTCGTTTTCGATACGACGCGGGAGGAGAGCACGCAGATACTATTAATAAAAAACTCGATGAAATCAAAACAGAATCCGGCATATAAATTACTAGCGCCTTACGAGGAAACCGTACGTGCAATTGCCGACACTATTAAAACCGCAAAAAAAGTGCTTATTGGTACACACGAGCACCCGGATGGTGACGCTTTAGGATCTTCTCTCGGGCTACTCCATGCGCTTGAGTCGAAGGGAATAACAGCAACCGTGTACATTCCAGATCCGGCTGCTGACTTTTTCCAGTTTATTCCTGGGTTCGAAAAACTTACCACAACAAAGCCAAATATCGATGACTTTGACACGGTTATTTTGCTCGATTATACGCAGTTATACCGAACGCACTTAGAGCAAGAAGTTACGGGAAAACCTCGGGTTATCAGTATTGATCACCATTACGATAATACAAAACAAGCTGCTATTAACCTTATTGTTCCTGAGGCTGCTGCAACTGCGCATATTTTATTTCCACTCTTATTTGCCTTAGATATAGCAATAACACCAAATATCGCTACCTGCTTACTTACGGGCATTTTCACTGATACCGGATCTTTCATGCACGATAGCGTTACCCCAGAAATTCTTCAGATTTCTTCGTATCTTATGCAAAAAGGCGCCAGACTATCCCATATAGCTCATGAGACGTATCAGAAAAAAGAACTGTCTGGATTGCAAATTTGGGGCCGTGCCCTGTCACGAATTCTTATCAGTAAAAAAACGGGAGCGGCAGTATCAATTATTACAAAAGAAGACCTCGAGGAATGCAATGCCACTCTTGATGACCTATCCGGAGTAGTTAGTATGCTCAATGCGCTCCCGGAAACAACGTTTGCGATGCTCCTGGTTGAATATGAATATGGAAAAATAAAAGGAAGTCTTCGTTCTGAGCCAAACAAGGGAGTAGACGTCAGTAAAATTGCAAAACGCTTGGGTGGCGGAGGACACAAGCTCGCATCTGGCTTTGAAGTGTACGGCCATCTTGTGCAAGAAGAAGGTAATTGGCGTATTATTCCAGTGGTATAACATTTATTTTTATGAAATTTTTAATATTCGGGGACGTTGTTGGAACACTAGGGCGAAAGGCAATTACGAAAATATTGCCATCTCTCCGTGAAGAGTATGCACCAGATGCCGTGATTGTGAATATTGAGAACATGGCTCACGGAAAAGGTATTTCTCCAGACACCATGAAAGAAGCTCTCAAATGGGATGCGTTTGCGTTTACCACGGGCGACCACGCATGGGATAATGCACTTGGGATAGATATTTTAACAAACCCAGCTATCCCTATCGTTCGGCCAGCTAATTATCCAGCCGGGGTACCCGGAAAAGGGTATCGAGTTCTGCAATTAGGAGCATACGAGGTTGCGATTATGAATCTACAAGGACAAGTCTTTTTTAAGAACCAACCTAATAATCCATTCCTTGTACTAGATGAAATTCTTGAAACTCCTGAAGTGAAGCGCTGTAACATTAAGCTTCTCGATTTTCATGCAGAAACAACCAGCGAGAAGCGTGGCATGGGCTGGTATGCAGATGGAAGAATATCCGCATTATGGGGTACTCATACGCACGTACCAACGGCTGACGCCCAAATATTACAAAAGGGAACAGGCTATATTTCTGACGTTGGGATGAACGGAGCGTTTGACTCATCTTTAGGCATGGAAAAAAAGGCGCCTCTCAGGCAATTTTTGACACAGCTGCGTGTAAAAATGGAGCCTCCTGAAACCGGCCCAATGGAAATTGGTGCACTTTTTCTGGAAGTAGATCCAAGTACAGGAAAAACAATAACCATTGCACAAATCCGGCGTATCCTGCAGAATGATTAATGTCGCTCACTAAAGCCACAATACCTATGCTTAATAAACAAAGCCTTATCGATAAAGTCGCAGACGCAACAAGAATGCCTCGTAAACATGTAGAAATGGTTATTAGTTCATTTCTCGAAACCATTCTTGATAAACTATCGCAAGATGAAAAAATTAACCTTTCTGGATTTGGCATTTTTGAAGTCCGAGAGAGAAAAGGTCGAAGAGGAGTAAACCCAAGAGACCCAAACAAACCAATGCAGATCCCAACCGTTCGGGTAGCCAAATTCCGCCCCGGCAAAACGTTGAAAGAAGCAGTAAAATAATATATCGTATTGTAAATAACGGGGCGTCGTATACCGGTAGTACATATGCTTTGGGAGCATACTGACTGGGTTCGATTCCCAGCGCCCCGACCAAAAGAATACGCGGGTGTCGTATAGTGGTAATACTTCAGATTTCCAATCTGATGATAGGGGTTCGATTCCCCTCACCCGCTCCTATGAATTATGGTCGTTACAATTGGTCCCATTTATTTTTAAGTGCTGGATTGGGCGCAGTATTTCTCTGGATAGGTGTAGATATGCTCAGGCATCCGGATGCCTGGATTGGGTACTTACCCCAAGATATACCACTTGGTTTAAGCAGAGAACTTGCCTTGAAAATAAATGGTATCTTCGACGCCGTAATCGGCGCACTGCTTATTATGCGATGGTGGCCAAAAATTGTTGCGTTTCTTGCCGCAGGTCATCTAGTAGGAATTCTTGTGACCCAAGGCATAGATACTATTGTTATTCGCGATGTAGGGCTTCTAGGAGCCTCACTGTCGCTTCTTATGTGGCCAAAGCGCCACCACAGAAGCCACGCCGGTTACTAATACATTCCTACTGGATTGATTGGCCTTCCGTTTCGACGAACTTCAAAGTGTAGGTGAGGTCCTGTTGATCGACCCGTTGAACCCATCTTCCCAATGGCTGCGCCCTTGTTTACTGTTGTGCCAGGAGCTACGTAGAATTTATCCAAATGTGCGTAGTATGTTGTAAGGCCAGCGCCATGATTCATAATAATTAAATTTCCGTACCCACCAAGCCAACCAGCAAACTCAACGGTTCCGCCTTGTGCAGCAAAGACTGCTGGCCTTGTGCGGTTATCGATATCAATACCCGTATGTCCGCCTCTAAATGATTGGGATAAATGTTTTGTTGTTGTAGGCCATGTAAATCCTTTACCTGCGGATGGAGAACCCTGCGGAGGAGGGGTAGGTTCGTCCTCATCCACGTCTCGAGCAATGCGTGTACTTTGAGATACTGTCTGCGGTGCTTCTCGTGGTGCAATATATCCTTCTGGAATAATAAGCTTCTGACCAATAGAAAGTGTAGCATCTTCATCTAGGTTGTTATACGCAATAATTTCGGATGCTTTTGCGTTGTATTCACTAGCGATTTCAAGAACCGTCTCTCCGCTTGCTACGTTATGCAGCACTCCGGTTGTAGGCAATATAGTAAGATGATCTCCTACTTTAATCACATCATTTCCATTCAAACCGTTCGTCCAAAGAACCGTGTTTGTTGAAATACTAAACTTTGAAGCAATCCCGGCAATCGTATCTCCGTCTTCTACAGTGTATATAAATGGCTTTGATTTTGTATCAATCACTTCGCCACTCTTCTTTTCTTCTTCACTTCCATCAGTTAATACTGGTTGCAGGGGAGCGACGATAGCATTCCCTTCTAACGTCTGAGAAAATTGGACTTCCGGATCATCAAAGGTGATAAGACTAGCATCGCTCGCATCAACAATAGCAATACGACTTCCACCCGTACCAGGAGCGGTTGTTTGAGCATATGCGGACGGATCGAGAGGGCCTTCAGATATCTCCTCACCAGCTACATATGCATGCAACAAGGAAGTCTGGTGGGTAGAGCTCGCTACACGCCCTTGAACGGCGATAGCGGCCATAAGACCAAAAAATACTACGTGAACTGCAGTCTTTTTTCTTAGTTGTCGCTTTTGTAAAATACCTTACTCCTTGTTTAGAGGCTTAAGGTTTGTGTTGCATGTTTATATGAGCTTTGTCAGATTACACTGACACATGGATAGGAATTGTAGGCTACTGGCAGCACTAGTCAAGCTTGACATTTATGGGGTACAATTGCATCTATGTCTCATGCGCTCACCGGTCTCAATGAAGAACAGCAGAAAGTAGTCCTTGCTACCTATGGCCCTGTACTAGTGCTTGCAGGGGCAGGGTCGGGCAAAACAAGGGCTTTAACCCATAGAATCGCCCATCTTGTCGAGCAGCGCATTGCAGCCCCAGACCAAATATTGGCCGTTACCTTTACCAATAAAGCTGCTGCCGAAATGAAGCATCGAATTAGCCAACTTCTCAGATCTTCCCATATAAGCCCTCAAGCGGTAAGTACATTCCATAGTATGGGTGTAAAAATCCTTCGAGAACAGGCAAATTTTCATACCAGAAGCCGCGGTTTTTCTATACTAGACTCCAAAGACTCCGAGAAGCTTGTTCGAAAAGCACTCAAAGACGCAAATTACTCACTCAAGGAATGGAGCCCCAATTCCGTCAAAAATATGATATCGCGTATTAAGCATGAACATGTAGACATTCCCGTACTAACCAATGCCCAAAGTCCTGCAGAAGAAGTACTTTCCGTCATACTACCTGTGTACGAAAAAATGCTCGCGGAGCACAATGCGTACGACTTTGATGACCTATTACGTATTCCGCTGCGCATTCTACGCTCCCATGAATCCGTACGGGCACTCTACCAGTCTCGTTGGCGTTTTATCTCAGTAGATGAGTACCAAGACACCAACCCCATGCAAGATGAGATTATCGCACACTTGCTCGGACCTGATCGTAACCTTTGTGTAGTGGGCGACGATTACCAATCCATTTACTCCTGGAGAGGAGCAAATGTAGACCACATACTCCAATTCGAACAACGTCACCCAGGATGCACAACTATTCTTTTAACTCAAAATTATCGCTCCACTCCTAATATTCTCGAGGTTGCAAACAATGTTATTGCCCAAAATGTCAGTCAGAAACACAAGACACTTTGGACGACGCAGACTACCGGAAGCGACGTTGTCACTACCCAATTACCTTCAGATAGAGGCGAGGCAGAATGGGTGTGTAGTCAAATTAGAGAACACGTACGAAACAGGGGAAGCCTTTCCAATTGCGCAGTACTGTATAGAACAAACGCACAATCCCGCCTCATGGAAGAACAATTCCTCATGCACCGCATGCCATACACCATCGTTGGAGGCTTTCGATTCTACGACCGCAAAGAAATTAAGGATGCTTTAGCAATATTATCGTTTTACCTCTCACCATCTTCGCGAATTCACTTTGAACGGATAGCAGATGCACTCCTTGCGCGAGTAGGGCCGAAAACGATTGATAGATGGGACAGGGCAGCACGGGAGCAGGGAGTATCATTAGGTCAGTATTTATCTACAACTGCCGATCGCGCAGATCTTCGAGCAATTTTTAGTGCGTTTAGGCAAGCAAAGCAAGAGACGCATGAGAGAGTGTCTGATTTACTTCGATTTCTTGTTACTAAAACAGGATATTTGGCGTCACTGGAAAACATACCGGATGGAAAAGAACGAACAGAAAATATAAACGAACTATTTAACGTGGCTGCTGCATATACAACAACGGAAGCATTTTTAGAAGATACTGCGCTGCTTTCTGACATTGATACGCAGGGCAAGGAAGATAGTCGGGTTACCTGCATGACACTCCACGCTTCCAAGGGTTTAGAATTTCCTGTGGTGTTTATTATCGGGTGCGAAGAAGGCCTTTTACCTCACGAAAATAGCTTTTCTTCGTCTGCAAACCTGGAGGAAGAAAGACGACTTATGTATGTTGGCATAACTCGCGCACGAGAAAAACTTACCATTACGCATGCTGCATATCGGTTCCGTGGAGGGGAAATGAAGGCGCAATCACCTTCACGATTTCTCGAACAACTTCCTGCAAGTACTTCATCGTATAAAGAGAACACATTTGATACCCACTACTCCGAGTCGAGTGATATTACCGATTTTCTTCTTGATGAACCAACACTAGTTCAGCCAACATCTGGTTCCTATGTTACGCATCCAACTTTTGGACGAGGAGTCATTATTGGAATTTCTGGGGAAACCATTACTTGTGTGTTTGAAGGGCATGGGGTAAAAAATGTACCTGCTACTATATGCTCTCCCCAAAATTAAACGTATTAGTCAGTTCCCCTCTACCCATATGGGGGAGAGGGCTAGTGTGCCAACAGGCACACAGGGGTGAGGGCTGTCGTTGCGTCGTGGGTTGCCCTCATCCTAGCCTTCTCCCCAATTGGGGAGAAGGGAGCTACGTATCCCTATGATCCAACCACTCGTTAATCCAGACGTTTTACAAAGCTTCCTCGCTTCGAACAAACTGCGAGCCGCAAAATCACTTGGCCAAAATTTCCTTATTTGCGAAGAAGTTATTGATGCCGTTTTGATGGGACTCAATGGCGGACCAAAAAATATCACGGAACTTGGGCCTGGTCTTGGTACACTCACACAAGGACTCATTGTATCCGGATACCATGTGCGGGGGATTGAGAAAGATGATGATTTTGTGAAAATTCTCCCTACGGTTATTCCGCCAAAACTGCGAGAAAATTTGAGGGTAGTTCATGGGGATTTGTTGGAAGAAAGTTGGGACTGGAGTGAGCAGCCCGCCAAGACGGCGGGCGAGGGCTATGCCCTCGTCGGCAATATCCCATACAATATATCCGGATTAATTATTCGTCTCTTAACAAAGATACAAACTCCTCCTTCATCAGCAATATTTCTTATGCAAAAAGAGGTGGCTGAACGCATTGTCAATACTGAAAATTCAATGAGCCTACTCGGCCTTTCTGTAGGCCTTTGGGGAACTGCGGAATTGCTTTTACAAGTGCCTCCTTCATGTTTTATACCAGAGCCAGCCGTCAATTCTTCGCTCATACAAATTCGCCCAAAGCCCGATATGTTGCCAATAGAAAAACGCGAGGGAATCATTGCATGCGCTAAACCTTTTTTCCAAGCGAAGCGCAAACAAATCGCACATACACTGAAGACCGCGTACAGCAAGGATGCAAATCAAATAGATTTTATAACCGAAAAACTCGGTATTTTGCCATCGCACAGGCCAGAAAATCTTTCGGTACAAGATTGGATCTCGTTATGTGATATACTGCCTACATGTCCCGCCGCGTCGTAATCGGCATTCTCATCCTTCTTATCATCAGCGTCCTTGGAGGTATCGCTGCCCTTTTGCTATATAACGCACGCACAAAGGAGGATGTGCTGCCCATACCAACGTTTTCTCCACTACCAGTAAGTGATCCAACTGCGGATACAGATAACGATGGACTTTCTAACGGAGATGAAAAGATCTGGGGTACAAACCCAGCAGATGGCGATACAGACAAAGATGGCTATATGGATGGGGAAGAGGTACAAAACAGTCATAACCCGACCATAGCAAGCCCGAACGATAAACTTCCCGTAGGATTTAAACCTAATCAGAACACAACGCCACTAAACCCCGCAGCGCCTACTACCACTTCCTTTGATTCATATTTTTCTGATTCCGTAGATGTAACTGGCGGAAACAAGAATTTAACGCAGGAATACGCGCGCGCTATACCGGATAAAGATAAATCACCTGCTAGCTTAAGCCAGTTTATTACATCTCAGCCT
>Ga0209542_10013937_pt1 | contig 13747 bp, 16 predicted proteins | sample RifCSPhighO2_01_FD_184028 | JGI IMG/M metagenome (GOLD analysis project Ga0209542, IMG submission 184028) | Soil microbial communities from Rifle, Colorado - Rifle CSP2_plank highO2_0.1 (SPAdes) (version 2) | ecosystem: Environmental > Terrestrial > Deep subsurface > Rock core/Sediment ...
ATAAGGACCAGCGCTGTCCTGTTCAATTACTGCTACATAACTAGCTTGTTTTGTTTTTGACATTGTTTGTTATAATAACTCACAAGTATATAAGAATTTCTAGGCGATTAGAAGGGATTACTAAAATAAAAAAAGGAACGTTACTCCCTCCAAAAATTCCAAATCTTAAGTCTTCCCTCAGGGTTCCTGAAGATATGAATTGTGATTAAATACGTCTTGATGCGTAAATTCTGCGTTTCTCTTTTATTTCCTGTAATGTTTTTGTAAGTACAATTAGAAATCGATTATTTTTTCAACAAACGTGCCTGATTACAGCCGGTGATGATTCCGCACAAAACACCTAAGAATAAAGCGAGAAAGATTTCCAGAATCATGTAAATCCTGTTTAGGATTGCTTTTTATGGATTGTGGTGATACAGAATCAACATTCCTTGATCAATTCCTGAAGCTCTACCATCATGCGGTTAAGATTGGCAATATATTCTTCCTGATTCCTAAGCAATCCTTCAATCTCTTTTACATTAGTATTATCTTCCCGTGCAAATTCTAGATCAACTTTTAACCCATCTAACTCAGTTTCTGCTTCAGCGATATTTTCAGCCAGGGAAGTGATTCTTTTTTGGATGAATTCAAGATCATCACAAGGATCGATAACTTCTTTAATTTCCTGCTTTTCCGCACCGCCGGTTTCTATCCCCTTGCCGGCAATACTGTTATCACTGGGACTGCATCCAACCATCAGGATACTGAACAAAACTAAAAATGATAATAACTTTATTTTTATCAACGAATTATTCCTTGCCATTATCTCCACCAATTGGTACTTGTGCTTACTTGCTGTGTTTTATCACACTTTCCGGCAGTACAACTATAACCGGTTGGACAAATAAGGTTATAAGTCCGCAGGCTCGTTCCAACACAATAATTCTCACTTACAGTTCTTGAATCCAAACAAGTTTCTGCCTTTTTATGCGTTCCAGTTTCATCAGTATATTCAACTGTTCCAGTAGTTAAGATATTATAACCGTCAGAATCTTTACAACTGAATTGTACTGCTGGTTTACCCTTTACACATGCCCCATCAGAACAAATTGTCCCTGCTGGACATGGAACCGCTCTTGTCAAGACAGTATCAACCTTACAAAGCCCTTCTATTACATAAGCGTTATTACTGCTGCACATATCGGTAAATTGCCCGGATGTTCCAGTTTTAGTGGTATAAGCGATAGTGCCTTTCTTTTCACGATCTGTTCCATCAGAATCTGTACATTTCTCAGGGGAAGAGACACAAGCTCCGTTTCTGCAGACTTCATCGGCATTACATTTTAACACTTTTGTCCTGCCCTGATTTACAAAATTACACACTCCTTCCTTGACGAAGCGGTATCCGACACATTGATCGGTTATTGCTGGCTGAGATTGGCCGTTTTCATCTGTGAAAACCACGCTTCCAGCTTTATTCTTATCTTCTCCATCTGAATCAGTACATTGGGCTTTGGCAGCTTTACAAGCTCCTTCGCTGCAAACTTGGCCGTCAGGGCATCTATTTCTGCACTTAGCTTCATCAAGACAAGCAAAACTGCCGTCTTCATTACATTGGCCTTCCAGGACCCCCACCAATCCTATACACCTATCAGTAAAAGTTTGTTCTGCTCCTTCTGCATCCGGATATTTGACCGTTCCAGGATTAGTGAGATCATTTCCGTCTGAATCTTCACAAGTTACTTTTACAAGATCCGCACCATCACAATCCTGGTCAATGCCATCGTTAGCAATTTCTGCTGCATCTGGATGGATTGATGATTCTGTATCATCACAATCTAGGGATTTATCGACATAGCCTTCAGGAGCGGCAGCCGCCTCTTTAGTCACTTTTGCATTACCATATCCGTCTTTATCGGCATCTTCATAAAATACAGTTATTTTTTCGTCTTTTTCTAAACAAGCGCCATCTTTACAGCCGAATTCACATCTATGATCCCGATCAAATCTCCAAGGCCGTTCATCTTCGGTACAATAGACTTCGTCAACATAACAATATTCATCCGCAGCGCATTTTTCGGCGCTTCTATAACCGGCAGAATTTAGAGCATCCCGAGTGATGCATTGATCAGTATATGTAAAATCACTCGCTTTGCCCAAAAGGCGGTCATGGTAAGACGCAGTCACGGTTCCTTTTTTGAGATAATCCTTTCCAGCATCGGTTTCTGCACACTTACTCGTTTCTTTTATTTCATAACTGCAAAGTTTACGTTGGGAACCGGCACTGATGGTCCAATCAGATAAACTGCCCTTGACAAATTTTGTTTCTTCATAAGCATAATCTGGACATTTATCATCCAAGCAGCTTAAATCTTTACATTCAAGAATTCTAAAAGTAACTGCTTTACCTTCCCTATAAAGCGGATTGATCATCAGGTAGGTTGACCCAGATATTGAAGACCATAAACCTACGTCCTTGCTGCCAACTTTGATATTTCCGGAACCGCCGAAGCCGCCATTGGGATTGGTCAGTTGATAACTAAGCTCATGGCCGTAACCGCCATTATCAGCTTTATTTAGGGTTATCTTAAAACTGGAAGCAGCACCGATAACAAGAGATAATTCTTTTGTCTCTCCTTCTTTCAGAGTGAAGGTTTCTTCTGTAGGTTTTTTTTCTTCAACGGCTGTTTCCACTTCTTCAACAACAGTTTCTTCAGCGGCAGGTTTCTCCGGCTCTTTAGCTGCAGCAGCCTCTTCACATTTATTTGTTTTAAAATTACAGACTAAGTCTCCTGAACAATGGTATTGATCGTAACACTCTACGCAAGTGCTGGCCGACAAATCGCACCAACGTGCCGTTCCAGAACATTCGATATCGCTGCTGCATCCTCCTTCAGAGACACATCTTCCACTTTCTATATCGCATTTGCCGTTGCTGCATTCACGGTCTTCTAAGCATCCCAAAGTACAGACACTTTCTTCGCAGATGTAACCTGTTTTACAATCGCCGTCCGCACTGCAGCCTGTGCCGCCGGTAGCAAATCCTACAACATTAGAAACTGTATTTTTTTCCTGTTGATTTCCCAGTCGATCCACTTCAAAAAAATTACCGGCAGAGAGAATGAAGAGGAACCCTATCACGGCAACTACAACTAAAATCTCTTTTTTCATTAAGATCAGGAGATATTATCAGGATTTAAATATGTTTCTAAAAGCGCCCATAGTAAGAGAACTGTCCGATAACCAGAATATTTTATATACCATCTCTTTCTCTCTTTCCAGCATGAAAAATTTCCGCAGGAAAAAGACCTATGGTGAGTACAAGGTTTCTCACTGTCCTTTCTGCGACAAGATCGCCACTTCTAAGAATGAGCAAGGTTTGGACGTCTGCCGATTGCATACTAAGCAGAAGATGGAAGAGATAAAATGCACCTGCGGTTCTTGGCTAGAGAGCAGAAGCGGAAAGTTCGGGCCTTATTTCAACTGCCTTAAGTGCGGGAACATCAATTACAACAAAGGCATGGCCATGAAAGAGATGACTACACCGATTAAAGTTGATGAGCCGAAGAAAATCATGGCTGAATTCAGCGAATACAAAAAGAAAAAAGAACCAGCTGATGACTATGAAGATCGAAAAGAAACCATCATCTCTTCCCGCGATGTAGAATATTTTGATTGAAACATGCAAAAATTATTTAAATAAGCTATCCTTACAGTAAGAAAGTAAGATTTGGGAGGCTAAAGAAAAATGACTGTAGAAACTGTAAAAATGTCCTCAAAAGGACAGATTGTAATACCCTTAGATGTAAGGGAAGAACTGCACGCCCACGCTGGAACGGTGTTTGCAGTAGTAGGTGGCCGAGATACTATTATTCTAAAGAAGATAGAAACACCTTCAAAAGAAGAGTTACTTAAAAATTTAAAGAAAATTGCATTTGAGGGAATAAAAAGAGCAGAAATGTTAGGGATAAAAGAGAGTGATATTCCAGATTTGATTCGTAAGCTCAGAAAATCAAAAGAGTAAACATGAAAATTACCCTGGATACTAACTTTCTGGTGTCAGCTACCCAATGGGACTATAGTGTTGCTCATAAACTACTTTTAAAACTGATAGAGACAAATGTGCAGATTTTTACTACAAAAGATATTTTACAAGAATTTTCTGAAGTTCTTGAAAGAGATTTTAAGTATGCTGCGGATGAAGCAGCCAATATTGTAGAAAAAGTCATGTCCTTTGTTGTCCTGATTGAAACAACTTCAAAAGTTAACGCTGTCCATGACGATCCCGATGATAATACCATTTTGGAATGTGCTTTAGATTCAGGTTCGCAATATATCCTCACTTATGACCATCATTTATTGAAATTGAAAGAATACAAAAACATCCAGATTATTAAGCCTGAAGTGGCAAGGGCAATCTTCTGATTTGCAAAACAAGGTTCCTGCAATACTTATTCTCTAAACTACAAATAGTTATAAAATGATTATTGCGCCTGACATTTATGAAATATATTTTAGCTCTTCTACCCTTGTATCTTAGCTGCGCTGCTCCTAAAATAGTAGAAAAACCAAACCCAATCATCGTAGAAATAACCCCGGCTGCTGAGAGTGATAGAGATGATTCTTTTTTGGAAGAAGACACTCCCTTGGAAAAAGTAGTCAGCGTGGTTACAGACAGCTTTACGCAGATACTGCGCCAATATAACATGCAGACTTTAGAGGGAACAATCAAATGTGAGAACAGTAACCAGGCATTTGATTACCATTACGAGCCTCTTCCATTTTGCGAAGCTGATTCTACAGAAAAATATATCGGAAAGATTACCTTTGAATATTATTCTTCTCAGGAGATAAACGGAAAGAAAATGAGCACACTTACTACTCTGAATGATGTTGCGCCTTTCGGTTCGGTAGATAGGGCGGAATTGTTTGTTGGTGGAACGGTACGAATCCCATTCTATGCTAATTACAAAGCAGGTTGGAAAGCGCAGCAGCTGCATGAAGCCCTATTCAGGCAGGTCTATCAAGTCTTAGAGCGCCATGCTCAACACCACCCTACTTGGAAAGACTTTGATATAGGTGCGATAGTGAAAGATGAGAAGTGGCAAACCTATAAGCTTCATCATGATCTTTTGCAAGGTCTGCTGGCTCAAGAACCACTGCCTTGGGAAAAATTACGAATTTTCAATCCTTGTGAATTGTGAGAAAAAGCTTAAAAAGAATGTTCTTTGTGGAATAAAAGATGAAAAACACATTACTTACAGCTTCGATGTTAGCCTATCTTAGCTGCGCTGCTCCAAAGGAAACCGTACAAGTTCCTGTCGTTGAGGTATCAGGAGATTCAATTACTATTGTTGAAAGAAATATCAGAACTGAGGAATTACCGAAAGATTCTCCAGCGAAAAAAGCAGCCGATTTTATTGTTAAAACATTAGAAGAAAAGATCAAAGAAAATCCTGGCACAAAGTATGTACGAGGAGGAATAAGCATTTATGGCTCTCATATTTACTACATCAATTACAAATTTGATCCGGCAGATCTTTGTGAAGTCAGCTCTGGTAAAAAATTGTTCAAGGGAAGTCTGTCCCTAGATTTCCGAGATTGGTTTTATGTAGCTAATGGAACCTCTTCTCAAACAATAATGGATTTTGAACTTGTACCACATGCCACTACTTTCCGCTATCTTCATGGAGAATATCCTGGCAACGGCTCTTCGATCAGCAAATCTGGCATTTATCCTGCGTTTCCCGAAGCGCAAAAAATGCTTGAAGAGATGTTGCTTTATATCGCTGAAGAACTGAAAAAACCATTGAAGATTGAATTTGAACCAGGAGCGATATCAATTCTACATCCAGATGTAGTACTTGGCAACCAGAAAGAAGAAAATATTTTAAAAGGTAGTTATACTGGATTTATCAAAGCTTTTCCTGAACAGCAGCCTTATCCGACAGGAGCAAAAGTTACTCTCGTAAAAGCCTGCAATCCCTAATACTCCCAAAACCATTGGTTTTTCAATACCTCACCGACAGCAATTTCCTCTTCTCAGTCGTAGCGATCCTCAGATGTTCCAGATGTTTTATTTTCTCTTTTAAGAATTTGTCAAAGCTCAATCCATGTTTCTCGATCAGCATGGAAGCGTGATAGCCGCCTAACAGATGAGGCAGGATGACATAACTGGCGCCTTTCGCATACAATTCGATCGCTTCTTCGGCGTGATGAGAAACTACTACAATGACGGCCGAGGTATTCACATCTCTAACTTTAGTTATAATATTGTTATTGATTTCAAAATCGGGGATGGTAGAGACCACCATCTTTACTTTGGAGAGATGTAATTCGTCCAGCAATTCCATATCCGACGCATCGCCGTAGATGCATTTCATGCCTTTCCTGCCCATTGAAGAGACTATTTCAGGATTATGGTCGACGATCAAAAATCTCTGTTTTAATCTCTTGAAGAGCAGGATCAAATCATGACCGACCCGATCACAGCCAAAGAGAATGATGTCATATTTTTTAGAACCAAGATAAGGAACGATCGCTCTGACATTTTTCTTTTCAAAAATAGTTAAATATTTTGCGACGTAAGGATAGATTCTGCCAGCATAGAGGACGAGATAACTTGAGATAGCGATGGTGATAAGCGTTACCGCAGTGATGATAGAAACAATTTCTTTCCCTAAATGTCCTATGCTAATACCTAATGCTATCAGAATATGGGAGAATTCACCTATCTGCGCTACCGTCCAGCCGGCCAGGAATCCGTTTCTTTTGGTATGCCCCATCAGGCCCATGAGGATTAAAATCGATAGGGGATTGCCGATCAAAACTATCAGCGAAAATACTATTACTGGAACAATATTCTGCTGCAATTCAGCAAATCCTAATTGGTATCCAAGCATAATAAAGAAGAGAACTAAAAAGAAATCCCGCAATGGCTTCATTTTTGAACTAATTTCATAACGATAGGGGGAGAGAGAGAGAGTTACCCCTGCGATCAATGCTCCAATTTCTAAAGAAAATCCTGTCCAGTAGAATAGAAGAGAAAGGGCAAAAGCCCAGCTGATAGAGAATAAAAGAAGCAATTCCTGGCTTTTGGCGGCTATTTTCGTCAGATGCGGAAGGAGGTATACCCCTATCAAGAACAGACCGACTAATAAAATGACTCCCTTAAGTGCGACACCTAGAACTAAGGTTTGAGCATCTACCCCTCCATTGAGTGAAGAAATGATGATAAGCGTAAAAATAGCCAGAAGATCCTGCACCAGTAAAAATCCAACCGCTATCTTGCCGTACAATGAATCGGCCTCATTTTTATCAGAAAGCAATTTGAGGATAAGGATGGTACTGCTAAAAGCTAGAGCAATACCGATGTAGAGAGAAGTTAGTTTAGAAAATCCTAAAGCTAAAGACAGAAAAAATCCAACGGCTGTCGTAAATAGGGCCTGGCCAACTCCAGTCACGATGGAGACTAAACCTACTTCTTTGATAACTTTTGGATCCAACCCTAAGCCCACCACAAACAGCAATAGGGCTACGCCCATATGAGAAAAGAGAGTGATGGTATCAGGAGAACTGATGAGATTGAGAAGTGAAGGCCCAACAATGATCCCGGCTAAGATATATCCTATGATCAGCGGCTGCCTAAGATAGCGCACAAAAATACTGATGAGTGTAGCTATACCAATCACTAATCCCACTTCAAAGAATGTATTCTGCATACTACTACCTCTTTATGGGAGAAAGAGAATTTTATGTTATTTAAATGTTACTCCTAACCTTCTCTCTCATTTATGACAAACATTTAAAATACCACCACTATTCTGCAGTACATATGAATTTTGAGAAACTTCCCCCAGTCGAAAACAGCAAGGTTCTGCTAGATATAGCTTTCCGGAAAGCGCGGGAGAAGGAAAAGCAAAAGAAACTCGAGGGGAGCTGGCTGCAGGTTATCAAAAGAAAAGAAAGCCTCAAGTTAGATATCGTCAAGGATGACATCGTCTCTAAATTAGAAAAAATTCTCAGTCAATTTCCCCAGACCGAAGTATTACCGCAATTTTATATCAAATTGATGAAGCTGACCTTAGAGTTCGGCGACTTAAAAAAATCCCTGGGTGCAGTCAATTGGGCCAGCCGAAGGATACGCATGCTGCACAAGGAATATATCGGAAAGATTAATCGGACGCCGGAACAGCCAATAATAAGGAGAGCATCTACCGAATTCTATGGCCGGGTCTCTTCTACCCTTAAACAGATAGATATAAATCTCAAATATCTGGAACAAAGCCGGCAGGTCATGCGAACATATCCAGATATTAAAGACATGTTTACAGTATGCATCTATGGTTTTCCTAATGTCGGCAAATCTACTTTGCTCAACAAGCTCAGCAGTACTAAGGCAAAAACTGCTGCCTATGCATTTACTACTAAAACCATCAATGCAGGATACATGGCTTTTGATGGAGTTAAAGTGCAAGTTCTTGATCTTCCCGGCACTTTAGCCAGACCTGAGAAGATGAATAACATCGAGATGCAGGCAGAATTAGTATTAGAAGAATTGGCAAAGGTGGTGATCTTCGTCTTTGATGTCAGCGGATCTTCCGGATATCCTTTGGATAAACAGATCCAACTCTACAAGAAAGTGAAAGATAAGAAACCACTGGTGTATGTGAGCAAGACTGATATGCCTGACGGAGTTCCTGGAAAAGATTTCCCCTATGAATATCTTACTCTCGAGGAACTGAAGGAAGAGTTGGAGAAGGTCGCGAAGATAGCTAAGGAAGCTGAGGAAAAGGCAGTTGCAGAAGCTGAGGAAAAAAAAGCAGAGACTTCATCTCCTCAAGAACCACTCCTAAATTAGAAAGCATTAATAAAGTATAATTAGTTTCTTTTTATCTATGAATAAGCAGTATCCGAACGGCTTGTTGAGCAAAGAAAGAGCTTTCTTATTCTTAAGCACCATTATTATCATTACTTTATTGACCGGTTTTCCTGATAATCTGAAAGTGTTTGTGTTGGGAACTGCCGGAACAATCACTGGGGGAGCGACGGCAGTGCAGCCAGTGGAGTTAAAAGATTATTTCATCGGCTTGGTCATCTTTGCCGCGCTGATGGTATTTTTAGGATATCTAGTACATGCCTTGCGGACTCCCAAGCCGGAAGCATGGTATCCGCACCTAGCGGATGAAGAAGAATTTTCGGTAGGAGTGGATAAGAATATGTCGCTCGATAATAATTTAGAGCGCGTGAATAAGGAGTTAAAAAAATTACGTGCGGCAAAGGATGAAGCCCCTAAAAGAAAAGCGAAAAAGTTGACCAAAGTTCCTAATATGGAAGAGATACATTTAGAACATACTTTACGAAAAATCAACGCGCAATTGCATGGCTATACCAAAACTCCTTTAGTTTTAGAAGCCCCTCAGGAAAAAAACGAATGGGACGATAGCTTGGAACAAGTTAAACAGGAATTGGCAGGTGTAGAAAAGATGAGATTTAAAGCTGCGAAAATCCGTGAAGAGGCTCCTTCTGAGAAAGATATTGCCTTGCAGCATGAAAGTAAAAAAATCCAGGAAGAATTGAAGCAAGCTTTATCCAGAACAAAAAAGAATGCTAAGACAATAACGATACTGGAAGAGCCACCTAGGAAAAAGCGATGGAATGAATATTTGGAAAATGTAAATCGAGCTTTAGGAGAGGTAGATAAGATGCCTATTAAGAAAGTGAGAATACTTAAAAAAATCCCTTTAATAACCAGAACTAACGGGACTTTAGAACAAAAGTTGCTGGCTCGAGAACTGCAGAAATTGCACCGAACCCTGGAAGAGGAAAAACAGAATACCCCGAATTATAATCTTAAGCGTTACCTTCCCTCTTCACGTGAATGGCAGCTGGCCAAGATCAAACAACATATCCAGAAAAAAGGAGCGGTCAAGAATAAAGAAGAACTGGCCGTGATTGAGCAGAAGTTAGCGAAGATGTATCAGGAGAATTGATTATAAAAAATATCGTTGCCAAAATTGAGGCTCAGAGTCTAATTTTTGAAGAAGAACTTGAGTGCAAAATCCCATCCTGGTTCTATCTTTTCCCAGGAATGTTTCTACAGGGTCAACAAATATTGCGTCTGAGAAATCCTCTCCATTCGGAGCGATATTTCCACCATTGTATCTTGCAAAGTAATCAGTCATATGCAAAAAATAGTCAGTCTGCTGTCCTTCTTTTGTTCCAATGACGTCTTCCAAAACAATATCAAGATCTAGTTTTTGCTTCACAGCAGCCGTTAATTGCCTTCTTACCTCATCATCTGAGATTGGCTCACTGGCTGGTTTACCATCCTGACCCTTAACATAAGTTGATGGTAAAGACAAAACATTTGGAAAAGGGCGCTTTGTAGGTGCTCGCCTTGCTAGTAAAACTAAGCCTTCATCATTATAGATTATTGCTGATACTGCATATTTCTTTTCCATAGTAATTCTTTTTGAAAGTACTTTAAATAATTTTCTATAGAATTACAACAATATCTATTCCTACTGACTCACTACAACTTTACAAGTGCAAGGAAGCTTGGTCGCAGATCGGCCTAAAGCTTCTCTTCCAACTTTTACATCTTTCTTATCCAATCGCAATTCAAATACGGTCTGTCCATCCCTGATCCTGGCAGCAGCGCCGATGGTCTTTCCATAAGACATCTTCATACCGGTACTCATACGGTCTGCACCTGCTCCAGAAGCTAAAGGATTTTCCCGTAAAACGTGAAATGGATATACTTTCAATAGTAAATGAAAATTTTTACCTAAACTCTTTTCCAGGTAACGATTAGATACGACTCTTGCAGATTCCAAGGCTTCTTGGCGGATATTCATGCTTCTGCCGGCATTCAACCGGATCATGGTATCATACTTCTTCTCGGTACCCATGTTAAAACGGACAATCTTTTTGTGAGGGAAACCTCCTCGGACAAAGTTTTTCTTGGTATATTTGCTAATACGGGTATAAGGACGTTCCAGGTTCTGGTATGCTGAGAATTTTCGTAATCTGGCCATTTTTGTCAGTTGTCTCTCAGTTCTCACGCCCTATAACTCCAAAATTTTGGAGTTTCGCGTTTGAACTATTCTTTTCTTAACCTTGTTGTTGCGAGGAGCGCAACTCATTTATAAATTTTACTGTATATTTGAAGCTAAATCGGTAACTGCCCCTCACTTTTGTCAAAAAATGGAAAGAGCCTCTCACCAAAAGGGAAATTGATCCCTCACCCTTTAACCATGAAAGAAATGCCTTGTAATTTGACCATTTCTTCTTTAGGACGTTCTCCATCAAGAAAGATAAGAATGGCTTTCTTTTTATTACATTCTACTAAATAATAGAAGAGTTGATCGCCTTTCTTTAAGCCGCTTCCTAAGGCTATCTCTTTGGCTAAGGTTAGGAAATATTGATGTCTCTTTTGTTGTAACCGGACTACCCAACCTAAACTTTGAAAAAATGTTTTCGTGGTAAGCACCCCATGTTCCACCACCTCTTCTAAATAACTATACGGTGGCGGGTGTATATTAAACTGTGGTTGAACCATTTTTCAACCAATGAGAATGGATGAAGAGTTGTAGTGTTTGGAGAAGATAGATTTGCCTCCGTGCGGGAGTCTTCTAAAAGAGCCGAGAACACCGAAAAGTTTATAATATTATCGTGTTAATACTACAATATTAACAGGAAAATATAAGATGACGGAAGAATTTTACGATCGGGCAACTGAGATAGAACAACTTAGGGAGAGGTATAAGACCGGGGGAGCGTTATTAGCCCTTTACGGTAGAAGACGAGTTGGAAAGACTGAACTTGTCAAAAAATTTATGAGAGAGCTGCCTCAGAAACAGAAATTCTACTTTTACGTCGATTTAAGCGGAAAACAAGAGATTTTAAATTCCCTCTCTACTGCAATTCTTGAACAACTAAGCGAAACTATTAAATTTGGCAGCTTTGATGATTTTTTCGATTACATAGAAGGAAAATCTTCAGGAAAATTCCTGCTGGTCATTGACGAATTTCAGAGATTCTTGGATATAGCGCCAGAATTCATAACTAAACTACAAAACCGATGGGATTCTAAACTACGCCAGAGTAAGATTATGATACTAATAGTTGGCTCTTCCATAGGAATGATAAAGAAGATAACTGAAAGCAGAGCCGGAGCACTGTATGGTCGCGCCTTAAAAATAAAGATTTCCCCCTTTCGATATGTTGATTTTAGATTAATGTTTAAAGAGTTGGATGAAAGTGAGAAGATAGAGAGATACGCAGTATTTGGTGGAACTCCTTATTACTTAGACAAAACAAGAAAAACAGAAAGCACCATCCAGGCAATATCAGAACTTATCCTTAAAAAGGGCGGTGCACTTGCTGAAGAACCAAAAAATCTTTTAGAATATGAAAATGTACGTGTTCATGCAAAATATAACTCCATATTGCACTCAATAGGATCTGGAAAGGAAATTTTGAAAGAGATACAAGATTTCACTAAGATGTCTCCAACGACCATGCCCGCATACATTAAAAGATTAGATGAGCTTCTTGACCTGGTTGGAAAGAAAGACCCCGTACTTGGAAAAGAGAGATTAGGAAGATATACTATACGAGATAATTTCTTTAAGTTCTGGTATAAGTTCATCTTTCCCCACCAAACTGCTCTTAACTTAGGAAATGATAAGCTCGTTTTAAAGATAATAGAAGAAAATCTAAATAGTTATGTTGGCAGAATATTTGAAGATATTGTAAGGGAACTCCTAATATTATCTCTCAACAAAAAAATAAAAGGAATAGAGATGGATTTTGAGAATATTGGTAGCTGGTGGGATCGCAATGGAAATGAAATTGATATTGTAGCATACAACCAGAAAGAGAAGAAAATATTAGTTGGAGAAGTAAAATGGACTAACAAAATGTCCGATGTAGGAATTCTTAATACATTAATGGAAAGAGCAAAGCTGTTACCCTTTAATGGCCGATACCAATATCTTATTGTCTCCAAGAATGGCTTTACAGAACAATGTTTAGTAAAAATGAATGATTTAGGTGTTTTGCATTTGAATCTAAAAGAAATCACTGCACTTTTTAATGAAATGAAGTGAACATTTATCTAGCTGAAGTAAAAGGGGCAATTACTGCCCCGTACTCTCCATGACTTTTGCATAATAGCCGATAGGCTTAATGTCTGTTATCTTGGTTACGTGTAACAGATACTTCTCATCTTTGCTTTTACTAATCTGTGTTTCCACTATTGGTTTGTTGTCAAACTCTTTCGTTTTGTTTTCCATTGTCGTTGTCCTCCGTTGTGCGTTCATATTTCGTCGTTAAGTAAGGGGGCGTTTTGAACTCGCAAACCTTGAATTTTTGCAGTTTTAGCCCCCATATCCTGAAAATTTGAATTCACAGTTAATATTCAATTTCTCAAAAATAAGCTTAGTAAATAGTTCTCTCTTCTGAATATTATCTAAGTTGTGAAATTTAGCCCAGTAATAGAATATTTGTGTATCCATTTTACATAGCCTCGACGATCTTAATGATTTCCTGGAGAATCTCTTTCCCTAGTTTCTCATGTTCAGGGTCGCACTTTCGTAGTACTCCACTTGCCCTACGCCGCAATTCATTCTGAGAAATCTTTCCCTGCCGTCCTAATTCGCAGGCCTCTTCTGGTGCTCTCATGTAAATAAACCAGTTGTAGGCCGTTCTGGGGCTAACTTCATTGCTTTTCAAAACTTGGTCCAGAATTAGCTCTTGT
>Ga0209542_10013938_pt1 | contig 13747 bp, 14 predicted proteins | sample RifCSPhighO2_01_FD_184028 | JGI IMG/M metagenome (GOLD analysis project Ga0209542, IMG submission 184028) | Soil microbial communities from Rifle, Colorado - Rifle CSP2_plank highO2_0.1 (SPAdes) (version 2) | ecosystem: Environmental > Terrestrial > Deep subsurface > Rock core/Sediment ...
GAACAGGCCATCCTCGGTGCGCTGCCCTATGCCGATAACAACGTGGTGCTGCACACCGACACCCGCCTGTTGCCGAAACGGCCACTGGCCTGGGCCAGCTGGAACTACCGCCTCGGCGGCCCAGTGGATCAGCCCGCCGCCGTCACCTACGACATGAACATCCTGCAAGGCATTCAGAGCGACACCACCTTCTGCGTCAGCCTGAACCAGACCGCCGCCATCGACCCAAGCAAAATCCTGGCGCGCTACACCTACGCCCACCCGCAATACAGCCTGGCCGGCATGGCCGCACAGGCGCGTTGGGAAGAGCTGCTCGGTGCCAACCACAGCTACTTTTGTGGTGCTTACTGGGCCAATGGTTTCCACGAAGATGGCGTGGTCAGCGCGCTGCGCGTGGCTCGTGAATTCGGCGAAGCACTCTAGTGAACAGCACCACGGCACTGAACAGCGCCCTGTACAGCGGCTGGGTGCAGCACCGGCGCTTTGCCCCGCGGCTGCATAACTTTCGCTATCGCATGGGCCTGCTCTACCTCGATCTGAGTGAGCAGGAGGCCGTGCTTGCGCTGTCGCCTTTGGCCGGGCGCGGCCGCTTTGCGCCCTTTGCCTTTCGCGAAACCGACTACTTGCCGCAGTTCACCGGTGCTGGTATCCGCCTGGTCGATGCCGTGCGCCAACGCATCACTGAAGCGCTGGGCCGCACGCCCCTGGGCCGCATTTGCCTGCTAACCCAGCCGCGCAGTTGGGGGTTGAGTTTCAACCCGGCGAGTTTTTTCTACTGCCATGAAGCCGATGGTCGCCTGGCAGCGATTCTCTGCGAAGTGAGCAACACGCCCTTCCGTGAGCGTTATCACTACGTGCTGCCGGCCGAGGGTGAGGGGCACCTGCATGTTGCTGTAGCCAAGGCGTTTCACGTCTCGCCCTTTCTGCCGCGCGAGCTGGAATACCGCATGAGTTTCAGCCCGGCCGGTGAGCGCTTGGGCATTCATATGGCCGACTGGCAAGGCGAAGACAAACTCTTCGACGCCAGCCTCAGCCTGCAACGCACTGAACTCAACCGCGCCAGCCTGCACCGCTATTTGCTGCACTTTCCCTGGATGACTGGCAAGACCGTGGCCGCCATTTACTGGCAAGCCCTGCGTCTGCTGCTCAAACGTATTCCCCTGTTCACCCACCGGGCCGCTGAAGGTGATTTCCGCGCCGCCCGCCCCGCATCAAAGGACGCCCTCCATGAAAAGCTCTAGCCTGACCTCCGCCAAACATGTGGTGCGTGCCGGCAGCGGCATTGGTGCCAGCCTGCTGCGCCGTGCGGTACTGCGCCAGCTGAAACAACTGCGCCATGGCCAGCTGGTGATCGTTGAAGGTGATGAACGCATGGAGTTCGGCGATGCCCATTCCAGCCTCAGTGCCGAGATCCAGGTGCAGGATGGTGCGGTCTGGGGGTTAGTGGCCGGCAATGGCTCGATCGGCTCGGGTGAGGCCTATATCCACGGTTACTGGACCACTCCGGACCTGACCGCGGTGATCCGTGTATTCGTCAGCAACCTAGACGTCCTCGACGCCATGGAAAGCGGCCTGGCTCAGCTGGGTCGTCCGCTGATCCAGGGCCTGCACTGGCTCAATCGCAATACCCGCAAGGGCTCGCGCAAGAACATCTCGGCGCATTACGACCTCGGCAATGATCTGTTTGAACAGTTCCTCGACCCGACCATGATGTATTCGGCGGCCATGTTTCGCAGCGCCGATGACAGCCTTGAGCAGGCGCAACTTAACAAGCTGGAGCGCATCTGCCAGAAGCTTGCCCTCAAGCCCAGCGACCACCTGCTGGAAATCGGCACGGGCTGGGGCAGCATGGCGATCTACGCCGCGACCCATTACGGCTGTAAGGTGACCACCACCACCTTATCGCGTGAGCAGTACGCCTACACCGAACGACGCATTCAAGAGCAAGGCCTGCAAGGACAGATCACCCTGCTGCTGGAGGACTACCGCGACCTGAGCGGGCAGTTCGATAAGCTGGTGTCGATCGAGATGATCGAGGCCGTTGGCCATCGTTTCCTGCCCACCTACTTCCAGCAATGCGCCAACCTGCTCAAGCCCGACGGCCTGATGCTGCTGCAGGCCATCACCATCCGTGACCAGCGCTATGAGCAGGCGAAAAACGCGGTGGACTTCATTCAACGCTACATCTTCCCCGGTGGTGCCTTGCCGTCGGTGAATAAAATGCTGGAAATCATCAGCGCCAAAACCGACATGAACCTGCACCACATGGAAGATTTCGGCCTGCACTATGCGCGCACCCTGCGCATCTGGCACGACAACCTACGCCAGGCACGGCACAAGCTGGAGCAGCAGGGTTATGACGACTACTTCTTCCGCCTGTGGGAGTTCTACCTGTGCTACTGCGAGGGCGGCTTTATCGAGCGCACCATCGGCACCGCACAGCTGTTGTTGGCCAAGCCTGCGGCACGTCCAGCTCCGCTACTGGGAAACTTCAATGCCTAAATTGATCGTCAACACCCTGCTATTTCAGCTTGGCTGGTTTGCCTGCGTCTTCGGCGGCGACAGCCTGTGGCTGCTGAGTGTGGCAGCGATGCTGGCGGTGCACCTGCTTTGGACCAGCAGCTGGGCGGCAGAAGGCAAGCTGCTGATCACGGTTTTTCTCGCTGGCAGCGCGCTGGACAGCTTCCTGCTCAACCTCGGCGTGTTCGATTTCGGCGAGCCCCGCACATTGATCCCGCTGTGGCTGGCCAGCCTGTGGCTGCTGATGGCCACCACGCTCAACCACTGCCTGGCCTGGACCGCGCAACCCTGGTGGCGCGGCAGCCTGCTCGGCGCGATTGGCGCACCGCTGTCCTATTACGGCGGCGCTCAGATCGCCGGCGTCGGCCTGCCCTATGGGACCTGGCAAAGCCTGCTGCTGATCGGCGCGATCTGGGCCGTGGTGATGCCCGTGCTGCATGGCTTCGCCAAGCTTTATCGCAGCCAGTACGAGCAACGCTTGCGCACACGCCAGTCGATGTAGCCGGCAAGCGCCACATAACGCCGATGGACAACGCCCTACGTCGGCCTTAAACGCCGCCGTAATGCTGATGGCGTACACTGCCCGGCATGAGTCAACACATCCCGCATACCCAACTCGCCGACGAGCCGGCAGTCAGCTGCAGCAACTGCGCAGCCTGCTGCTGTCAGCTGGAAGTCATGCTAATCACCGACACTGGCGTGCCGCCGCGCTATATCGACACCGATGACTGGGGCGGCGAAGTCATGCTGCGCCTGGACGACGGCTGGTGCGCCGCGCTGGACCGCGACAGCATGCGCTGCACCATTTACGAAGTGCGCCCACTGATCTGCCGCGAATTTGAAACTGCCTCCCCCGAATGCCTGGACGAGCGCAAGGGCATGAGCAGCATCTACCGCTGAGTGCGCGGTTTACTGCAGGCACAAAATATCGTCAGGAACGATTTTTAACGTCGCACAGCGATGGCCCCGAAGGGGTGTCCGCCATGGACGGCAGGCCAGAAAAAAGCCGGATAACAATCCGGCTTTTTAACAGCTCAAACCGCTAGAAACTCATGCGGTAATGCAGGCTATAGCTCTCAACGCCGTCGTTAGGTTGTTTAAGCCCGGCGTTGGAGTAATGGAGGGCGCGCACGCCGACTTCCTGCCCGGAGAAACGTACGCCGAAACCGATGCGGTCTTCAAACTGGAAAGACGAGCCCAGGTCGTTGTCTTCCAGCTCGGTGCTGCTAAAAGCGGCAATGCCGATACCGGCTTCGATATAGGGTTTGACGCGCTCGCCAGCAAACTCGTAGACGAACACCGGGCTGAGCGAGAGGCTGTGGTTGCTAGAGGTTTCGTCACCGTCCCAGTAGGTGTACGCAGCATCCCAATAGCCAGTCAAGCGACCGACATCACTGGCAAACCAGCTCTGGTTGAGATCAAACTGGGTGCCCAGGCGATAGGTCATGGTCGAGTCGCCCGTTTGGCCGACCGCCACGCTTAGATCCATCGCCTGCACTGCACTGACTTGCCCCCAAGCCAAGACTGCCAACGCAGCCAGAGTCATGACTTTTCTCATGGTAATAATCCTTATCCGCCCAAGTAGAAGCTTGCTGACACTGCTTGAGAGTATAGAAATCTTTAGCTACCGAGAAAGCCGACTTATGGCTAAACCGTGCCAGGCAGGCCACTGACTAGCGCCGCCTCGCCCCACAGCAAAGGCAACACACGCTGCATGGCTGCGGGATCACCACTCGACCAGAACTGTGCTGGCAGAGCCGGACCGCTGGCGAGCAGATCATGGCTGGTCAGCAGGCGCTGGACTTGCCGCGCCACCGCCGCGCCCGTGTCGATCAGGCTGATCGAATCTGGCACCAGGCTGCGCAGCAGCGGTTTGATAAAGGGGTAATGGGTGCAGCCGAGAATCAGCGTGTCACAGCCTTCAGCCAGTAGCGGCGCGACAAAACCCTGGAGCAATTCGCGGGTAGCGGCACTATCCAGCTCCCCTGCCTCGATGCGCTCGACCAGCCCAGGACAGGGCTGAGTAATCACCCGCACATCGCTGGCAAAACGGTCGAGCAAGGCGGCGAATTTGGCGCTTTTCAGCGTGCCGGTGGTTGCAAGCACGCCGACTACACCACTCTGCGTGGCGGCAGCAGCAGGCTTGACCGCCGGTTCCATGCCCACCAATGGCAGCTGCGGATAGAGCTCACGCAACTCGGCCACGCCTGCCACCGTGGCGGTGTTACAGGCCAGCACCAGCGCCTTGGCGCCCCGGGCCAAAAGAAACTCAGCCAATACCCGGCAGCGCTCGCGAATAAATTCCGGGCTCTTCTCGCCGTAGGGCACATGGCCGCTGTCGGCCACATAGAGCAGCGACTCATTCGGCAGCAACGCGCGAATCTCACTCAGCACCGACAAGCCGCCGACGCCGGAGTCGAACACACCAATCGGCGCGTTACTCACCGCTGGCCACTCCACACACGCTACAGCCCGGATCACGCTTGACCCGCAGCTCGCGGAAACGGCTACCAAGCGCATCGATCAGCAGCAGACGCCCTACCAGCGGCTCGCCAAATTGCGCCAGCAGCTTCAAGGCTTCCAGCGCCTGCAAACTACCGACCAGGCCAACCAATGGGCCGACCACACCGGCTTCGCTACAGGTAAGCTCGGCCTCGCTGCCGTGGCCATAGATGCAGTGGTAGCACGGACTGTCGCCACGGCGCGGATCGAACACCGAGAGCTGCCCTTCCAGGCGAATCGCCGCACCACTGACCAGCGGCACCTTGGCCGCCACACACACGGCGTTGACCGCCTCGCGGGTGCTGAAGTTGTCCGAGCAATCCAGCACCAGATCGACTGCCGCCACCGCTGCGGCCAGCGAATCGCTGTCCAGGCCCTGCCGATGGGCTTGCAATCGCAGCTGCGGGTTGATCGCCAGCAGGCGCTTGCTCGCCGAGTCGACCTTACTCAGGCCGATGCTGGCTGTGTCGTGGACGATCTGCCGCTGCAGGTTGGTCAGGTCGACCGTATCAAAGTCCGCCAGATGCAACTCACCGACCCCAGCGGCGGCCAGGTAAAGCGCCACCGGCGAACCCAGGCCGCCGAGGCCGATAATCAGCGCACGGCTGTTTTTCAGGCGCAGCTGGCCGGCGATATCGATCTGTTGCAGGAGAATCTGCCGGCTATAGCGCAGCAGTTCCTCGTCATTCAGCATGTCCTGCGCACTCATGGCGTCACTCATTATCGAAGCGTCCCAGACTGATGCGCTCATGGCCGCCCAGGTCACGCCGGCTTTCCACCGCGCTAAAACCGCGCGCGCTGAGCAGCTCGCGCACTGCCGCCGCCTGATCGAAGCCATGTTCCAGCAGCAACCAGCCACCCGCTTGAAGATAGTTCGGAGCCTGCTGGATGATCAGTCGGATATCGTCCAGCCCATCCGCGCCCGCCACCAGCGCGCTGCTCGGCTCGAAGCGCACATCGCCTTCGGCCAGGTGGCGATCATCGGCGGCGATATACGGCGGGTTGCTGACAATCAGCTGATAACGCTGCCCGGTCAGCGCGCTAAACCAGTGGCTTTCACTAAAGCTGGCATTGTTCAGGTTGTGCCGCGCTCGGTTGCGTTCGGCCAGGGCCACCGCCTCCACCACACGATCCACACCGGTTAGTCGCCAGGCCGGACGCTCGCTGGCCAGGGCCAGAGCAATAGCGCCAGTGCCGGTGCCTAGATCAAGCAGCGCGGCAGGCGTGGCTGGCAGCAGCGCCAGAACGGTTTCCACCAGCAGTTCGGTATCCGGCCGTGGGATCAGGGTATGCGAGGCAACTTCCAGCTCCAGGCTCCAGAAACCCTGCTGGCCGAGGATATAGGCCACCGGCTCGCCGGCCTGACGACGAACGATTGCCGCCTGATAACGCTCAAGCTGCTCGGTCTCAAGTTCGCGCTCCGGCCAGGTATGCAGATAGCTGCGCGACTTGCCCAGGACGTGTGCGAGCAATAGCTCGGCGTCCAGCCGCGGGGTCGGCGAGTCGGGTAGTTCGGCGTGGTTGAGCAGGGATTCGATAGTGGCCATGGGCTTTATTTCCGTAGCCCGGATGCACTCCGGGGCATGCTCAAACCCGCATCAATCGCCCAGCGCGGCCAGCTGATCGGCCTGATATTCGACCAGCAGCGGCTCGATAATAGCCTCGACGCCGCCGGCAATCACTTCGTTGAGCGAATACAGGGTCAGGTTGATGCGGTGATCTGTGACCCGACCTTGCGGGAAGTTATAGGTGCGAATGCGCTCGGAGCGGTCACCGGAGCCCACCAGCAGTTTGCGCGAATCGGAAATTTCCTTGTGCGCGGCGGCTTCCTGTTGGTCTTTCAATTTCGCCGCGAGCCAGGCCATGGCCTTGGCGCGGTTCTTGTGCTGCGAGCGCTCTTCCTGACATTCCACCACGGTGCCGGTGGGAATGTGAGTGATGCGGATCGCCGAGTCGGTGGTGTTAACGTGCTGGCCGCCGGCACCGGAGCTGCGGTAGGTGTCGACACGCAGATCGGCTGGGTTGATGTCGATGGCCATCTGCTCATCCGGCTCGGGCAGCACGGCGACGGTACAGGCCGAGGTGTGGATACGGCCTTGGGATTCGGTTTCCGGCACGCGCTGCACGCGGTGGGCGCCGGACTCAAATTTGAGCTTGCCGTAAACGTTGTCGCCCTCGACCCGGGCAATGACCTCTTTGTAGCCGCCATGCTCGCCTTCGCTGGCCGACAGCACTTCCACACGCCAGCCCTGCTTCTCGGCATAACGCGAGTACATACGGAACAGGTCACCGGAGAAGATCGCAGCCTCGTCGCCACCAGTGCCAGCGCGTACTTCAAGGAACACGTTACGGCCGTCGTTGGGGTCCTTTGGCAGCAGCATGCGCTGCAGCGTGGCCTCCAGCTCGATCAGCTGCGCCTTGGCCTCGGCGACTTCCTCTTCGGCCATCTCGCGCATGTCCGGGTCGCTGTCTTTCAACAGTGCCTGGGCGCCTTCGAGGTCGGACTGGACTTTCCGAAACGCACTGAATGCCTGGTATACCGGCTCAATCTCGGCGTACTCCTTGGAATAGGCACGAAACTGCGGCTGGTTGCTAATCACTTCGGCATCGCCGAGCAGCGCGGTCAGCTCTTCGAAACGATCCTGCAACAGGTCGAGTTTGTTGATCAGTGACGCTTTCATTGCAGACCTTTATTTATTGGCCGAGCTGCTATGGGTAGAAGCAGGCGGCGCGCCCTCATCGAGGGCAAACAGTTCTTGAGCCACGCCCAGCGCATCGACGCGGCCGTCAGCAGAGAATTTTTTCAGCTGCACACTGGGCGCATGCAGCAGCTTGTTAGTCAGACCGCGGGCCAGCAGCGCCAGTACATCCTCGGCCGAACTGCCATTGTTGAGCAGACGCAGGGCTTTGTTCAGCTCCTCATCACGCAAACGCTCAGCCTGCTGACGGTAGGCCTTGAGCACATCCACTGCCGCCAGCTCGCGCAGACGCTGCATAAAGTCGCGGGCGCCAACGCTGACCAGCTCTTCGGCGGCCTGGGCGGCGCCCTGGCGGCTCTTGAGGTTCTCCGCGATCACTTCGTGCAGGTCATCGACGGTGTAGAGGTAAACGTCGTCCAACTCGCCGACTTCCGGCTCGATATCACGCGGTACGGCGATGTCGACCATAAAGATCGGCTTGTGCTTACGCTGCTTCAGCGCGCGCTCGACAGCGCCCTTGCCGAGAATCGGCAGCTGGCTGGCGGTGGAGCTGATCACGATATCGCTGTTGACCAGCTCATCAGGAATTTCCGAGAGCAGCACTGCATGCGCGCCAAATTGTTCGGCCAGGCTGCTGGCGCGCTCCAGGGTACGGTTAGCGACGACGATGCGCTTGATGCCCTGATCGTGTAGGTGGCGGGCGACCAGGCTGATGGTTTCACCGGCGCCGATCAGCAGCGCCTGGCTGCGGTGCAGGTCGGCAAAAATCTGCTTGGCCAGGCTGACAGCGGCAAAAGCCACAGATACCGGGTTTTCGCCGATCGCCGTGTCGGTGCGTACGGTCTTGGCGGTACTGAAGGTGGCCTGAAACAAGCGCCCGAGCAGCGGGCCGAGGGTGCCGGCTTCACGGGCCACGGCAAATGCCGACTTCATCTGGCCGAGAATCTGCGGCTCGCCAAGCACCATGGAGTCCAGCCCCGAGGCCACGCGCATCATATGACGCACGGCTTCATCATCGGCATGGATATAGGCGCAGGCGCGCAGTTCTTCGAGGCTCAAGCGATGGTAGTTGGCCAACCAGGCCAGCACTTCGTCAGCGCTCAGCTCATCCTGCTCGAGATACAGCTCACTGCGATTGCAGGTCGAAAGAATCGCCGCCTCCCGGCTGCTGGTGCGCTGACAGAGCTGCTGCAACGCATCAACCAACTGCTCAGGAGTGAAAGCCACGCGTTCGCGGACGTCCACCGAGGCGGTTTTGTGGTTGATACCGAGGGCAATAAAGGCCATGCACGTCGCTGACAGGGAGTGGAAGCCGGCAATTGTCCTACTTCGGCAAAGCGAGAACAACCACTGCGGCCTATTGTCCCAATAGCCAGGTTTATCTCTTAATCCGCATCATTGCAGCCCATGGGCTTGCCCCAGCGCTTGTGTCATGATGCCCAAACCGCAGGTTGGCCACATACTCTTCCTATGAATAGATCCTTCGCGTTGCTGACTGCCGCTGCCTTTTTAAGTGGCTGTCAGACCTTTGCTCCCTCTGCCCCGGATGGCACGCCACCGGTGGAAGATCCGGCTGTTGTCGCCCCCGAAACGCAACCGCAGGTTTACCGCAACTTCAGCCAGGAAACCCTGCTGTCGCTGCTGGTCGCGGAACTGGCAGGTCAGCGCAACCGCTTCGACATTGCCCTGGAAAACTATGTAGAGCAGGCCAATGCCACCCAGGATGCTGGCGTCGCTGAGCGCGGCTTTCGCATAGCCGAGTACCTGGGGGCCGAGCAGCCCGCGCTGGAAACCAGCCTGCTGTGGGCCAAGACCGCACCCGAGAATATCGATGCGCAGCGGGCCGCCGCCGTGCAACTGGCGCGTGCCGGCCGCTACGACGAATCCATGACCTTTATGGAGCAGGTGCTGCAGCGTCAGGGTGATACGCACTTCGACTTCCTCGCCCTGTCCGCAGCTGAAACTGACCCGGACACCCGTGCCGGCCTGCTACAAAGCTTCAACCGCCTGCAGGCAAAGTACCCGGACAACAGCCAGCTGCAATTTGGCAAAGCCCTGCTGCTGCAACAGAATGGCCAACCGCAGGAGGCCCTGGAGCTACTGGAGCAGCAACCCAGCAAAGACCGCCCCATTGCCTCAATCCTGTTGCATGCCCGCCTGCTGCAAAGCCTTGAGCGCAACGATGAAGCCCTGCCGCTGCTGGAAAAAGGCATCGAGCAATACCCAGACGACAAGCGCCTGCGCCTCACCTATGCACGTCTGCTGGTGGCCGAAGACCGCCTGGACGAAGCCAAAGGCGAGTTTGCCTCACTGCTGCAACAGAACCCTGATGATGATGACCTGCGCTTTTCGCTAGCACTGGTCTGCCTGGAAGCCAAAGCCTGGAAAGAGGCCATCGTCTACCTCGAAGAACTGGTCGAACGCGGCAGCCACAGTGAAGCCGCGCATTACAACCTGGCCCGCGCCTATGAAGAACTCGGTGATACCGCCAGCGCATTGATCGAGTACGCCCTGGTCGGCCCCGGCAACGATTACCTGCCGGCCCAAGCCCGGCAAAGCGAACTGCTGTTCAAGGCACAGCGTGCTGAAGAGGCCGCCGAGCGCCTGCGTCAAGCTCGCGAAAGCCAGCCTGACTATGCCATCCAGCTGTACCTGATCGAAGCCGAAGCCTGGTCCAAGCAGCAGGACACCGAACGCGCCTGGCAGCTGATCCAACAAGCATTGGATCAGTTCCCCGAAGACCTCAACCTGCTCTACACCCGCGCCATGCTCGCGGAAAAGCGCGATGATCTCGCCCTACTGGAGCGTGACCTGCGCTTTATACTCGAGCGCGAACCAGACAACGCCATGGCACTCAATGCACTGGGCTACACCCTGGCCGACCGCACCACGCGCTACGCCGAAGCCAAACAGTTGATCGAGCAGGCGCACCAACTCAACCCTGAAGACCCTGCAGTACTCGACAGCCTCGGCTGGGTGAATTACCGCCTGGGCAATTTGGATGAAGCTGAACGCCTACTGCGCAAAGCACTGCAGGAATTTCCCGACCACGAAGTCGCCGCCCACCTGGGTGAAGTACTGTGGGCACAAGGGAAACAGAAAGAAGCGCGCAAACTCTGGCGTGAAGCCCTGAAACAACAACCCGACAGCCCAATCCTGCGCAGCACCCTGCTGCGCCTGACCGGAGCAGAGACGCTTTGATGCTTGCGCGCCACCTGATAGTTTTCAGCCTGATTACATTACTGGCAGGCTGCGCCGGCCTGACCTCCCGCGAAGCCCTTGAAGGCCAGGGCAACGCGCAAAGCTGGCAAGCGCACAAGCAACAGATCAGCGGCCTGGATGCCTGGCAGATCAATGGCAAAGTCGGTATCCGTGCACCAAAAGACTCCGGCAGCGGCACTCTTTTCTGGCTACAACGCCAGGACTATTACGACATCCGCCTGTCCGGCCCATTGGGTCGCGGCGCCGCTCGCCTGACCGGGCGCCCAGGCGCCATTCAACTGGAAGTGGCCAACCAGGGCCGCTACCAGGCTGAATCACCAGAACAACTGCTGCGCGACCAACTGGGCCTGAACCTGCCCGTTTCACACCTGTTCTGGTGGATTCGCGGCCTGCCTTCGCCAGACAGCAAAAGCCGCCTGAACCTCGACAGCCAAAGCCACCTGGCGCAATTGAGCCAAGACGGCTGGCATGTCGAGTACCTCAGCTATGCCGAGCAGAATGGTTTCTGGCTGCCGGAGCGCATCAAGCTCAGCGGCTTTGACCTGCAGGTCACCTTGGTAATCAAGGACTGGCAACCGCGCCAGCTCGGCCAATGACCACACCGGCAATACCCGCCGCTGCCAAACTGACTCTGCCGGCACCGGCCAAGCTCAACCTGATGCTGCATATCCTCGGCCGCCGCGCCGACGGCTATCACGAACTGCAAACCCTGTTTCAGTTTCTCGACTTCGGTGACGAGCTGGGCTTTGCCCTGCGCCCCGACGGTGAAATTCACCTGCATACGCCCATCGACGGCGTACCCCACGACAGCAACCTGATCGTGCGTGCCGCGCGCATGCTGCAACAGCACGCAAACTGCACCCTGGGTGCCGACATCTGGCTGGACAAGCGCCTGCCCATGGGCGGCGGCATTGGCGGCGGCAGTTCGGATGCTGCTACTACCCTACTCGGCCTCAACCATCTGTGGCAGCTGAACTATAGCGAAGACCAACTGGCTTCCCTGGGCCTCAGCCTGGGCGCAGACGTACCGGTATTCGTGCGCGGTCACGCGGCATTTGCCGAAGGCGTCGGTGAAAAGCTGCAACCGGTGACCCTGAGCGAACCCTGGTTTCTTGTCGCCATTCCGCAAGTACTTGTCAGCACAGCGGAAATTTTCTCCGACCCTGAGTTGACACGGGATACGCCGCCCATTAAAGTTCGCAGCCTTCTTGAGGGGGGTGGTCGTAATGACTGCCAGCCGGTGGTCACGAAGCGTTATTCAGAAGTTCGTAACGCTCTGATCTTGTTGAACAAATTTGTTCCAACTAGATTAACCGGCACTGGAGCTTGTGTGTTTGGGAGCTTCCCAAACCAGGACGATGCTGATAAAGTCGCCCGCCAACTTCCAGCCACTTTGCCAAGTTTTATTGCCCAAGGCCGTAACATCTCGATGTTGCACCGCAAGCTCGGAACATTGGTCAGGAAGTGAATGTTCGCTCTTAGTAATTAAGAGCACAGAGTTGTACGGTAATAGGGGCGTCGCCAAGCGGTAAGGCACCAGGTTTTGATCCTGGCATGCGTTGGTTCGAATCCAGCCGCCCCTGCCATTTCCGCCCTGGAGCGGATACACAACTCAAAGCATTCGGTTACACAGGATACAGGGGCGTCGCCAAGCGGTAAGGCACCAGGTTTTGATCCTGGCATGCGTTGGTTCGAATCCAGCCGCCCCTGCCATTTCTGTACTCATCCAGGTATACCCCCAGCCGGCAGGTACTGCGCGTGTCCAAGATGATGGTTTTTACGGGGAACGCTAACCCCGATCTGGCGCGACGTATCGTACGTCAGCTGCACATTCCCCTCGGTGATGCTTCTGTCGGTAAGTTTTCCGACGGCGAGATCATGATTGAAATCAACGAAAACGTCCGCGGTAAAGACGTCTTCTTGATTCAACCGACGTGCGCGCCAACCAACGATAACCTGATGGAACTGGTAGTGATGGCCGATGCCTTCCGCCGCTCATCAGCGACGCGAATTACTGCAGTTATCCCCTACTTCGGCTATGCCCGCCAGGATCGCCGCCCGCGCTCCGCCCGCGTGGCAATCAGTGCCAAAGTTGTGGCTGACATGCTCACCGTTGTAGGCATCGACCGGGTTCTCACCGTCGACCTGCACGCTGATCAGATCCAGGGCTTCTTCGATATTCCGGTAGATAACATCTATGGCTCCCCAGTACTGGTGGACGACATCGAAGACCAGCGCTTTGAAAACCTGATGATTGTCTCCCCGGACATCGGCGGCGTAGTGCGCGCACGCGCCGTAGCCAAGTCCCTGGGTGTAGACCTGGCAATCATCGACAAGCGCCGCGAAAAAGCCAACCACTCCGAAGTGATGCACATCATCGGTGATGTTGAAGGCCGCACCTGCATCCTGGTCGACGACATGGTGGATACCGCTGGCACGCTGTGCCACGCCGCCAAAGCGCTGAAAGAACACGGCGCCTCGAAAGTCTTCGCTTACGCCACACACGCTGTACTGTCTGGCCGCGCAATCGAAAACATTGAAAAATCCGTACTCGACGAGCTGGTGGTGACTAACACCATCCCGCTGTCCGCCGCCGCGCAATCCTGTTCGCGTATTCGCCAACTGGACATCGCACCGGTAGTCGCTGAAGCGGTTCGCCGCATCAGCAATGAAGAATCGATCAGCGCGATGTTCCGTTAATTCGGTATACGCCCTGAGCGCAAACGCCCTGCCCTGACGGCAAGGCTTTTCAACCAACCGTCCCGTCGCTGGTCGCAAGCGTAACGGACGGTTTGGTTATTTTG
>Ga0209542_10013939_pt1 | contig 13747 bp, 13 predicted proteins | sample RifCSPhighO2_01_FD_184028 | JGI IMG/M metagenome (GOLD analysis project Ga0209542, IMG submission 184028) | Soil microbial communities from Rifle, Colorado - Rifle CSP2_plank highO2_0.1 (SPAdes) (version 2) | ecosystem: Environmental > Terrestrial > Deep subsurface > Rock core/Sediment ...
ACTGCGGTTTGACGTCGGGGAATTTCACGGCGGCTTGTGCCGCCCATTCGGATTTCATTTCACCGAATGATTCTTTGGTCATAATGCCGTTCAGCGCTTTCAACTTCGGCTCGATTATCTCCGCGAACGCGGCTTTGATTTCGGGCGTTATGTCGGGGGCGGCGAACTCTTTCTTCGTCTTGCCTTGTTCGGCGATTATCGTTTTCTGCCACGCTTGCACTTTTTCTATCTCCTCGACTGCCTTCGCGAGCGCTTTGTCGAGTACGGATTCCGCTACCTCGCGGGCGTTGACTTCTATCATGTTGACGAGGCCGTCGCGCCCGGAGACCGTAAGGTCCATGCGGGCCTTCGGCGGCAGTTCTTCGCTGCGCTGGCCGTAGGTGGGATTCACGATAAGTTCCTCGCTGCCGTCCTCGATACCGATGCGTACCGACGAGACGGGCCCGTTCCAGGGGATGTTGGACGTGGAGAGGGCGAGCGATGCGGCGTTGACCGCGAGTATGTCGGCGTCGTAATCCTCGAGTGAGATGACGGAGATGATGACCTGCACGTCGCGCTTGAGTCCCTTCGGAAAGAGAGGGCGGATAGTGCGGTCCACGATGCGGCCCGAAAGTACCGCCTCGTCGGATGGGCGGCCTTCGCGGCGCATGAAGCGCGAGCCCAGAATGGCGCCTGCTGCATAAAATTTCTCCTCGTACTCCACGGAGAGCGGGAAGTAATCAAGATTCGATTCCTTAGAACCCATGACCGCAGTCGCGAGGACCGCGCTGTTGCCGTAGCGGAATAATACCGAACCGTTTGCCTGGTCTGCCCAGTCGTTGAACTCGGCGGACATCGTCTTTCCCCCTATTTCAAGCGCATACACTTTCTTTTCCATATAATTGTCGGGATTTCAGATTCGGCGCCCTGCTTCGTTGCGGAGCCTCTGCGTTGCCCTCGTCGTATTATTCATACGCCTCGGGCGCCGCTTTCTCCGCGCCTCGCATTGCATCCGAATCTTTAAATCCTCGTCTATTTACTTGGGTGACGTTCGGATTTCAGTAGTGAGCCAAAGGCTCAGCACTGCCTATCCGAACACCACGATTATTCTAATGCGCGCATAGTACGCGAGAACGCACGGTCGTGCAAGACCGTGCTAGTATTCGCTCATGTCACCTTCACAGCGCGCGCTCGTTCTGTGGTTTTATATTACGGCGACCGCACTCACGTTTATCTCACTCTCGTTCGTCCTGGTATGCGAGGTATATATACGCTGGTTTCTCAACCAAAACTTCTCTCTGCTCGACGCAAACGGGCTTGCTAGCCTCGCTATTCTTCTCGCGGCACAGATGCTCGGCCTCGCCTGGCTGTCCCGCTCGTCATAAACGCCGGCCGCTTTGTGATACGATACCGTCATTGGTATGCGCATCTTCATCTTTCCCACCCTCGTTTCCATCGCGGTATTCGTGGGTGCGTACCTGTGGGGCGGGACGAACGCGCTATTATTGGTCGCGCTACTCGCCATATTGGAAACGACACTATCCTTCGACAACGCGGTGGTGAATGCGAAGGTGCTCTCGCGCATGGATGCTGTGTGGCAGCAGCGGTTCCTTGTGTGGGGCATCCCCATCGCCGTCTTCGGGACGCGCTTCGTACTCCCCATATTCATCGTGTCGGCCGCGGCGTGGCTTTCTCCGCTCTTCGTGACACAACTCGCCTTTCTGGACGCCGCACGGTACGGCGCGTACCTTGCGGAGGCGCATGTTGCCATCGCGTCGTTCGGAAGCGCGTTCCTGCTCCTCGTGTCGCTCAAGTATTTTTTCAATGACAAGAAAACGGTGCATTGGATAGTGATGATAGAGCGCCACATGTCCCGCTGGGGCGGCATAGAAGCGATAGAAATCGCGCTTGTGCTCGTGGTGCTTCTCGTTTGCGCACTCGTCGTGCCCGCCGAAGCCGCGACCTTGCTTATCGCAGGTCTCGTCGGTGTCGTTCTCTTCATCGTAATAGAAGGCATCGCGCAGTCGTTCGAGGTGGAAGCGGGAAGCGTCGCCGCGGTGGGAGGTGCGGCGCTTTTTGTATATCTCAACATACTCGACTCCGCGTTCTCGCTCGACGGCGTGGTCGGTGCATTCGCCATTACCTCCGCACTGCCCGTGATTATCGGGGGCTTGGGAATCGGCGCACTTTTCGTACGTGCATTTACGGTAGCACTCGTACGCGCCAAGACGCTCGATGAGCTTCCCTACCTCGAACACGGCGCGCACTATGCTATTTTCGGTCTCGCGCTTGCGATGCTTCTCGGCATTTTTATCCACGTCCCCGAAGCGATTACGGGCCTCATCGGCCTCGTGATAATCATCTTCGCCTATATCTCCTCCCGCAGAGAGGCACACGTGTAAGCTTATTCCACTCCCGTGATGCGGCCGATGTCGGACTCGTCTGCGCTTTGTGCGGCGATTGAGTCGTCCGGTGCCGACACTTGAACATCCCGTTCGCCTTGTCGTGAGCCGGTGTTGCGGCTTGGGGCGGAACGTCGCGCGCCCGTCGAGCGGTAATTCAGAAGGTAGCGGCGCGGGTCTTCGTCGAGATCGAGAAAGTGGTCCGCTGCCTCTTTGAGGCGTCCGGAGGTCGAGCGGCCGAACGATGCGACTTCCACTTGGCAGCCGCCGTGCACCTTTAAGTATTCAACGAGCGGTACGAAGTCGCCGTCACCGGTAAAAAGTATGACGGTGTCGAGCTTGGGAGACATGGTGATAGCGTCTACCGCCATACCGACGTCCCAGTCGGCCTTTTTGGCGCCGCCGAAGAATATCTGAAGGTCTTTCGTGCGGGTTTCGATACCAATTTTGGCGAGTGCTTCGAAGAATCCTTTTTCTTCGCCCGATTCCGTGGTCACGACGTATGCGCGCGCACGGATGAGGCGGCGGTCGCCGACCGAATCCTTGAGAACGTTGCCGAAATTGACGCGCGCGTGGTAGATGTTCTTCGCGCTGTGGTAGAGATTTTGCGTGTCGATGAAAACGCCGACGCGCTGTTCAGGATGTTTGATGATTGCCATATAAATGAGGTGCTAGGGACTAGCTTCTAAGGGCTAGGCCGGAAAAAATAATAAAGTTCTTATAAAAATATGCTCTCCCGCAATTCTACTCCACCCGACACGAAAACAAAATGAAGTTGAGACTTGACAGCTGGCCCCTGGAAGCCGGCGGCTATTTCTTGAGACCGAGTTTCTTCGTGAGCGCGCTGTATGAACGCTTATTGGTCGCCTCCAGATACTTCAAGTGCTTCCGGCGGTCAGCCACGAGGCCCAAAAGACCGCGGCGGCCGTGCTTATCCTTGCGGTTTTTGTCCAGATGTACCGAGAGTTCCTCGATCCGGCGGGTCAAAATGGCCACTTGCACCTCCGGTGAGCCCGTGTCGGTGTCGTGACGCTGCGCCTTCCCGACCTCGTTCGCTTTCTTTCGCTTCGTGAGCATGGGCGGAACGATATCACATTCCGCTGCTTTTTGCAAATATTTAAGCCCTAATTGGCTTTTTTGGCCGGAGCGTTGGTCGCTGCGGTCGCCTCCACTTTGACGAGCTGAACGTCGAAAATAAGTGTTGAATTAGCGGGAATTACGACTTTTCCGTCCGCGTCTTTGACGTCCTGCCCTCCGTATCCAAGGCTCGGCGGTATGGCCAGCAAGCGCTCTCCGCCCTCTTTCATGCCGTTTATCCCTATCTGGAAGCCTGCAATGAGGCCCTCAGCGCCCAAAACGAACTTGAGGGGTACGTTGTCATGCGCGGCCGAGGAGTCAAAGACGGTGCCGTCGGTGAATTTGCCGACATAGAGGACAGAAACCGTGTCGCCGGGCTTTGCCTCTTTGCCGGTGCCCACCTTCACTTCCTGACCCTGTACCTGATTGGTGGAGGTGGCGGTTTGTAGCTCCGACGGTGCTTGCGCCGTAACCGCCGGTGTGTTCATGGACTTATAGACGAAATAACCTCCGACCGTGATGATAATAATGACGATAATTCCGATAACGGTAGTTTTTGTACTCATATCGGTCCATCATACCGCACGAAGTTATGTCCGCAAGATGTGCATAAGCCCCAAAGGGGTATACTCGTTTCATGGAACCGTTGGCATCCCGCATACGACCAAAGTCACTCGGTGAATTTGTGGGTCAAGAGCATCTGACGGGCCGCGGCAAACCTCTGCGCGTCGCTATTGAGAAAAAAGAACTTTTTTCTTTCATCTTGTGGGGTCCGCCGGGGAGCGGTAAGACGACTCTTGCCCGAATCTACGCGAATGCCGTCGGTGCGGAATTCTACGAACTCTCGGCGGTTGATGCCGGCAAGGAAGATATCAGAAAGGTGGTCGGTGAGCGGCAACTCAAGCTTGGCGGGCGACCAAAAATCTTGTTTGTTGACGAGATTCACCGTTTCAACAAGGCGCAGCAGGATTTTCTTCTTCCATTCGTCGAGCGCGGCGACATCACGCTCATCGGCGCGACCACGGAGAATCCGAGTTTCGAAGTCATCTCACCGCTTCTCTCTCGCTGCCGCGTCTTTGTGCTGAACGGTCACTCCGAGCAAGAAATGGAAAAAATTATTGCGCGGACCAAGCTCAAGATTCCGAAAGCGGCCCGCGACTGGCTCATTCAGATGGCCGTCGGCGACGCGCGGCAGGCGATTACCGCACTCGAAACAGCGCAAAAACTGTACGGCAAGATAACATCGGAGACACTGAAGGAGGCGGCGCAATCTATCATCCGTTACGACAAAAAGGGCGAAGAGCATTTCAATACGATTTCCGCATTCATCAAATCTATGCGCGCCTCGCAACCCGACTCCGCACTGTACTATCTCGCGCGCATGGTGGAAGCAGGAGAAGACCCCAAATTTATCGCGCGGCGCATGGTCGTTTTTGCGAGCGAAGACATCGGGCTCGCGCAGCCGACGGCACTCGTGGTCGCTAATGCCGTCTTTGATGCGGTGCAGAGAATAGGCTATCCGGAAGCGACGATAAATCTTGCGCACGGCGTGGCGTACCTAGCACAATGCAAGAAGGACCGCCGTTCGTACGACGCGGTTTTCGCCGCGCTCGAGGACGTAAAAAAATTCGGCAATCTCCCCATTCCGATGCGTGTGCGCAACGCGCCGACGAAACTGATGAAAGAACTCGGCTACCACAAGGGCTACACAATGTATGACGAAGAATCGTACCTCCCCGAAAAGCTAAAAAAGAAGAAGTACTTAAAGTAGAGAGAAGTTTTTGCGCGAGTGGTACAATTATTGTGCGACGTATGACTGCAGACCTGAAGGGGCTCAAGACTCAATTCCTCGAATACATCGAGATAGAAAAAGGGCGCAGCGTGAAGACGGTCGAGAATTACGACCGCTACCTGATGCGATTCTTTTCATTCGCAAAAGTAAAATTCCCTGCCCAGATCACCGAGCAAATGGTGCGCGAGTTCCGCATCGCCCTCAATCGCTCCGCAGGCACCGGCACGGGGACGATGAAGAAGAACACGCAGAACTATCACCTCATCGCTTTGCGAGCATTCCTCAAATTTCTCCGCAAGCGCGATATCGAATCGCTCAACCCTGAGCGCATCGAACTTGCGAAAACAGCCGGCCGCGACCTCGACCTGATTACCGCAGATGAATTGAACCGCATTATGCAGGCGCCGAAGGGCGACGAGCTAGGGAGCCTGCGCGACCGCGCGATTTTGGAATTATTTTTCTCGACGGGTCTGCGCGTCTCGGAGCTCTGCGCGCTCAACAGCGACATCGACCTCTCACGCGACGAATTCGCGGTTCGCGGCAAGGGCGACAAAGTGCGCGTCGTTTTCCTCTCCCCTTCCGCCAAGTCGGCAGTCGCCGCGTATCTGAAAAAACGCGGCGATATGAGCGAGGCACTTTTCGTGAGCTATGGAAAGGGTGGCGCAAAGGGAAAAGATCTTCCGCGCATTACCCCGCGCTCCGTCGAGCGACTGGTAAAACAGTACGCGATAAAAGCTGGTATTACACGCAAGGTCACCCCACACATCATCCGCCACTCGTTCGCGACCGACCTGCTTGAGAACGGCGCCGACCTCAGGAGCGTGCAAGCACTTCTCGGTCACGCCAACATCGCGACGACGCAGGTGTACACGCACGTGACCGACAAACATTTGAGGGAAGTTCACAAGGCATTTCACGGAAAGCGGAGAAAGTAAGAACACTCTCATATACCCAAGTATGTGAGAGTGTGCCGGAGAATTGATGTGCAACATATACAACGAAAAACACCCGCGCGGCACGTAGCCGCGCGGGTGTTTCTTTGTAATTCGGGCTATTGGCGGGCGAAGGTCGGAGTCAGGCGGCGCGGGAGGCGTGAGATGTGCACGACGTTGGGATAGCGCGGCGTTTCGTGCTTTCGTGGAGAGAGGACGCGGAACATGCCGGCGTGGTCATGCCGCACGACGTTGAAGGTGCTCCATTCTTGGTGCCCCTGTTCACACGGCTCCGAGAAGAGCGTCATCTGGTTCTCTGAGGTTGCATTTTTCATACCTTGTTTTTTTATGCGACGGAAAGTAATTACTTCCTCGCTGATTGTTAAGACGGTTACTCCCCGTCGCCCTTACATCATCTACTATTGATGATGACGTTGGCATGAAACTCCATACTCGATACGTTGTGGTATCTTTTGGAAGTGAAACTCATATCGTGGAATGTAAACGGCATTCGTAGCGTTCATCGCAAAGGTGCCCTTGTGCCGTTTCTCGAAAAGGTGAAACCTGATATTGCGTGCTTTCAAGAGACAAAGGCGGAGGAGCATCAATCTGAAGTTGATTTGCCGGATTACGAGGAATACTGGAACTCTTCCAAGGGGCGCAAGGGTTACGCAGGTACGGCGATTTTCTCAATCACCAAGCCGTTGAGCCTTATTTTCGGATTTCCGGAAGACATTCTCAAAAAATACAAGCTCAAGGATGGCTACGGCGACCCGAACGATGAGGGGCGCGTGGTCACGGCGGAATACAAGGATTTTTTTGTAGTGAATGTGTACACACCCAATGCCAAGCCCGATCTAAGCCGCCTCTCGCTTCGCCACAAGCACTGGGACCCGGCATTCCTTGAATTCTGCAAGCAACTAGAGAAGAAAAAGCCCGTTATTTTCTGCGGCGACCTCAATGTGGCGCATACTCCCGATGACTTGGCCAATCCAAAGGCCAATGAAGGCGGGCACGGATTCACCAAAGAAGAGCGGGCTGGGGTTGATGCCATTATCGGTGCCGGATTTGTAGATACATTCCGTCTGTTTACGAAAGGCGGCGGACACTACACGTGGTGGAGCCACTTTGCACGTGCCCGCGACAGGAACATCGGCTGGCGGATAGACTACTTCTTTGTGAGCAGTAGTCTTGTAAACAAGGTGACGGCCGCCAAGATTTACCCTGAAGTGACGGGTTCGGACCACTGCCCCGTCTCTCTGGATCTCGATTTGTAGCCCCGAAGGGGCCATTTCAGGGCCCCAAAGGTGCCCTTTTAGGGCCAGATTTCACGGTGTCCTATAAAGGACATACCGGGCTGTGGCTTATCCACAGCTTGTCCTTTACAGTGTCCGATAGGAGGGTATTATCTATATCGGTCGCTCTTTTTGTCTCTCGCTGCTCTAAATGCACGAGTAAATAACATTACAAAGTACTCTCGCACAAATAATTACGATTACCTCTGTAATCGATTGGCTGCAAACGTACTTTGCGTCATTGCTCAAAGTTCTTTAAGAGGAACGGAGACACGCTAAAGCCGCTTCACGGCGGCGACCTAAATAGAGAAAAAATGGGTCGCCAGGTGAGGCGGCTTTTTCTTTTGCCGCGTATCGTATCGGCAGGCATGCGTCTTTCCGGGTACGGATTTTTCTTGCTATAAAAATCCTCTCATCCTCGGCCGTCGCCTGCGGGGCCCCTCCAAGACGCATGCCTGTCTCAACTCACGTGGTGTTTTTTTCTTAATTGTTCTACGGCTGCCTGGTCCTCTTCTTCGCGGCGGTCTTTGCCCGCTTCGCCGAGCTCGCACAGTTCTTTATCCGGAAACGCCATCAATTCGCGAGCGCGTTTCTCCATATACTCTTCGTCGTTTTTGGCCGGGTCATCGAGCACTTCTTCGAGAAGTGCGTGCAATATCCAGCCGATGCGGGGACCGGGCTTTTCGCCGAGCGCGATGAGCTTCGTGCCGTCGATCTTCAACATACCGACGGATATCGGATCGCGCATCGCTTCGTCCACCATCGACATGTATTTACGCAAACGGAACGGGTGAGCTTTGGGTCGGCCGGTGCCGATGCGGTCGCAGACACGAAGGTTCAGAAGATCATTGATGTGTTCCCGCCCTACGCGTGCGATGACTCTGCGCACCGCGGAGAGCGTGACGACCTCCGGATCGGAGAAGAACATATGCGTGCGCACCAGCGTTGCGACTAGGTCTATCGTTTCTTTTGGAAACTTCAGGTCGGAGAGTATTTTCTTTGTCATGCGCGCGGAGACTACGTCGTGGCCGTGGAACGTCCAATCCTCTTTCTCGTCGGACCACACACGTGTCGCCGGTTTGCCCACATCGTGCAACAGTGCGGCGAGCCGGATATCAAGCGGCCAGTCTTGGTCTGCGGCATGTTGCAAGCTACGCATCAGGTGTTCGAATACATCGAATGAATGCGCCTGATTTTGCGCGCAACCGATTCCCTCTTCCAGTTCGGGGATGACGTATTTCAAGATGCCGAGCTTCTGTGCCACGTAAAGCGCCTGCATCGGGCGCGGACTCTGCACGATGCGAATGAGTTCGTCGCGCACGCGCTCGCGCGAGATTTTGGCGAGCTGTGTCGCTTGCGCCGCGATGCCTCCTGCTGTCTCTGTGTCAATGACAAAATCGAGCTCGGCCGCGATACGCACGGCGCGGAGCATGCGCAAAGCATCTTCCTCGAACCGTTCATGCGGGTCGCCAACCGTCTTCACGCGCTTTGCGTCGAGATCTTCGCGACCCCCGTGCTCGTCGATAAGTCCGCCGGTCGCCGGGTCGTATGCGATGGCGTTTATCGTGAAGTCGCGGCGCTTGAGATCGTCGGAAAGATTGTCGCTGAAAGTCACCTCGTCCGGGTGGCGCGCATCTGCGTACTTTCCTTCGGTGCGGTACGGCGTGACCTCGACGACTTTCAATCGCGGGTCTTCCGATTGCGTGATGACGCCTACCGTGCCGAATTTGTTCTCGTAGAATGTTTCTTCGAAGAGACTCTGTATCGTTTCCGGCGTGGTGTCAGTTGTGATATCCCAGTCCTTGGGTTCGCGGCCGATGAGGAGGTCGCGTACGCACCCGCCGACGAGGTACGCCTGAAAGCCCGCACCGCGCAGAGTATCGCAGAGGGCGGTTACTTCTTGAGGGACCGGAAGTTTGGTCGTTTTCATCTGTGCATTGTAGCCTATTCAGCCTGTGCTCCCGCCAGGATTCGAACCTGGAACGTCAGTTCCGAAGACTGATGTGATATCCGTTTCACCACGGGAGCGCTCACGTATGATACGCGTGCTTCATTGCGAATACAAACTTACCGTGGTGCGGGTACCGGGAATCGAACCCGGGTCATTTGATTGGCAACCAAATGTTCTACCATTGAACCATACCCGCTTCGCCCGCCGAGACGAACTACGATGGGCGTGGCCCATCGTAGTTCGCAAAGGCGGGTTACCGTCGGCGATTATACAGCATGTCCGCCACAGGCGGCAATGCCGCGCCGCTTATTTCGTGTCCTGAATGAGGAGCAGCTGCGTTACACGCGGATGATTCCAGAATGCCGCAAGAAGTCCGAGCACGGCGATGAGGAAGGCTACAAGAGGCATCCACAAAGCGGCTCTGCAGGAGACCGAGAAGTACCAGAAACCGAGCACAAGCAGAAGGAGCACCAGAATTATCGTCGCGATGCGTTCAGGCGTGCGTGCCCACGGCATAGACATCGGGAATTCAGCCCAGAGTGCAACACCAACGATGAGGGCGTAGAGAACCAAGAGAATGAGCCATAGGCGGTATGCGCCCGCGTCGCTGCTGCAGACATTCTGCAGAGTATTCGTTATGGAACTCACCACGGACGTCCCGGAACCTGCCGCACCCCCCGTCCATGCTTGCGGTCCGGATGTGGAAGGAGACGGTGAGACGTCACCGTTCGAATCCACGCCTACATCCGGTGCCGTGCCGATGGTACCGCTCGGGACCGTCTGAGCAGGAGCAGGAGTTGTTACTGAAGTAGCAGGTGTCGTATACGCGGGTATGGTCTGTACTGAGACTGCTCCGGAGCCCACGGTCATGGACACAACGGTCAAGCACACCGGTTGGCCCGCACGGGCAGAGAGCAATGTTACCCGCAGTGGTAGCGTGCCTCTCACAGGGGTCGTGGCGATGTCTACATGTATGCGCACCGCGCCTGAAGCGTCTGTGCGGCGCGTCATCAATTGGAACGGAACTGAGGTATTCCCTACCGACCCTATAAGTGCTACGTACGAAGAGTCGGAGAGCGTGAACTCAAATGAGTTTAGCGCCCCATTGTAAATATACGGAGTAAAGGCGCTCGCGGAGACCTGCGCGCAGGTGTTACTTCCGGGAGGAAGTACCTGTTGCGTCTGCGCTGATATTTCGAGAGCAGAAGCTTTTATCGGAAATGCACTTATAACAGCCAAAAGAACGGATGATGCAAGAACAGCAAAGAGCACTTGATAAATTGAAATCCTCGCAAGGTAATTCATATGGGACAAAACTAGTCTACGCATGGCGTTGGAGTCAAGGCGAATGTGTGTTGTAAAGTGTATTTAATAAAGCATTTAAGCCATAAAAGGACATAAAGGACATCTGTAAACGACAGTCAATTTTTGCGAAAAATACCAGAGAAAGCTGAAAAACCGAGAGATACCGCAGTGCACATGTGCATAACTGTGGACAAGTCTGTGGACATGTGGATAAAGGACATCAAATCTTCATGAAATGTCCGTTGCCACTGGTACACGCTCATATTTAGAGCCATTTTTTATTTGGACGCCTATCGCCCCGTAACAGACATTGACGTAACTACGAAACGTCATACCCGACGTTTCGCGTGAACCGCGCCCAAAGCACATATTTTGCGGCCGATATAGGGCTTGCCGCGATATATAATGCCGATACAGCTATGGACCAACGAAAGGAAGTCGGCCGGATGGGGGAGGATGTGGCAACGGAATTTCTGGTGCGGAAGGGGTTCAAGCTGATCGAGCGCAACTACCGGAAGCCTTGGGGGGAGATAGATATAATCGCTGAGAAAGGCGGAGTAGTGCGGTTCGTGGAGGTAAAGGCAGTTTCACGTGAAAGCCTGCCGGACGGTTCACGTGAAATGGACTACAGACCCGAGGAGCTTGTGGACGTGAGAAAGCTGCGGAAAGTGGCCCGTACGGCGGCGTTGTATATGGAAAGTGCCCGGGATACGAGGGAGTATCAAATAGACGTCGTGGGGGTAATCCTGGACAAGGCGACACGAACCGCCCGCTGCCGCCTCTTTGAGCAAGCTCTCGAGAGCAACTTGTAAAGGACATCATAAAGGACAAATACGTATCACAGTATGTCCTTTAGAATGTTTACCCGGCTAGTAGAATTTCGGCTTGCCAAAGGCAATGGCTGAAAATATGAGACGTAGTCTCGGAATCTTTACTGCGTTATCGCCCTTGATTATCTCTGCGATGGCAGGAAATATAGCCGAAATTGCACTGCCGGGTGTGCTAGTATGCGCGCATCCGCGAGACGAAGGCGGGCCGTCGTATACCGGTAGTACACCTGCTTTGGGAGCAGGCAGACTGGGTTCAATTCCCAGCGGCCCGACATGTGGTTATCTTTTGCACTCGCGAGCGCGTTGCTTCTCGCGGTGCGGCGCATCTATGAGAAAAAGCTGACGGACTCATTTGGCAACTTCTCGCTGAGCTTTGTGACGCTCGCGTTTTCGCTCCCGTTCCTCGCCATAGCGTATCTCTTCGTCGCGACGGATGCATCGAACATTCCCCGCACGGCGGCGTTCTGGGTCCCGCTCGTCATCATTTGGGTATTCATTTACCCTGTGCAGAATTATTTTCTCTACCGTTCACTGCGGGAAGGGGAATTCTCGGAAGTGATACCGATATCGGCACTCCTTCCCGTTTTCAACGTCGTCACATCGCTCCTCGTTATCGGCGAATCACCGACCCCACAGGGAGCGGTCGGTATCGCTCTCACCGTGTGCGCGACATGGCTTCTTCTCGGCGGTGAGGGACGTAGACGTTTCAACATGCCCGTTCTGTTCATGATCATATCGGTGCTCTGCACGGCAATCGGCGCGACGCTCGACAAGGTGGCGATAGAGGCGTCGGCGCCGCTCATCTACAGTCTCGTCAATATCGGGGGCGGCGTCGTGGTGTTCGCAATCCTGACCTTCGCAGTTCGTTCGGAACACGAGCTCGTTCGCGTCCGCGACCACCTCGGCACCCTGCTTTTCATGGGCGCATTGCTCGCGTTCGGATTCGTAATCTTCTCGACGGCGTTCGCGCTCGGACCGACGTCGTACACACTCGCGATACGCTCCGGCGGTTTCCTCGCTGCGGCACTCTGGGGAATCATCGCGCTCAATGAGCCGGCGTCGCCGCGAAAACTCCTCGCGCTCGCCCTCTTCTCTCTCGGCACGCTCGCGCTCGCGCTCGGCTGAACTACTTCACAAGTTGCTCAATGTAAAGTCCAACGAGATTGGGAGCGATGCGCGTGTAGAAATCAAGCGCTTCGGCCACGACGTCACCACCCAAGGTCGTCGCGAGGTCAAATTGTGTTTGTGCCGCCAAGTCACGGTTGATATAGCTCAAGGTGACGGCCCGAAGGTCGCGGGCGTCGGTGGTGTCGCCCTCGCTGGTGGTCGAGATGAGTCCGATGAGCCGTCCCCACGCGTTCACGACCGCGCCGCCGGATGAGCCGCTTTGTGCCTCGATAACGCCGCCGAGCGAGAGAAGGTCTATGGTCTTCGTGGTGAACGTCATGAGCTGGCGTATCGTCGTTATGGAAGATGCCGGATACAGTTCGTTCCGTGCGGCAAAACCGCCCAGAAATTCCGCGGGATAGCTCGCGACCAACATCCGGTCGTCTTGGAATCCGATGCCTTCGCGGGTGTCTACGGGCAGGAAGGGAAACCCTCCCGGCGGAGCCGCAAGCAAAGGGTCTCCCTGCACGGGGAGAGTATCGAGAGAGCGCGTGATGAGCAGGAGAGCGTAGTCGTGTTCACCTGTGCCGAGCGGGCGGGACGCCCGTATTTCACCCACGTGTTCTGTGACCCAGACCGGCGGAATATACAGGATTTCTGCGCTATACCGGGCGGTCGCCGGTGCACCCGTGCGGATGACGCATGAAAGATTTATCTGCGGACTCTGCGACAGAAGTACGTACTGCGCGACGTGCGCGTTGGTCAGTATGACGCCGCGCGGGTCAATAATGACGCCGGAGCCTGTGATGGGTGAGAGGGAACTGCCTCCGCGCGGCATGCACAGAATATTGACGAGCGCCGCTCGTGCGGCGACGTTCACGACATCAAATGATTGCGGCGGAACGGAATAGGGGTCCTGTATGCGTATGGCTTCGTTGTCGGCCTGCTGCTTAATCTGCGGCACCTCCGGTTTTGCGGGCGTCTCTGCCGCTTTGACGACAGTTTTTGCCGCTTGTTTGGGCTTGGCGGGAGCTTTGGCCGGTGTGGTTGAGGTCGAAGCCCGAGGGGTTGGCTTGG